>Ga0335074_10003218_pt1 | contig 22220 bp, 32 predicted proteins | sample Lox_Sample_23_FD_206715 | JGI IMG/M metagenome (GOLD analysis project Ga0335074, IMG submission 206715) | Soil microbial communities from Loxahatchee National Wildlife Refuge, Florida, United States - Lox_Sample_2.3 | ecosystem: Environmental > Terrestrial > Soil > Wetlands | place: USA...
TTCCTGCAATTCGTTTTTCAGGGCTTCGGTCCCGGCTGCGCTTTCGCCATCCTCGTCCGTCTTTTCGGGTTCGGAGGAATCCCAGCCCGCCTCGTCCCAGTCCCATCTGGTGTCGTCCGCGGATTGGAGCGCGGAATTTCCCTGAGAATTGTCACCGGCTGCGTCCGCTTCAGGTTCGATGCGCGGTGATTCCGCCTCATCCACATACTCGAAGACCAGCCGGATGGCGTCGCAGCGCGCGCCGGCGGCGGCGCAAACGATCTCGCGCACGATCAGTCCCAGCATGGTTCGCGGATTGGTGGCGGCGAAGGCTTTCGGCTCTGCTTTCAGGCCCGCTTCCAGCCCTTCGCGGAAATGCTGCCGCAGCGATTTCCGCCGCCGTCTCTCGCGGCCCACCCCTGCCGGCATTTCGCGGCGGAGTTCGGCAACGGGATTTTGTCGGCGGTGCGCACTGGTCATATGCTTTTCCTCATGGGTAGCGGAAACGCTATAAACCAATTCGGTTATAAAGTCAACCGAAACGAAGCGCTACCGGCTCCGGGGAGTGCAGGTGTTCCGTACGCCATGCAAAGCGGGCGGGACGCCCGCGGTCCCGGGCAGCATCAGGATCGTCTTGAAGCCCGTCGATGCCGACAGCAGCGCGCAAATCTGCCGCCAGGTTTCGATCGGTGGAAATGCGTTCCCATTGACGATAATGAGCCACGACTCGCCTGGAAGTTTTGCGCGTCCGCCTGTGGCGGCAGCCAGGCACGCAAGCAGTGCTTCGGTGCAGTCCAGCAACACCTGATCCGCACCCGGATCCGGATTGTGTACATAGCCGACAAGTTTCGGTGCCTGCGCCGGACCGGCCTTCGTGACGCGAACGCGAATCCGGTTTCCGCGAATCGTCTCCTCGATGTCCGCCCGCGCCGCACGGCCATTGAGCGCCGCACGGATTGTCCGTTCGAGCGCGGCGGTCGTTTTCGAATCCTGCCGGATCGGGGCCGTGACTGTTACGATCACCGTCCGGCCGTCCGGCACGGCGTCCATCAACGCCGTCTGCAAGCGTTCGACGAGACCACGCGCGACTTTGTCGAACCGCAGCCGCGGTTTCACATGTCCTGTCGCCGCTGCGCGCCATTGTTTGACTGTCGCGATCTCGACGGCGATCCGCTTTCCGGCGACGGTCAGCCAGGCGTCGGGTGGACCATCGCCCACTTCCCAACTTGCAGAAAACTGATCGGCGACGCACTGAATTGCCGCCCGCTCCTGCTTCTTCATCCTCTTGCCCGCCGAATGTTTGACTCGCGCAGAGCCGCGGAGGACGCGGATTTTTTTAACACGAAGAGCACGAAGAATGATTGCGGCCAGTTTCTCAGTGTTCTTTGCGCGCTTAGTGGTCAAAAAATTCTGCGGCTCTGTGCCTCTGCGTGCAATCCCTTCGTTCGAACTCCAGAGAGTGAAAAATACGGCAAAATTTTCCCTGGCGCATGTCGGCCCGGCGTCGGGCGGTACGTCCTTTGGTCATCGAAGCGATTTCGCGGCGGGAGACTTTGGCATGCGGAAGATCATTGTTGCCGCTTTCATGAGTCTGGACGGCGTCATGCAGGCGCCGGGCGGGCCCAGCGAAGACCCAGCCGGCGGTTTCACGCTGGGCGGCTGGACGGCGCCGCATTTCGACGCGGCGCTTGGCGCCTCCATGGGCGAATTGTTCGGTCCGCCTTTCGATCTGCTGCTCGGCCGCAAGACCTACGACATCTTCGCCGCGCACTGGCCTTATGTCACCGACCCGAACGACCCCATCGCCGGCCTGTTCAACCAGGTGACGAAATATGTCGCCTCGCGCTCGGGTCGGGAGTTCGGCTGGAAGAACAGCAAATGGCTGGGGGATGACGCCGTTGCATCTTTGAAACAGCTGAAAAGCGAAAACGGCCCCGACCTTCTCGTTCAGGGATCGAGCGATTTCATCCAGACGCTGTGGACAAACGATCTCGTCGACGAATTCCGCGTGATGATCATGCCGGTCGTGCTGGGTCACGGCAAAAGGCTGTTCGGCGATGTTTCCTTCGGGCTCAAATTGACCAGGGCGCAGACCTATCCGGCCGGCGTGATCGTGGCCACCTACAAACCGGACGGCCTGGTAAAGACCGGCGATTTTCAGCTTGCCGAACCGAGCGAGGCCGAACTCGAACGCCGACGCAATTGGGCCTAAAAGCAGCCCGCATTTGCAGGAGGACATCGCATGATCACCATCACGGCATTCAAATGGGTTCCCGAAGTCGCGCGCGGCCAGGTGCGCGATCTGCGCGTGCGCTGGGCGCTCGAAGAGGCCGGCCTTTCTTACAAGACGCGTCTGCTTGCCCAGGGCGAGCAGGACACCGCGGAATATCGCGCGCTCCAGCCCTTCGGACAGGTGCCGATCTATGACGAGGATGGATTCGTTCTGTTCGAAACCGGCGCCATCGTTCTTCACATCGGCGAACGGAGCGAACAGCTCCTGCCGCGCGATCCGCATGCGCGGTCGCGCGCCACGCAATGGCTGATCGCGGCGCTCAATTCCATCGAGCCGCACATCATGAACGTCGCCCTTCTGGGTTTTGTATACGCGAAGGAGGAATGGGCGCGGCTGAGGCGGCCAAGCGCGGAGGCGTTTGCGAAACGGCGCCTTACAGCCCTTTCGAAATCGCTGGGCGACAAACCCTATCTCGACGGCGATTCCTTCACGGCCGGCGACCTGATGATGGCGACGGTGCTGCGCATCGTTCCGTCGCTCTTCGCGGGCGACGCCCACCTCGAAGCCTATCTCGAACGCTGCACCGCCCGCCCCGCCTTCAAACGTGCGCTGGACGCGCAACTCGCGGATTTCCAGGAAGCGGCGTAGTCGCTGGTGTTTGCGTTCTCAACGTCTTTCGCCTTGTCGCTCGCGATGCTGTTCGTGCTGGGCGCGAGTGACATGGTGAGTGTGAATATCCGCGCGGCGCTCGTGCAATTTGCGACGCCCAACGAAATGCGCGGCAGGGTTTCGGCGGTGAACATGCTATTCGTCGGGACATCGAGCGAATTGGGGAGTTTCGAATCCGGGCTCGTCGCGTCACTTCTGGGCACCGTGCCTGCGGTGGCGCTGGGCGGCATCGCGACGCTTTTCATGGTCGCGCTATGGCCCATGGTTTTTCCGGCGCTTCGGAAGGCCAACGATTTCCGTTCCGTTACGGCTTAAGTCCGGCATCACGCATCAGCGCGTGTCACAGCTGCGGCAGGATTACGCGGCCGAGATACAGGAACAACGAAAACCCGAGCAGGACGAGAAGCGCCGCCAGCACGTAATCATAAAGCGCGTCGGAACCGGCAAAGGTCCTGCTGTCGTCGATCTGCTTGCCGATGCGGAAGAACCGGACCGCCGCGACCACGATCATCGCGACGCCGATCAGGATGAAAGCGAGACCGGCATCGTCGGCAAATTTGTGTTCGTTGAACGATATCGGATGCGCATGCAGTCCTGCGTTCATCGCCGCAAGAAAGATATCGAACCGCTCGATCAGAAAGCCGAACGCCATGACGGCGATGGCCGTCCGCACCCAGGCGAGAAAGGTGCGTTCGTTGGCGGCGTGATCGCTGTAATGCTCGATCATTGGCGCTCTCGTTTCGACGCTTCCGATTATGCCGCCTCGAACTCGCGTCCGGTATCTCACGCCGGAACGAGCGGCCGCAATATCAGCGGCCACCGGCCACATCGAGTATGGCGCCGCTCGTGTAGGAGGCCGCGTCGCTGAGGAGCCACAGAATCGCTGCTGCGATTTCTTCGGGCGTGCCTGCGCGCCCCATCGGCGTCGCGCGCCCGATTCCCCGCGCGCCGCCCGTGATCAGGATATTCTGCATGTATTGCGGACTCCCGACGGGAGCGCACGGATGCGAGAACGGCCGTTCGACACGACCACGCCGATCAGCTTCAGCCACGGCGCGGCGTGGAACGCGCTCATCAGGAGATACATCGGCATCATCCCGCCGAGGAGCGAGCCGCCAGACGACTCGCCGCAGATCATATTCGCGCCGGCGCTGCCGGCAGAGCCGGCCGTCAGCAGCGCCATGAGCGCAAAGACCGGCGCCGGTGCAAGCGACAGCAGACGGGCCATATTCGTCTCCATGCGCTCCTGCGTATCGCCGGACTCATCGAAGTCGATCGGGTCGGACTTCATCGCCCCGTGCATCTCCAGTGCCCGTTGCTACCCGGGCTTTGCATTCTCTTCTTCGCGCCGGCGCGCGGCGGCTTCCCGGGGATCGTTGATGATATCGACCCATTTCGGGTCGGGCGCAGCCTCCGCATAATTGTCGTGCCAGTTCCACCATTTGTAGGGCGGCGATTGCGGATAACCTTCCGGCGAATCTTCCCATGTCTCCTGGCGGCCGAGTGCCGTGAGGTCGAGGTAATTCCATACCGTTCCCATCGCCTCGTCGCCGCGATTGTTGATGAAATAGGTGCGGAAGATCCGTTCGCCGTCGCGGAGGAACACATTATGTCCGTGCCATTGGTCGACGCCGAAATCCCTGTCGAAACCGTCGGTGATCGTGTACCAGGGCATCTTCCATTCCATCCGTGCCTTCAGCCGCGCTATGTCGGCCTGCGGCGCGCGCGAGGCATAGGCGAGCGTCGTGTCGCGCGCGTTCAGGTGCGACAGGTGCGAAACCTGGTCGGCGCCGAGCGAACAGCCGCGGCAGGCATGATCGGGCCAGCCGAACACGCCGGGCTCGAAGAACGCGCGGTAGACGATCAGTTGCCGGCGGCCTTCGAAAAGATCGAGCAAAGTCGCTTTGCCGTTCGGCCCTTCGAATTCGTAGGTTTTTTCGACGGCCATCCACGGCATGCGCCGGCGCTCGGCCGCGAGCGCATCATGCGCTTTCATCTGGGCCTTTTCTTTCACCAGCAATTCCTGGCGCGCCCTTTCCCAGGCTTCGTGCGATACAATCGGTGGTGTGTTCATTGCTTCTACTCCTTCTCTTCCGCCGCGACCGAAACGAGGTCGTGAACGACCTTCTTCCAGCCGCCGCTCATGTTGCGATACGCTGTTTCATTCCGCGGCAGCTCGAAGCCAGAATGGACGGCACGCAATCGCGTTCCCTCACCCTCTCTCGTCAGCGTGAACGTCACGACCGTGTCGAGCTTCGAGCCGTAGCCGGTATTTGTTTCGTGGCCGCTCCGCCAGGCATAGACGAGGCGCTCGTTCGGAACGACATCCAGCACCTCGCAGCGGATGACACCGTCCCACTGTCCGGCCGGCGTCGTCTGATAGGTGAATTGATTGCCGATTACCGGCGCAAAGCCTGTTGCCGGCATATGGATCCAGCGCGACATCAGCGCCGGCGTCGTCAGCGCCTTCCAGATCGTCTCCGGCGCATGCGGAAAGACTTCGTCGACAACGATGTTCTGTTTCATCTCATTCATGGGTCGATCTCCTTCAGCAATTCACGCAAGGATGTGAAGCGTTCGCGCCAGAAGGCGCCGTAATGACTCATCCAGTCGACGAGCGGAGCGAGACCTCGTTCCTGCGCGCGATAGAATACATTGCGCCCCTGGACGCGCTCGGCCACGAGGCCCGCCTGTTTCAGGAATTTGAGATGCTGGGAGATCGCGCCCTGCGTGACGCCGCTCCCGCGGGTGAGTTCGCCGACCGTGATTTCGCCGCAGCCGACGATGCGCTCAAATACGGCCCGCCGTGTCGGATCGGCAAGCGCGCGCAGCAGGGCATCGATTTCGGCGGTCATGGCATATACATTAGCGATCACTAATGCATAAGTCAAGACTAATCGAATCACATTATTCAGTAGACCGTTGACATGCGTTCCGCATGTACACATGTTTCGCACATGAGTGTAATGGTTCAGATCCGAAACGTTCCCGAGGCGCTGCATCGGCTGCTCAAGTCGCGCGCAGCGCTGGCTGGCCTCTCCTTGTCCGATTACCTGCTCGCCGAAATCAGGCAGGCGGCGGAGCGGCCCACGCTCGAAGATCTGGTTGCGCGCCTTGACCAGCTGGCGCCGGTTGCGACGTCGCTGTCGCCCGCCGAAGCGGTCCGCGCCGAACGCGAAAGCAGATGAGCGTCGTCGACGCGTCTGCAATCATCGAAATGCTTCTCAGAACCGATACCGGCCGACGCCTCGAACGGAGGCTGCTTGTGCCCGGCCGTTCCCTGAACGCCCCGCATCTGATCGATGTCGAAGTGGCGCAAGTCATGCGCCGCTATGTGCGGCGTGGCGACATCGATGAGGCGCGGGCGCGCGCGAACCTCGATCTGCTGGCCCAGCTTCCGTTGCAGCGCTACCCTCACGGTTTCCTTGTGAAACGGGCATGGGCGCTGAGAGACAATTTCACCGCCTCTGACGCCATGTACCTCGCGCTCGCGGAGGCCCTCGACCTGCCGCTTGTCACCTGCGACGTCAGGCTCGCAAGCGGCCGCCACACCGCAAAGGTCGAGCTTGCGTGAAAGAGTGCGGGCGCCAGGCAACAAATAAGAGCCCCGCCGGCCCTGGCGGGTGGCGGGGCCTGCGCTCCGAATAGGTCGGCGACGCGATGGGGGGACCGTAGCGCCGCCAGCGCAACGCCACATTGCAGTGCGGCAAAGAATCTGTCCAGTGCCTCATATGCTTGGCCGCAGCCGCATAGGTAGAAATCCGTATCCCCAATTTGACGCCGATCAGCAATCGTTCCGCAGGCGGCGCAATAATCCAACGGAATTTGAGCGAGCAGCCTGTGGTGTCATCGCATTATCGCGGCATCGAGTTTTCCGTGGACCTGTCCGGCGACGGGTTCTGGCAATGGTCGGCTGTGCTGTCGTCCGATGAAACATTGTGCGGTGAACATTGCGGAAGTCAGGAGCACGCAATGAAGGCCTGTTTCGCGGCGATCGACGAATCGCTGGATTTCGGTGGATGACGGTCCGGGTGCCGCCGGCACAACGCATCCGAGGTCTCGCGCAAGGCGGATGGCGATTGCCTGGCTGATGCCCCGGCGCGCGCCGGTCATGGCGGCAGCGGATTTGTTCATCGAGCCGCTCCGCATCAGAACAGAAGAAATTCGCGGATGGCGGTCGCGATTTCGGTGACGTGCGTCTCGAGCGCGAAATGACCGGTGTCGAAAAAGCGCACGACGGCGTCGGGAATGTCGCGCCGGAACGCTTCGGCGCCGGCCGGGAGGAAGAAGGGATCGTTTCTGCCCCATGCCGCGAGAAACGGTGGCTTGTGGGTGCGGAAATAGTGGTGAAAAGTGGGATAGAGTGCGACATTGCTCTTGTAATCGGCAAACAGATCGAGCTGGAGCTCGTCGGCGCCGGGCCGCGCGAGATAGAAATTGTCGAGCGAATAGCCGTCCGGCGAAACGAGTGTCGTATCGGTGACGCCGTGCGTGTATTGCCAGATGGTCGATTCCGGCTTGAGGAAGCTGCGCAATTCCTCGCGGTTGGCGGGCGAAGCGTCTTCCCAATAGGCGCGGATGGGAGCCCAGCCTGCGCTCAGGCCTTCCTCATAGGCATTGCCGTTTTGCGAGATGATCGCCGTGATACGGTCGGGATGTTTTACCGCGAGCCGGAAGCCGACCGGTGCGCCATAATCGAAAACATAAACGGCATAGCGGTCGAAACGGGCAACTTCGGTGAAGCGGTCGATGATTTCGGCGATCCCGTTGAAGGTGCAGCCCCGTTTCGGCATGGCGGAATTGCCGAAGCCCGGCAGATCCGGCGCGACGATGTGATAGCGATCGGCCAGAAGCGGAATGAGATTGCGGAACATGTGGCTCGAGCTTGGGAAACCGTGCAGCAGCAACAGTTTCGGAGCACCAGCCGCGCCCGCCTCGCGATAGAATATCCGAAACCCGTCAACGCTCGCGGTTCGATATTTGATGGTTGTCATTGGCTCATTTGGTTCGAACGGGCCGGCTTGGTCTCCACCGCAGCGCCCAACGCTCTTCGCATGCGGACGGTTCCCGGCGAACGCGACAAAATTGCGGGTCAGGCCATGCGCCCGAAACAGGCCATAGACCTGCGACGAGATTGGGCCGGGGGGCGGCCCGTCCCTCCGGGCGGGAACTTCAACACGGTTACCGGAAATGCAACCATCCGCTTTGGCGTGGCGGCGTCCGGGAAGGGTCTGTCAACGGGCGGCGCACCATAGAGGAGCGGGGTCCCGATGATTAAATTTTCGATCGCGGAGGCGGTGGCGCGCCTCATGTCGGAAAATACCGATTACGCCAGACTATTCGAGCGCGAGTCATTCGACATCGGTATGTACCGTCCGGCGAAAATCGACCGGCAAACGCCGCACGAGCGAGATGAACTCTACATCGTCGCAGCCGGCTCCGGCGAATTCGTCTGCGGAGACGAAGGCAGGGCTTTCTCCACGGGAGACGTATTCTTCGTCCCCGCCGGTGTCGAACATCGCTTTTCGAAATTCTCGTACGACTTTGCGACATGGGTCATTTTCTTTGGCAAAGTCGGTGGTCGGTGTTAGGCGTGTCCGATTCACTCTAATCAGTTGCGGAACGAGGGGAGAAAATACACATGAACCCGACGAACCAAATCCGTTTGTCCGGCATGGCCGGATTGACAGTGCTGGCGACTGTGCTCTGCGGCAATGCCCTGTCGGCGCAGGACAATGCAGTCGCCTTCGACACGCCGACTACGATAAACGGCGTCGAAACGGTGTGCAGCGGCGTGGGCGTCAGCGATGAAGACGCGGCGCGATGGGCGCAGTATCCCGTGAAGGTGGTCGTTGCCGGCAAGGCCGGTCAATTCCTCGGCGGCGCGGCGATCACCATCAGCAAGGGCGGCAAGCCGGTGACGACCGTCACCTGCGCCGGCCCGTGGACGCTGCTCAAGCTGCCGCCCGGCCGCTACGAGGTGAGCGGCAGCATCCATGGCGAGACCGAGACGGGCACGGTCTATGCGCCGGCGACGGGCCAGGGCCGCGTGATCCTGCGCTTCCTCGATCACGGCGGCACGGTGAGCCCGCAATATGTGCCGCCGATGCAGTGAGCTGCGCCCGCCGCTTTTTCTGGTCGGACGCTCTGCACCGCTCCCGACGGGACCATCACAGGAAACGAAGAGAATGCCATGCTCGGCGATTCGACCGGCGTAGGGTGGCGGCTTGTGAAGGTTTGCGGTTTTCTGGTCTTATATCTCGTATCGGCGGCCGCGACGGCATCGGCGCAAACGCAATCTCCTGGTGCGACTCGACCAAATCAGCCAGCGAACTCACTGCCTGCATCCACGAACGCGACTCCGGTGCTTGCAGATTGCGCTGTGTCGTATCCTCCCATCGCCGTCCGGCTAAATCTGCAGGGGACGACGGTGCTGATGCTGCACGTTACGGCACAGGGAACGGTCGGTGATGTCAGGATCAAGAACAGCAGTGGTTATGACGCGCTCGATTCAACGGCAGTCAAGTGCGCCCAGACATGGAAATTCCGCCCGGCGACACAGAATGGAATTCCGGTCGAGGCAAATGTCGAACGCGCAATTCGCTGGTCGATAGCGGGAGGCATACCTCCGGAAGCGATACCATTCCTGCCGCCTGCTGCTCCAGCGGGTTGGGAGCATGACAACACGGCGATGCCCATGAGCGGGTTTCTTGCGGCGTACAAACCGTCCGATGCGCCCACTGCCGGACAATATCTCAGCGCCCGGACCTATCCAAATGTTTCCGGTCTCAATCCATTTGTTGTTGAGGTTGACGACAATTTGAACCGCGTCAGAGATTTGCATGTCCTGGACGAAGGGCCGATAATGCTTTGCAGCGGCGACCCGGCTTCCGAAATCGAATATTCACAGCCGGGCCTTGTCGCCGGTGATCCGTCCCGCATTCTCGATATCCAGCAAATCAGAACGGTCAAGAATGGCTGGGCCTATGTCACCAGTTATATCCGGCCCGCGGAGAGTCCCAAACGCACCGATGCCGAGCAGTGGATCTACGGGTTCTGCCAAGCGCCCGGTCGAGTCTCCGGGCCGGACTGGCCAGCGGGCCGCCCAAGCAAATAACCCATGATACCCATGCGGCGGGCGGCAGAACTGCGGGCTGGGTGGGGCGTTCGTCGCAAATTTTTTCAGACTCGTCGTTCCATAAGTTTGACTGGAGTGATCCGAAAACCTTATGCTCTGTCCCGGTTACTCGTATTGGCCGCACACAGCATCGTATCAGGGTTAGACTTCGAACTCACACGATTTCGAACGCGAGATTGCGGTGGCCGCGACGGATGCGGTAGGTGTGGAACTCCTTGCGGTCGAGCGTCAGTATGCGCCGCGTGCCGAGCATTTCGGCGGCAACCACCAGCGATGCGTCGGCGAGGTCCATGGGCAAATTATTGTAACGCCGCATCAATTCAAATGCCCGGGGATGAGAAGCATCATCGAAGTGCCAGAGACCAACTCCGCCTTCGCCCGCGAACCGCATCAATCCTGCCCCGCCGCGCGATCCTGGCCGCAGCAAATGAAACGCTTCCGTCAGAACCGGAATGGTCGTGACCAGCGGCTCCGCGATTTCCCGAAGACGGTTGACACAGCGTGCATGATCACGATCGGCGGGATCGAAAAGGGCGACGAGCGGTCCGGTGTCCGCCAGAATCATCGCCTGTGCTTGCGTGCGATCGTTTCGCGCATGCTGCGCTTTGCGTCATGCGCCGGCGCCACAGCCCATCCGCCCTCGCCCAGTTCTATGCGGCGGAAGACGTCGTAGGGGCGTCGCGAAAGGGCCGCTTCGGTTTGCTCAGCATAGGCCTGCACGCCGCGCTTCAGCACTTCCGAAATCGTGAGGCCCGTTGCGTCGCGGATCTCCTCGAGCATGCGCTCGGTTTTGTCGTCCAGCCTGACAGTTCGAATGCCCATGGCCCGCCTCCGTTCTGTATGACACTGTGTAATACAGACTGGCAGGTCAATCAAGACCGCTTCAGAAATACTTCGCAGAGCGCGCTTCAAGCGAACACCAGCTGAGGAGTCTGGCAAACATCGCCCGTTTCCTTGTAAGCTCGCATTCGGGCGAAAGTTGGCATTCGAGGGGAGAGACGAATTATGTCGGCGGAAAATCTTGCCATCGTGAGAGGTATTTATGACGCCTTCGGTCGGGGAGACGTGGCGGCCGTGCTTGGCGCGATGAGCCCGGATATCCTCTGGCAAGAGGCCGAGAATTTTCCTTATGCCGACCGCAATCCCTATCGCGGGCCCGACGCGGTGGCGGGCGGCGTGTTCGCGCGCTGTGTCGGCGAATGGAGCGGATTTGCCGTGGCCATGGACGATCTGATCGACGGCGGCGACAGGATCGTCGCACTTGGCCGTTACAGCGGAATCAACAGGACCACGGGTAGGCCCATGAACCCGCAGGCCGTCCATGTCTGGACGCTCAAGGGCGGCAAGGTCATCGCGTTCCAGCAATATATCGACACGCTCGACGTCGCCCGCGCAACCGGGACAGTCTGAACTGCTGCAAACAGTCGGCCGGCACGGCTAACGCAGCGCCGCCCGCAGCTGCTTCCACGCCGTCCCGACTTTGCGCATATGGCGCTTCAGGTCTTGCTGGACATCGAAAGGCGCGCCGAGGATCTGCGCTCGCGAAAGGACGAGCGCAGGTGCGGTCCAAATAACCTTCAGGTGCAGGCCCTTCGCCACACCGCGCAATTGCTTTGCGCATTTGCCGCCGCCGTGACCGCCATAGGTGACGATCATCAGCGGCTTTCCGCTCCATTCCTTGTAGAGGTGGTCGAGCGCGTTCTTGAGCGGCGCGGGATAACCCCAATTGTATTGTGGCGTCACGATGACGAAGCCGTCCGCGCCCGCGACCTTCGCGCTCCAGGCGCGGGTGTGAACGTTGGTATATGCCGCCGTCGCGGGTATCGCCGGCTCGTCGTCCATCGGCAGGTGCCAGTCCCGCAAATCCACAATCTCGCAGGACAGCGATTGCGGCCGCTGCGCCGTCACCCATGCCGCAATCTCCGGACAGCGCCGTCCGTCGCGCACACTTCCCATGATGACGAGAACATTCCGCGTTGCAGCCATGCGGCAATCCCGTGTATGATGCACGTATTCATAATCAGCCCGAGGGACGTTGTAAAGCGTGCAGGATACACATGATATCGACGCGATCGCCGCGTCGCTGCTGGATCTCGTCGGAATTCTCAACAGCCCGCGTCAGGACGGTGTGCTGCTCGACGCCGCCGGCGTTTCGCTGCCCCGCGCGCTGTTTCCGCTCCTGGTGCGCATCGGGGCCGCGGGCGCGATTGGTGTCACCCTGCTCGCGGAGCAGGTGGGACGCGATCACTCCACCATCAGCCGCCAGGTTGCCGCGCTCGAAAAGCTTGGTCTCGTGAAGCGTGGCGCAAACATCGCGGACGGGCGTATCAACGAAGCCGCGATCACGGCGCGGGGCAGGAACGCCGTCGCGCGCATCACCAAAGCGCGGCGCGCCCTGCTCGGAAAATTGCTTTCACGCTGGAGTGAGAAGGAACGCAACGATCTCGCCCGTCTCAACCAAAAACTGGCCTCTGCTATGCGCACAAAATAAATATGTCCCCGTCAGCTTTCCGGGGGCATACGTCGCACATGCGCCGGGCTTCCCTCCTACGCCGCGCGACAGGCTCTTTTTGACGTCCGCAGCGTGACGGCCGTCACGCCGCCCACGAACGATCTCGCCGTAAGCTTCCCTTTACCGTCCGGATGCAGCTGGGCGGACTTCGGAGAAGTGCAGGGGTGGGCTGATGTGTTGGAAAAACTCCCTGGGTGATTGCCGCCGCATTCTGCGGGTTATTGTTATGTTGATTGGAATCCTGGTGGTTCCTTCGGCAGCCGCGGCGGCGCCATTGCCGGCTGCGAATTCCCCGGCGGCCTATCAAGCGCCCGCCGGGTGGTTCATATACGTCGTAATTCTGCTTGTATACGCGACAATAGCCGCGGCTGTCGTGGCTGTTGTCAATACGTTGGCCAAGTCCTCGACCGGCAGCGCCACGAGCGCGCCGTGGCGGTTGAGCGACGCCCTCTCCGAGGAAGGCGACGTGACGGATGCGAGCGGGGTCAAGCGCACCGTCATGGTTGCGAGTTCCAGCCGAACGATCGCGCTGTTCGGAATGATCGTAATCATGGCGCTGTTTCTGGGTGTCGGATCGATCGTACTGTGGACGCTGGCGAGCACGGGAAAGGCGCCGGATCTGAACGGCGTGCTGCAATACTTCCTCGCCGGCGCCGGCCTCTTCATTCCATACAGCATCAATCAGATCCGGGCGGGTTTCGAATCGATCGGGAAGTCATAACCATGCAAATTCGGGGTGCAAAACAGTGACCTACAGAATCCTGTCGCTCGACGGCGGCGGCCCATGGGCGCTCATTCAGGCCTGCGTGCTTGGCGATCTGTATCCTGGTGAAAGCGGTCACCAGATTCTCGGGCATTTCGATCTCGCCATCGCCAATTCCGGCGGCAGCCTTACGCTTGCGGGATTGATCAAGAATCTGCAGCCGAACGCCATTCGCGACCTCTTCCTGACCCCGGCCAATCGCAATCAGATATTCGTCCGGACGGGTCTGGTCGAATATCTGTTCGACAAGACGCTGGGGCTCGGCCCGAAATGGAGCACGACGGCGAAGCTTGCCGGACTGACCGCCCTGATGAACGCGCCGCCCGCAGGCATTGCAAGCATGCGCATGAGTGCGGTGCCGCAGTTTGTCCAGAGCACGACCGGCCGCGGCCTTCAGGTCATCATTTCGGCCTTCGATTACGATCTGAACCGCGAGGTGTTCTTCTGCGGTACGCGATCGCCCATTTCAAATGCCGGAGGATTCGATCCGGCAGTTGCCGGAGCTGTGCATGCCTCGACCAACGCGCCGGTAAATTACTTCGACGGGCCGGCCGTCGTGATGGACACCAGCGCGCCGGGCACCCGCCGGTTCTGGGATGGCGGCGTCGGCGGTTATAACAATCCCGTACTTCGTGGCGTCGTCGAGGCGCTGCGCATGGGCGAGCCCGCGTCGAATATCGCCGCCCTGACGCTCGGTACCGGGACCATCTGGCAGCCGCTCGGCAAGCCGCAGCAGGGCGAGAGCGCGCAACTGTTTCGTCCGGCGGACGATCCTTCCACGCTTGGCGACGCAAAGAAGATGGCCGAGTGCATTCTCGACGATCCTCCCGATGCGGCAACCCTTAACGCGCATGTTATTTCCGGCGCCTCGCCAACCGCGCCCCGGATCATCCGGTTGAGCCCCTGGATCGCACCGCAACTGAAAACAAATGCGTGGCTGCTTCCGGTCGGCTTCCAGATGTTCACGGACAGCTCGGGCAATCCCATCCACCAGCTCGACGCGTTCACGACGCTTCGCGACATGCCCATGGATGCGAACGACCAGGACAGCGTCGAGCTTATCCATCAACTCGCGCAGATCTGGATCAGGGGAAATATCGGCAATCAGGGAATTCAGACCGATCCGCTGAAAGGCAACGCGGTTGTCGGATTTTCCGATTATCCGTCCGGCAAAGCGGCGTGGCTCAGAATCTGACTATTCAACAATCCGGGAGAAAAACAGATGGCGCAGTGGCCGGGAGATACGGCGGTATTTGCTCTTGCAATGCCGCTCATCAAGGATTGGGAAGGGCTGGAGCTTTCGCCCTATCTCGATTCCGCGGGTGTACCGACCATCGGGTGGGGAACGATTCTCTATCCCAATGGCCGCCCCGTAACGATGCAGGATCCGCCCATCTCGCAAAGCTACGCGCAGGATTGTCTGGCTTACGAGATGCAGGGCAAGAGCACGGCCTTGCAGCACATGCTGACGGAAAATCCGACCGTTCACCAGGCGGCGGCGATGCTCTCGCTCTGTTATAATATCGGCATCGCAAATTTTGCCGGCTCGACGGTGCTGCGGCAGTTCAATGCCGGCGCGTTTCCAGCCGCTGCCGAAGCGTTTCTGATGTGGGACAAAGCCCATGTCGACGGCAATCTTGTCGTGGTCCCGGGGCTGCTCAACCGCCGCAATGCAGAACGCACCATGTTCCTGACTGCCGACAATTGAGGCAGCGTATCCCCCGGTCAAACAATGGCCCGGTCGCCGGTCCGTTCTGCGGACGGGCGGGGCACCGGCTGGCCTCAGCTCGGTGTCAATCTTCCGTCCGCACATCGCTGTCGGGCTAGCGGAGGAAGTGGAAGCGCGGCGCAAAGCACGCCGAGCGGCTTCGAGGAACCGGAGAGCGCGGCCCATGATTCGCTTATGAGCGGGCAGCCGGAATAAAGGCAGCGCCCGGCACGTCGATGTCACAGACGCGGCCGCATCAGGCGGCCATCGTTCATATTCGAGGGAGTAACCCAGCAATGTTGGGATCAAAATTGCTTTGCGGGGCAGCGATTGTGCTTGTCTCGGCCGCCGCGGCGGGCAGCGCGGATGCGAAAGAACAGTTTACGACCTTCGACCCCGAAGGGTCGATCTACACCTTTGCGGCCGGCATCAATGCTGGCGGCACGGTCGCGGGATATTATGAGGATTCGCATGGCGCGGCGCATGGCTTCGTGCGCATGTCCGACGGGACGATCACGTCTTTCGACCCGCCGGGCGCCTACTACACCGAAGCGACCGGAATCAACGACAAGGGCGAAGTCGTCGGCTGGTACAGCGACAACAGCGGCACCTTCTACAGTTTCGTGCGCGCGGCCGACGGGACGATCACGAAATTCAACCCGACGCAGGGCAAGCAGCCGGAAGCGGTCGGCCTGAACGCGAAAGGAAAAGTCGCAGGCTGGTATCTGATGAATGGCGATCAGGGGGCTGGGTTTGTCGGTAATCCTGAAGGCAAGATCAAACAGCTGAGCGTCGAAGGTACCGCCATCAATACCAAGGGCGCCGTGACCGGCATCGATGGCTCGCAGGGCTTTGTCCGCTCGGCCTCCGGAAAGATGGTATCCTTCGAGGCCCCGGATGATCCGAATACCACCGTGCCTACCAACATCAATGACTCCGGCACCGTCGTTGGTTATGGCGAGACGATCTGCGGCATCTCGCGCGGCTTTTCACGCAATGCGCATGGCAGCCTCACATCCATCACTCCCGACGATTCGGAAGCAAGCCAGGTTCTGGGAATTAGCGACAAAGGCGCCATGACCGGCACATATTATTACGGCGGCTATCATGGATTCGTGCGCGATGCCGACGGGAACTACACGACCTTCGACATTACCGGCGACACCTACGGCACCTATCCGCAAAGCATCAACACGAAGGGCGAGGTCGCGGGCGGATACCGCGACGACGGCGACAGAATGCACGGCTTTGTCGGGACTCCCTGACGGTATAGAGTAAAATCCGTGCTTCCCCGGCGGCGGCCGGTTGAAGCAAATCAATGCAGGAATCCCCCGGAACGTCCCGTCCCGGGGGAATTTGCTAGCGCGGCGGGACCGACATGAAATTACTCACCGGCGTTCTTGTTTCGGCATCGTTTGCCGCATTCGCTCTTTCGCCGCCGGCACTGGCGGACGGTGTTTCCGCCGATCATATGGCCATGCCGGGCGGCAACGCCATGCTCATGAACATGACATTGCCGCCGGTGCCGCCGATGCTCGAACAGAAGGGCGACAAGCAGGGCGCGCCGCTGTTTGACGGCTACGGCGATCATCATCACCCGATCACCACATCGAACCCGAAGACGCAGGCCTATTTCGATCAGGGCGTGCGCATGCTGTTTGCTTTCAATCACCCCGAAGCGATCCGCTCCTTCCGCGAAGGCGCACGTCTCGATCCCGATTGCGCGATGTGCTGGTGGGGCGTCGCTTTCGCGCTCGGACCGAATATCAATCAGGCCATGCATGACGATGCCATCGGCCCCGCATGGCAGGCCGTCGAAATGGCACGCGCGCTCGAGCCTCATGCGTCGCCCGAAGAAATTGCCTGGATCGAGGCCATCGCGACGCGTTACGCGCCAAAACCACCCGCCGACCGCGCGCCGCTCGACCAGGCGTTCGCACATGCGATGCGGCGGCTGTGGTCGGAGTATCCGCAGGATCTCGATGCCGCCGTGTTCGCCGCCGAAGCGATGATGGATACGCAGCCCTGGGATCTGTGGTCGACCGACGGCACGACGCCGAAAGGCTATGCGACGGATATTGTTTCCTCGCTGGAAAGCGTCATTCGGCAGGAGCCGCTGCATCCCGGTGCGCTGCATCTCTATATCCATGCGGTCGAAGCCTCGAATAGGCCGGAGCGCGCGGAAGCGGCGGCGGACAAGCTTGAAAATCTGATGCCGGCCGCAGGTCACATCGTTCATATGCCGTCGCATATCTATTTCCGTGTCGGGCGCTATGCCGATTCGATGAAGGTGAACCTCAAGGCGGCGCGGGTCGATGAGGCCTACGCCGCGGCCTGCCGCGCGCAAGGATATCTGCCGCTCGGATATTATTTTCACGACATGGATGTGTTGTGGATCTCGGCGGAAATGGCCGGCAATTACCGGATCTCGATTGACGCAGCGCGGCGCGTCGTGCGTGCGGAATCGACCTATCCGCCGGACCGGCAATGGGACGGACCGCTTGATACTGCGCTGCTCACAAATCTACGCTTCGGCAAATGGAGCGAAGTGCTCGCCGAACCGCGCCCGGATGCGAAGTGGAATATCAGCAACGCGATGTGGCTTTATGGGCAGGGCTTTGCGGCGGCGAACATGCATGATTTCGATCGGGCAAACAAAGATCGCAGCGAACTTGCTGCGATGGTGAGCGGAAACAAATTTGCGGGCGATCACGACAGGCGCGAGTCGCATAGCCAGATGGCGCAGATCGGGCTTTCGCTGCTCGACGGCGAAATCGCGCGGCTGAACGGACATCTCGACGAAGCCGTCACGGATTTTCGCAAGGCGCGAGCTGTCGAACAGACCCTGCACTATGGCGAGCCGCCGACATGGCATCAGCCGGTGAGCCATCTGCTTGGTGCTGTACTACTCCAGGCCGGTAAGCCCGCCGCTGCAGAGGCCATCTATCGCGACAGCCTGCAGACCTATCGCGCCGACGGCTGGGCGCTGTTCGGCCTCGCCCAGGCCCTCGACGCACAGGGCAAATCCGCCGAAGCCGCGCATGTGCGGGCGGACTTCGCCCGCGCATGGGCCTTGTCCGACGTCAAATTGGCTTCATCGCGGTTTTGACGGAGCAACAACCAAGCGCGGGGATCACTCCCACTCATTGGCACCTTGCGGCCACCCGGCCCGTTGCACGCGGACGATGCAGAAGCGCTGGCCGGTCGGCGCGCGCATCACGACCCAGCGTTCCTTGCGTACATCGACGACGGCACCGACCTTTTCGAGCCGCGCGACTTCGGCCGCGATATCGTCGGTCTCGATGTCGAGATGCACGCGGCTTTCGTGGTCGACGCGCTGGATCTGCACGCTGAGTTCGCCCTCCGGCGTTTCCAGCATGCGATAGTTGCCGCGGCTCCCCCGGTGTTCCAGGTCGACCTTGCGGCCGAGCGCCTCGGCCCAGAATTGCGCGCCGGCGTCGATATCGTCGGTCCTGCAGTCGATCAGAATGCCGTTGATGCGTGAGCGGTGCATGGCATATTCCTCGATGTTTCGCCGCACCGTATATAATGCACCCGATGCGAAACAGCGATTGCGCCGTCGTCTATGGAGCGGCCTACAGCGTCTATGTGCAGGCGGTGTGCCTGACGCTTTGGGCCAAGGGCGTCAAATATCGTCTGGTCGAGGTCGATGTGTTTGCTCCGGGCGGCCCGCCGCCCGACTATCTGGCCCGGCATCCGTTTGGTCGCATTCCCGCCTTCGAGCATGGCGCGATCAAGCTCTACGAGACGGCGCCGATTTGCCGTTACATCGATGAAGCGTTTGACGGGCCGCCGCTTCAGCCCGGGTCGCCCCGCGAGCGCGCCGTGATGGGGCAGGCGATTTCGATCATGGACAACTACGCCTATCGCACGCTGGTTTGGGATATCTATGTGGAACGCATTGTAAGGCCGAAGCAGAGCGTGGCATCCGATCTCGCCAGGATCGAAGCCGCGCTGCCGCGCGCAAAGCTCTGCCTGAAAGCTCTCGATCTGTTGGCGCCGGACAGCGATTGGCTCGCAGGGCCAGCGCCGAGCCTCGCCGATTTCCACGCCGCGCCGATGTTCAATCTGTTCACGATGGCGCCGGACGCGGCACAACTGATGGAACCAAACCGACGGCTCGGCAACTGGTGGGAACGCGTATCTCTTTACGCGGAAACGGCGCAGATTCTTACACCGAACTGACCCTTCGCTTTGCGATCCCGCGAAACGCACTCGGCGTTTCCGCGCGGATTGGTTGGTGGAACGGACAACCGAAAATTAATTTTCGCTGAATAGGTTCCGGCTGCTTTCCGATGGGAACCAGGATGTTGCGCAATTCGAATTGCTTCACAGGCGGTCTGATCGGCTGCGGGATAATCGCCATGTCGCTGATCGTGAGTGGCGCGGCATGCGCCGGCAGCTCTCTTGCCATCCTCCATTCCTTCGCCGGGGGGAGCGACGGCGCCGATCCGGTGGGCGGGGTTGTCCTGGCGTCGGACAACAATCTCTACGGCACCACCTTTTCAGGCGGCGCGAACAACAGCGGGACCGTTTTCAGACTCTCCCTTACGGGTAACGAGCAGGTCATCAACGATACGGTGGATAGCCCTGATGCAACGCCGATTGTAGACAAATACCTCAACCTCTACGGAACTGCGATGGGGCCAGACTACGGTACCGTTTTCCGGATCGATGCTGACGGCGATGCGACGGTGTTGCATAGCTTCTACGTGCAGGGCGATGGAGAAATCCCAGCAGGGGGCCTGATCACCGACGCGAGTGGAAATCTATATGGCACGACGTTGGACGGAGGTGGCGGATACGGAACGGTGTTCGAGATTCACTATCCGGCCCGGACATCCCGGACGGAAACGCTGTTGTATTCCTTCAAGGGGCCTACGAATGATGGAGCGGTTTCGTACTCGAATCTCGTCCGCGACGAAAGCGGAAACCTGTATGGCACAACAGAAGTTGGCGGATCGCAGAACGAGGGTACCGTTTTCAAATTGTCGCCCGACGGTACCGAGACTGTTCTCTTCGAGTTCTCCAACTCCACCGGCTTTTATCCGAGGGGCAACCTGATCGCGGATTCGGACGGCAATCTCTACGGCACCGCGAGCGAAGGCGGGCCTTATGGCGGTCCGGGCACCATCTATAAAATTGCCCCCGACGGCACCGAGACGCTCTTGTACGCTTTTGGGAATAACGGGCCATTTGACGGCGGCGAACCGAATGCGGGCGTGGTTGCCGACGCGAAGGGCAATCTATATGGCACGACAACGACCGGTGGCGCGCATGGCGGCGGGACCGTGTACAGATTGTCTCCCGACGGCAAAGAGAAGATTCTCTACTCGTTCACGGGTTACGCCGATGGCGGCGGACCGCTAGCCGGCCTCACATGGATCGGCAAAACAGTTCTTTGCGGTACGACATCCGAGGGGGGAGCCTATGGACATGGAACGGTCTTCACGCTGACGCTGAAGTAACAGCCCCGCCGGGTTATTTGTATGGCTCACGGTTGACGCTCGGGCCGCTGCGAACGGACATCGCAGACCGCGCAGCCGCATCGCGCGTCTCGCCGTGACGGTGGGAGCAAGGTGACAGACGTATCGATTCCCGCGCGGCCCGGATATCCGAACCTGTCACCCTTTTTGCGCCTGGGACGGATCCAATTCCTGGACCGCTTCGAACGCGATCACCGGCGTCCATTTTTCCTTTCGCCTGGCGATGCGGGCCCGCACGTCTTCGCCGTCATAATCCGCCGGAACAATCGAAAAATTGTCGGGCGGTGGCGGGCGGAATGTGTTTACATTGACGGTGAACCAGGCTTTTCCATCGTCTTCCATCAGCGCGCCGATATAGACGCCGCAACGCGCGCAAATGAGAAAATCCGCCAGGCGCAGCCCGAAACGGTAGCGGATGAGCAAGCCCGTATCACGCACCGAAATCGACATCGCGCCGTTTGAATCGCTGGTGTTGCGCGCGCCATGCGCGCGGCAGAAGCTGCACTGGTCGGCGCGGAGACCGAGCTGCTCCAGCGGCGCCGATGCCGCGAAGACGAATTCCAGATTGCCGCAATGGCAGCGGCCTTCGTAACGATGCGCAGAGTCCATCGCGTTCTCCTATATGTCGTCCAACCTGCACCCAACCGGTGGGGACCTTAGCTGCGCGCGAGCATTGGAAACGTCACGCCGGTCTGAACAGCACCTCCACGCTAATCCAGTCGGACACGGCCTTTCCGTTCAGAGTCGCCGGCAAGAAATGCCAGTGCTCGCGCACCTGCGCGAGTGCCAGCGCGTCGAGTTCCGAAAACCCGCTTGAGGCTGCGATTTCGGCGTCGCCGACCCTGCCGGTATCCAGAACAAGCGCGCGAACGATCACAATATATGCACTGGCGGCAGCGTAACGGCCCTGCAAGCCCGGCGGCAACACAGGGGCAGCATTTGCTGTTTGTGGATCGAGCCGCGGCGGCAGATGCAGTACGACTCTCTTGCTGCTCGCTTCTCCCTCGTCCCCCGGCCGAGGGTCATCAACGACGATATTCGGCGCAACCAAGGCTGCCGCAGAGAGCTTCTCGAAGCGGATAGGCACCTCAGGCGAAGGACTCCGCGTGACGGATGTCTCAATGGGAAAGAGAAATATCGCGGTTTCCTTTCCGGCTCTGGCGGTTCTGTCCCCATTCCGCATCAGCGCCAGGATCACGCAGGCGTGGACCAGAATCGCGAGGGTCAGGGCGACTGGGCGGCGGAGCACATCCATTGCCATTCGAAGCTGGCGTTGCTCCTGACGCACTTACATCCGGTCAGCGTGCTATTCGCCAATGCACTGCATAGCTATACGTGTTGAGATCACTTCCCGCCAGCCCGATCGGATCGCTCTCCAGATACCGTCCGATGCTCGGATCATAATCCCGGTGCCAGTTCTGGGCGAGCTCAGTTTCGCTGTCCCAGTACTGGCCGGGGAAGCCGAGCAGCATGGTCAGCGAGCCGCCGATGCTCGTAGGGTTGCCGAAGGGATCGAACACCCCGTCCCAGGCCAGATTGGCGGACTGGTCGGTCAGCTTCTGCGGCCTGCCGAGACGGTCGGTATGGATGTCGTAAACCACGGGCGAGGCGCCCGTGTCGTCCACCATCGCAACCGGGGTGTCGTCCATCCAGATATACTCCCGGATCATCGCGCCCGTGGCGTCGTTCGCTTCCGCGATCATATGCCCGG
>Ga0335074_10003219_pt1 | contig 22220 bp, 18 predicted proteins | sample Lox_Sample_23_FD_206715 | JGI IMG/M metagenome (GOLD analysis project Ga0335074, IMG submission 206715) | Soil microbial communities from Loxahatchee National Wildlife Refuge, Florida, United States - Lox_Sample_2.3 | ecosystem: Environmental > Terrestrial > Soil > Wetlands | place: USA...
GTGAGGAAGAACCAGCCGCCGCCCATGCTCATCATGGCGTTCCAAACCAAGCCGATCATGGAGTTGGGGACGTCGATCTTCCAAAAACGCTGCCACTTTGTCAAGCGGTACATCCGAGCCGCCTCGTCGAGGTCGCGCGGCTCACTGATGAGCGAATGGTAAAAGCTGAACGTCATGTTCCACGCCTGCGAAGTGAAAACAGCGAAGATCGAGGCGCACTCGAGGCCGAGCAGAGACCCGTGGAAGGCGTTGACGAAGAAGGTGACCGTAAAAGCGAGGAAACCGAGGATCGGCACGGACTGCAAAATGTCGAGCAAGGGCAGGAGGATCTTTTCGGCGCGCCGCAGCCGCGCAGCAGCGGTCCCGTAGACCAGGGTGAAAATGGTAGAGGCGGCCAGGGCTATGAACATCCGCAACAACGACCGGGCCGCGTAGTAGGGGACGTGCGCGATGCCGGTCGGCAGCGGGACAGCTGCAGAGCCCGGGACGAACCGGACGGTCATGGACCGGCCCAGTCGCACAGTCCCGTAGAGGAGGGCCAGGACACCGAAGCCCACGACAACATCGGCAAGGCTGAAATGAGGCCGCCGGAGGCTTATCCGTGCCGGGAAGGTTCGCTGAGTGGCCAACTGGGCGAGGCTCCTTGGTCCGGGCGGCTAGGAGTTGCAATCGAACATTACCCCGGAGCGCCCGCCGCGGCCAGCTTCGGGCCCTCGCTAAAATCCTCTCGCATGGCATTCCGGGGTTGGCCCATTAATGCCCTCGAGTTTTTCGAGGACCTCGAGGAAAATAACAGCAAGACGTTTTGGGAAGCGCACCGCCAGATCTACGAGTCGAGCGTTAAGGCGCCCATGGAGGAGCTCCTCGAGGAGCTCGAGCCGGAGTTCGGGCCAGGCCGGTTGTTCCGGCCCTACCGGGACCTGCGCTTCAGCAAGGACAAGGCTCCCTACAAGACGAATATCGCCGCCACAGTCGGGCCCTATGGGTACGTCACGCTGTCGGCGAGCGGCCTCGGGGCCGGGGACGGCTTGCACATGATGGCCCCGGACCAGCTCGCCCGCTACCGCCAGGCCGTGGACTCGACGCTCAGCGGCGAGGCGCTCGAAGCGATAGTCGAAGCGGTGCGGACGACGGGGTGCACGTGCGGGACGTACGACGCCGTCAAGACGGCACCAAAGGGCTACCCCAAGGACCACCCCAGGATCGAGCTCCTGAAGGACAAGGGCCTCGTCGCGTGGCAATCGTGGCCGCCCGGCAAGTGGCTTTCGTCGGCCAAGGCCAAGGAGCGGGTCGTCGCCGTGCTCCGGGCCGCGGATCCGCTCAACGCATGGCTGGCACAGTACGTGGGGGGCATGGAGGCGCCGACACTCCGTCGTTGACGCGGTGCAAAAGCCGCGGAACCCCTTGCGCGCCTTGAGAGTTGAGCAGGCGTGCACGCTTTGTCCCACCTCCCGCCCAGTGGGCGACCGGGCTATCATCGCGCGCTTGCAGCGGCCCGGCGGGCCGGCCGGCGATGCCGGCGTAGGAGGCGGATGTGCCCGAACCCGTAGGACGAGGACAGCGTTATATGCCCGGCCTCGACGGGCTCCGGGCACTCGCAGTCGCGGCGGTGGTCGCGTACCACCTCAACCTGTCCTGGGCCCCGGGTGGGTTGCTCGGCGTCGGGATTTTCTTCACATTGAGCGGGTACCTCATCACGGACCTGTTGCTCTCGAGCTGGGAGGCACACGGGCACCTTCGCCTGCGTGAGTTCTGGGCACGCCGAGCCCGGCGCCTCCTGCCTGCCTTGTTCGTGATGCTGATAGTCGTCACCATCTGGGTCGCGGTCGCAGACCCCGGTCAACTGGGCGCCGTGAGGGGGGACGTCGCCGCAGCTTCCATCTACATGAGCAACTGGTGGCTCGCATTCCAGAAGGTCTCCTATTTTGCCCGCTTTGGCCCCCCCTCCCCGCTCGGGCACCTCTGGTCGCTCGCCGTCGAAGAGCAGTTCTACCTCGTCTGGCCCTGGCTGCTCTGGCTCGCTTTGAGACGCCTGAAGGCACGCGAACGCCGGGACGGCAGACTCGGCGCGCCAGCACCCGTGAACGGGCCTGAAGCGTCCTGGCCCGCTGGCAGGGCGGTTGCCAGGCGTCTCGGCATACCCCCTGCCCGGCTCCGCCTCGTGCCGCTCGCCTTGCTCACGCTGCTGCTCGCCGGCGCATCCGCTGCGGAAATGACCTTGCTCTACCATCCGAGCTTCGACCCCTCGCGGGTCTACGACGGCACCGATACCCGGGCGTTCGGCCTGCTCTTCGGTGCCGCACTTGCGATGGTCTGGCCGAGCAAGGGGCTGCGGGCGCCCCTGCGCAGGGAAGCGAGAAGATTGGTGGACCTCGCCGGGATGGCAGGGCTTGTCGTCGTCGGGCTCCTGCTGGTGCTGACAACCCAGTACTCCGCCTTCCTTTACCGAGGAGGGCTTGTGCTCTTGTCCGTCGCGACCGTGATGGTCGTTGCGGCCGCGGCCCACCCTGCCAGCCGCCTAGGCAACGTCCTCGGCTGCCGGCCGCTCCGCTGGGTTGGAGTGCGTTCGTACGCGATTTATTTGTGGCACTACCCCGTCATCGTCCTCACAACCCCAACTGTCAGCGAGGGCACGGACATCCTGCGCCCCGCGCTCCAGGTCGGAGCGACCTTGCTGCTGGCGGACCTTTCCTGGCGCTTCGTGGAAACACCTGTACGCAATGGCGCTCTCGGCCGGATCTGGGGCCAGTTGAGCCAGGTGCGCCTGGCCGGGAGCACGAGGTTTTCGCGCTCAGCGGCTGGGTTCCCGGCTCCCGCCCGCTGGTTAGCCCTTTGCACGGCGCCGGTCGCCCTGGTCGTGGGGGCGCTGGCCCTCGCCGGCCTGATGCCGACGGTGCCGGCGGGCACCCTGTCGGCGGCGGCGGCCCCTCCTGCGGGCCCGCAGCTATCGGGCACTCGAAGCCCCGGTGACGCGGACGGCTCGGGAGACATGAGCAGTTTCGGCAGCCCGAGCGGGACCGCGGGTAACCACGGCTCCCGCACCTCCTCGACCACGAACCCTTTCCAGACCCGGTCTGCGATGAGCACGACGGTGACGGCACTCCGACGTCCACCGACCGCTGCGACCGCTCCGACCTCTGCCAGTGCCCCGACCTCTGCCAGTGCCCCGACCTCTGCTACGGCTTCCACCGCTGCAACCACTACGGCTGCGACGACTATGACGGCACCGACCACGACGGCACCGACCACGACGACCAGGGCAACGAGCACGAGCGTCAGCGCGACATCGTTGACCTCAACGAGGTCCCGGACAGTCGCCGCCTCTCGGGCACCGAGCAGCCCGAAGGCCCAGACCTCCGGGACAACGCCGGTGTTGAGGACAAGCTGCGCCGAGGTCGTACATGTGGGCGACTCGACGTCGGAGAGCCTCGTCTCGTCTGACTACCTCCCAGACGCCTCGCAGCGCCTCGCGGAGCAGTACGCCCGGGTCGGCGTGAAGCTCTCGATCATGAGGATCCAGGGAGGCACGTCGATCGTCGAGAGCATCCCGGGCACCCCGAACGCCTACGACATGGCCCAAGACCTCGTCCGAAAAGGTTACCGAGGGTGCTGGGTGATGGCGCTCGGGACCAATGAGGCAGCCAATGTCTACGTCGGGTCGAACGTCGGGATGCGGGAGCGGATCCAGAGGATGATGACCCTCGTGCACGGTGCGCCCGTCCTTTGGGTCAACGTGCGTACCCTCCTCACCAGCGGGCCGTACGCCGAAGCGAACATGCAGCGCTGGGACGATGCCCTGGTGGCCGCCTGCAGGATCTACCCGAACATGAGGGTGTTCAATTGGGCAGGAGCCGTCAAGCGGTCATGGTTTACCTCGGACGGCATCCACTACGACTCCCCTGGGTCGGCGCCACGGGCGGCGGCAATCGCGGACGCCCTAGCGGTCGCCTTCCCGGCCATGCCGAGGCCCTCCGGGGCTTCGGGAACCTCGGGCTCCCGGCATGCGGCCTCCAACGGCGGATGCGTGATCAACGCCGCGCCCGACTGGCACCTGCCCGCCTACCACTACTAGCACCTAGCCCTCCTAGCCGGGACCTGGCTGACCCATCGCCCGCTGAGCGGTCCCATGTTGCCACCCAGTGACCGGTTTGCCCCATTCGTCCCAGATCGTCGTCATGCGACCGGTTTGGCGCGAAGCGACGCCCGGCTCAGACGACCTGCCACGCATCCGGCTCCACTTCGCCGATAAGGGGTACGACGTGGCAATGCCCAAAGAGAAGACCCCCTTCAGGGGTTAATGTCTCGTTTGGCGGAACTCTGGGTAACTTAAGCCTGCGACCGGGTCTCTCCCGGAGGCGGCAGGGCGGGAGCACCGAGAACGATCGAAGGAGCGGAAATATGAAGTCATTTGTGGCCGGCGTTGTGGCAGCTCTTTGTGCCACGTTCGCCTGCGTGACCACATCTGCGGCGGCCAGCACAAAACCGAGCGGCTCATCGCACGCCGCAGTCGTCCAGGTGGGGGCGAGCCGCGGTGTTTTTGCCTACACGGGCGGCTTGGACCACGTCAATGGCAAGGTGAAGCACGCTATCTCGTGCCGCATCAAGCTCATCTCGGGCAAGTCACTGCCTGTTGGCTACTCACACAACCCAAAGTCGTGCACCAGTGGCAAGTTCACGGCACACATAGTGATCACTTCCAACCAAACCAACACCAATAAGACGACGAAATGGGCCCTGATAGCAAGCAACTCGACTTCGTCGTCCACCAAGTACTTCTACGTGGAAGTCGAACACAAGCCGGCAGTCAAGAAGACCACGACAACGACTACGACCTCGACTACCACTACCACGGTCACTACCGCCGCAACGGCAACTTCGACAACATCTACAACGGTTTATTTCCCGCCGTCACCTCCCGGTACCACGCCGCCGCCGCCGCCGACGCCGACCTTGAGCTTCGTGCAAGGCAACACCGCCAACGTCACGACGGCGAGTTCCGGGCTGACCAATAACGCCACGACCATCACCCCCACCAGCGCCGGCGACATCATTGCGGTTGGCATCTCGGCTTACCCGGGCGTCACGGTTTCCTCTGTCAGCGGCGGGGGCATCTCATGGCAGCAAGGCGAGAGCGACGGTCCGGACTCGGTCGGTATCAGCGACGCCATATTCTGGGGCCAGGCGCTCAACACAACCAGCTTCCAACTTCTCGTGACCTTCAGCGGGGATGTCACATCGGCGACCATCGCATGGGACGAGTTCGCCACTACAGCCACCAGCCCATCGTGGTCCCAGGTCGCAAGTGGCTCCGTCTGCGGTACCGGGAGCACCAATTGCCAGACCCTGACCGCAAATGCGACAACGGTCAACTACCCAACGCTTACCTCGACGGCGACGGACCAGCTTTACTTCGGCTACGCCGTCCCGGGTAGCACCCCAAGCGTGACGAACGGTGGAGGTTTCACGTACCAGGAGACCAACAATGGACGAGTACTCGTTTATAGCCTCGACGCCCCGGCCCCGTCGTCGCCTTCGTTTACCCAGGTAACAAGCGACCCGTACAACTCCGTCGGTGTGATCGTGTCGTCATAAATCGACAACCAACCTGTCACCCGGCACCGGCAACGGGCCGGCTGGCGGTTCAATAGGGATAGGTCAAGAGCAGGCCTCGGCTGCATTGGTGCATGCTGCATTGCTGCATAGCTGGGGCCTGCCGCCTTTTTAAGGTGGCACCGCAGTACGGGCGGGGCCCGTCTTGCCTCGGGCGGCACTGATGACGCAGGCGGCGGCGGGGACGCCTCGAGGGCGCAACTCTGGTCGCGCCTGGGCCCCTTGGGCGCGACCGGTACCGAAAAATCGGCACGGACCGCAACCGCCTTGCGAGACCGCGACCAGAGTGCGAAAAAACCAGCCGCCGGCCGCCACCCACGAGCCGCCGGCCACTACCAGAGGCGCCTCGCCCCCGCCGAAGGCTCGACCGTGAAACAGTAAGGCTCGGTAAACCCGCGTACGCCAAACTCGGCTGTCACCGCGTCCACGAGGTGGTCGGCTCGGCCCGATCCGATCAAGACGATCGCCGAACCTCCAAACCCGGCCCCGGTAAGGCGCGCCCCTGCTGCCCCGACGGAACGGGCCACCTCGACGACCGTGTCAAGTTCGTCGCACGATACTTCGAAGTCGTCCCGGAGCGATGCGTGCCCTTCGAAGAGCAACGGACCGATCCCGGCAACGTCCCCGGAGTCGAGGCGTCTCACCACTTCTATCACTCTTGCCTGCTCCGTGAAGACGTGGCGCGCCCGCCTGACAAGCACCTCGTCACCCAGAGCCGCCAAGCGCTCGAGCGCTTGGCCCGATTGCTCCGCCGGGACGTCGCGCAGTGCTTGCACCCCGAGCGCCTGCGCCGCTCGCTCGCACGATGCGCGACGCTCGCCGTAGGCAGACTCGGCGAGCCCGTGCTTAACGCGGGTGTCCACCACGACCACGCTGTAGCCCGCAGCGGTAGGAGAAAAGGGTACCTGGCGGGATTCGAGGCTCCGTGTGTCGAGCAGCAGGACGTTGCCGGCCGTGCAGCACATCGATGCCGCCTGGTCCATCACCCCGCAAGGGACACCGACAAATTCGTTCTCTGCCCGACGGGAAACCAAGGCTGTCGCCATCGGCGTGAGCGGGACCTCGTAAAGGTCGCAGAGGGCCATCCCGACACTGCACTCGAGGGCCGCTGAGGACGACAGCCCAGCCCCCACCGGGACGTCGCTGTCCACGATCAGGTCGGCACCACCGAGACGGAACCCGTACAGTTCGATCGCACGGGCAACGGCATAGGGGTAAGCCACCCAGCCTTTGGGCGAAGCAGGGTTGCCCAGCTCGAGCTCGACCGCTCCGGCGTCCTCGCCTTGCATAGATCGGACGCCAAGAGCCCTGTCGTCACGGCGCGCCGCCACGACCCGGGTCACCTGGGGGGTAGCGAACGGCAGCACGAAGCCGTCGTTGAGATCGGTGTACTCACCGATCAGGTTGACCCGCCCGGGCGCCGCCCAACTCCCCTCGGCAGCCCGCCCAAAAGTTCCGGCGAAATGGGCCTCCAGCCTCGATGACGCGGTGTTCGCACCCATGGGACCCAAAATTTTAGCCGGAGACCCTCACGACCCGGTGGGAAGTCGAGACCGGCGGGGGCGGCTCGCTACCACCGGTGCCGCCTCGGGTGGTCACTTCCGAGGCCGCGGCCAATACCCTAGGGGGGTATAGTTGGAGATATGCCGCTCGGGCGTGTCGACTTGGTCGTCTCAGGCATGACCTGCGCTTCGTGCTCAGCCAGGGTCGAAAAGACTCTCAACAAGCTGACCGGGGCTGTCGCAACGGTAAACCTGGCGACTGAGCGCGCATCGATTTCGTACGACCCGGCCCTGCTGAGCCCTCACGAAATGATCAAGGCCGTCAACGCGCTCGGTTACCAAGCCGTCCTGGCCGCGCAAGCGGGCGCGGGGCAGCTGCACCTGCGACCAGAGGCACAAGCCGAGCCGCGACCTGGGCAGGGCCCGGGCCGCCAACCGCCCCGGCTTAGCAGTTCGTACCGGGCACGCTTGATCGTCGCCGCCACGGCTTCGGTGCCGGTCGCCCTCCTCCAATGGGCCCCGGCATCCCGTTTCCCCGGCTGGCAAGTTACCTGCCTTGTCCTTTCGACACTGGCCGTTGGGTACGCCGGCTGGCCATTTCACAGGGCAGCTGCCGTGAACGCTCGCCATGGGGTTGCGACCATGGACACTTTGGTGTCGCTCGGCACCACGGCCGCCTGGACCTGGTCGGTGGTGGTGCTTGCCTTCGGGCTCCACCAGGATCTCCACTTCGACGTAGCAACCATCGTCACCGCACTCGTGCTGGTCGGCCGGGACCTCGAGTCGCGTGCCAAAAGGCGAGCAGGTCAGGCTATGGCGGCCCTGTTCGAGATCGGCGCCAAGGAAGCACAGGTGCTTGTGAACGGCCAGGAAGTGGCCACCCCGGTCGAAAACCTCGAGATTGGTGACCTTTTTGTCGTCAGGCCCGGAGAAAAGGTCGCAACGGACGGCATCGTAGAGGGCGGCCTGTCCGCGGTCGACAACTCCCTCCTCACCGGTGAGGCCCTGCCGATAGAGGTGACGTTGGGGGACGAGGTAACCGGTGGGAGCCTCAACCTTTCGGGACGCCTGGTCGTGCGGGCCACCAGGGTGGGCGCAGGTACAGTGCTCGCCGAGATCGGCCGGATGGTCAACGATGCTCAGGCAGGCAGAGCTCCCGCGCAACGCCTCGCCGACCGCGTGTCCGCTGTGTTCGTACCAGTGGTCATCACCGTCGCGCTCGTCACCTTCACGGGATGGCTCGTGATCGGCGGCACCGGGCCCGGCCGCGCGTTCATCGCTGCTGTGGCGGTGGTCGTTGTCGCCTGCCCCTGCGCTCTCGGCCTGGCGACGCCCGTTGCGCTCATGGTCGGCACAGGAAGAGGTGCCCAGCTGGGGATCCTCCTCAAAGGCCCCGAGGTCCTCGAACTGGCGCAGAAGGTGACCACCGTCGTCTTCGACAAAACCGGCACTCTGACCCAGGCCCGGATGACGGTCGAGACGGTCGTGCCGGTCGACGCCATACCCGAGGACGAGGTGTTGCGGATGGCAGCCGCCGCCGAACAGGGCAGCGAGCACCCGCTCGGCCGGGCGATCACGGAGCATGCCGTGCGGCGCCTCGGGCCGCCGGCGCCAGCCCGAGGCTTCCTGGCTCGGCCGGGCCTGGGTGTCGAAGCCTTTGTAAGCGGAGGGACGGCGCTCGTCGGGCGCCCTGCGTTACTGGCGGGCGAAGGCATCCCGTTCCCTCCCGCGATCTCGTCGAAGGCTCAAGCCCTTGAAGAAAAGGGACGATCGGTCGTTGCCGTTGCCTTCGGGCCCCGGCTGCTTGGCTTGCTGGCTCTCTCCGACCCTGTCAAGCCCACCGCCCGCCAGGCCATAACAGAACTTCGCTCGCTCGGGCTCGAACCGGTCCTGCTGAGCGGCGACAACGTGCGAGCTGCCCTGTCAGTCGCCGCGGGCATCGGCATCGAAAAGGTCGTAGCGGGAGCGTTGCCGGACGAAAAAGCAACCGAAGTACGCAGGCTCCAGGCTGACGGCAAAGTTGTCGCCTTCGTTGGGGACGGTGTCAACGACGCGCCGGCGCTTGCCCAGGCCGACCTCGGGATCGCAATTGGCACTGGCACCGACCTTGCGATCGAAGCTTCCGACCTCACGCTCGTGTCGGGGGACCCCCGCGCCGTCACCGACGCCGTCAGGCTTTCGAGGCGGGTGCTTGCAACCATCAGGGCCAATCTTTTTTGGGCTTTCGCTTATAACGTGGTCGCCATCCCGCTGGCCGTCGCGGGGATCGTCAGCCCGATAATTGCTGCCGCAGCGATGGCGTCGTCCAGCCTCGTCGTCGTGTCGAACTCGCTCAGGCTCCGGCGTTTCAAGCCCGTGGCCGCATCATCGTGACCAGGCCTGCCCCTTCGGAGCCCCCGGGCGGGGACGCGAACTATGGCTACATCGCCAAGGGGGACAAGCAGACGTTGGCGAGACGGATGCACCGGATCGAGGGGCAGGTCCGCGGCGTCGAAAAGATGATCGCCGAAGATCGTTATTGCATAGATATCCTCACTCAGCTGTCTGCGGTCGGCACGGCGCTCGAAGCCGTCGCGCTCAAGATCCTCGACGACCATGTAAGCCATTGCGTTGCCAATGCCCTTTCCTCGGGCAACCAAGCCGAGGCTGCCGACAAGGCACAAGAGCTGCTCGAAGCCGTGCACCGCTTCGTACGCACCCGCTGAACGGCCGGCAAGCGGGCTCCGCACCCGTCTTCGCCGAGCCGCAGACTTCTCGGCGAGCTCGGCCGGCAACGCTGCGCCGTCGTGGACGGTCGACGGCGGGCTCCCCGCCGGGCGGCCGCCCCCTAGAGTAAGGTGCGCGCACATGCTGGACAGGAAAGGAAAATGCCGATGACCGACCTTGCTAATTACACCCCCCGCCGTGCAACTGGGCCTGCATGCCGGCCGGGCGAGTTCGTGTTCGGCGCGATTGGCCTCGACCACGACCACATCAACGGTATGTGCCAGGGCCTGAGCGACGCCGGTGCCCAGCTCGCCAAGGTGTACGACCCCGACCCGGCAAGGGTCAACGCGCTCCTCGCACGCTTCCCAGAGGCCGTTGCCGCGACGTCCGAAGAAGAGATCCTCGAAGATCCGCGTATCCAGCTCGTCGCCTGCGCAGCGGTCCCGGCAGACAGAGCAGCGGCGGGACTGAAGGCGATGGAGCACGGTAAGGACTTCTTCGTGGACAAACCACCCCTCACGACACTCGCCCAGCTCGCTCAGGCCAAACAGGTGGCAGAACGGACCGGGCGCAAGTACGGCGTCTACTACAGCGAACGCATCCACGTCGAAGCAGCCGTCTTCGCCGGCCAGCTAGTCGAGCAAGGTGCCATCGGCAGGGTCTTCCACGTTCTCGGGACCGGGCCGCACCGGCTGAGCGCTCCGAGCAGGCCCAGTTGGTTTTTTGAAAAGGAGCGCTACGGCGGCATTCTTTGCGACATCGGCAGCCACCAGGTGGAGCAGTTCCTCTACTTCACGGGTGCAACCGACGCCGAGATAACGTCGAGCCGCGTCGCCAACTACAACCACAAACAGTTCCCTGGCCTAGAGGACTTCGGTGACTGCAACCTCGTCGCAGACAACGGCGCAGCAGGCTATTTCCGTGTCGACTGGTTCACTCCCGACGGCCTGGGGACATGGGGAGACGGGCGCATGTTCCTCATCGGGACGGAGGGCTACATCGAGCTACGCAAGTACGTCGACGTCGCTCGTGACCCCGCGCCGGGCCATGTCTACCTCGTCGACGGCAAGGCTGAGCGCCGTTTCGACATTCATGGGCAAGTTGGCTTTCCTTTTTTTGGCCAATTCATCAGGGATTGCCTCGACAGGACGGACACGGCGATGCCGCAGGAGCATGCCTTCAAAGCAGCCGAGCTGTGCGTCAAGGCCGAGAGCGCTGCGACACGTCTCGAGTAAGCCCTTGCAAAGCAGTTCTCACGGCGAACTTGATATCCTACGATCCTAGGAGTACCATTCTGCCGTGACGTCTCTACCGACTCGCCAGCTCGGCAAGAGCGGGCCAAACATCACCGTTATCGGCTGCGGTACATGGGCGATCGGCGGTGATGGCTGGAAGTACGGATGGGGACCGCAAGACGACTGGTCTTCGGTGAGGTCGCTCCGCCACGCCATCGGCCTCGGGCTCAACTGGGTCGACACGGCGGCGATCTACGGGCGGGGTCACGCGGAAGAGATGGTAGGAAAAGCCATTTCGGGCATCCCGCAAAACGACCGGCCGCTCATCTTCACAAAATGCGGCCTCCGCCCGTCAGCGGCACAGCCCGACGGGGACCCGCAAAATATCCTGCGCCCCGATTCGGTCCGGATGGAGTGCGAGGCTTCCCTCAAGCGCCTGGGGGTGGACCATCTCGACCTTTTGCAGTTCCACTGGCCCGACAAGTCGGGCGTGGAGGCTGAAGATTCCTGGGGAGCGATGGCCGACCTCATCGACGCCGGTAAGGTCCGCTACGGGGGCGTGTCCAATTACGACATCCCTCTGCTCGAGCGTTGCGAAAAGATCCGCCACGTCGATTCTCTCCAGCCGCCGCTCTCCCTCATCGACCGCCGCGCGGGTTACGACCTTTTGTCGTGGTGTGCCAGCAATGGGACGGGCGTCATTTGCTACAGCCCGCTCCAGTGCGGCCTGCTAACTGACAGTTTCTCGGCCGAGAGGGTCGCTCTCATGGACCCGAGGGATTTCCGCTTGTGGCACCAGGAGTTCACCCACTACGCACCACCGGCACTACAAAAGAACCTCGCCTTCAGGGACCGCCTCATCCCCATTGCCGAGCGCCAAAATGCTTCAGTCGCCTCGATCGCCCTCGCCTGGGTGCTGAGCTGGCCCGGGGTCACCGGCGCCATCGTCGGGTCGCGCTCTCCTGACCAGGTGGACGGTTGGATCGGTGCCGGCGCCGTGTCGCTCTCCGACAGGGATCTCGACGAGATCGAGGGCGCTCTCGTCGAGCTCGCCGTTGGCATGGGCCCGACCAGGCCCCCCAAAGCCGGCTGAGCTCCTCCTCCACCGGCACGGCTTCGGCGCCAATCGGCACATTTCGTCGCCCCCCTCGCCGCGGGCGGCAAGACCTAGGAGAGCGAGCCACGGCCAGGCGAGCGCGGGTTAGATCTCGAGCAGGACCTTCAGCTCTTCGCCCGACCTCAGCCGCGTGATCGCCTCCGGGCCCTGGTCGAGCGGTACGACACTGGTTATGAACAGCGAGAAGTCCACACTGCCCGCTGATATCAACGCTATCGCAGCGGAGACGTCTTCGGGCGAGTAGACGCGCGTACCGACCATCCTCAGTTCCCGGAACATCATGTCCTGAAGGTTGACCCCTACGACGCCCGGGTATGCCCCGACGGTCACAATTGTGCCCCCCGTGGCGGCCCACTCGAGCACCGTGGGAGATGCCGAAGGATGTCCCGTGCAGTCGAACACGACCTCCGCCGAGCGGTTTCTCGCTTCACTACCGACGACGCGAAACCCAAGACTTGCCGCCATTTCTCCTCGCCGGGCCGCCATTTCGGAAACAGTCACCACCGAGGCCCCGTTGAGGCGCGCGCAGGTGGCGACCAGGAGGCCGATCGGCCCGGCGCCGACCACATGAACACGGTCGCCGGTGCCAACCCCTCCGCGGCGCACGGCGCGTACTGCGACGGCCAGTGGCTCGATCATCGCCGCGAGCCTCAGATCCAGGGTCGCCGGCAGCGGGACCAAATGGGCCGGAGGCACCGCGAGCACCTCAGCGGCGCCGCCGTTGGCGTCGATCCCAAAAAGCCGGAGCTTGTCGCAGACGTGGCTATGACCTCGCAGGCAAGTCTCACATGTTCCGCAAGATATAAGAGGATTGACGAAAACGGCCGTCCCGGCACGGTCCTCGGCGCCGGTAGCGTCCCCAGCGCCCGGAGGCAACGCCGTGTGGCCGACGATCTCGTGGCCGATGACGAGCCCCGGCTGCGCGCGCGGGTGCTCACCTTGATAGATGTGCAAGTCGGTGCCGCAAAGACCGGCATAAGTGGGGTAGACCAAGGCCAAACCTGGCGCAGGGACGGGCGCATCGACGTCGGCAACGGCCACTTGCCCCGCCTTTTCCCAAACGAGCGCTCGCATTTGGCTATTAGGGCACGTTTTAGAGGAGGCCCCGGACTTGACCCCCGTCCACCGAGATCATCTGGCCGGTGATATAGGACGCAGAGTCGGAGCACAAAAAGGCTACGAGGCTGCCGAACTCGGCAGGCTCGCCTACGCGCCCGAGCGGGATCTCTTTGGCGACCTCGGCCCGGGCCAATTCGTCAACCGGGACGCCCGCTGCGCGTGCCCGGGCGGCGAAACCCTCCCTGAGGCGGTCCGTCAGGATACGCCCGGGGAGCACCGAATTGACCGTGATATGGTCCGGGGCAAGTTCGTTGGACAATGTTTTGGCCAGGCCTACGACTCCGGCCCGCAAGCTGTTGGACAGGATCAGGCCCGGGATCGGCTGGCGGACCGCCGTCGAAACGACGTTTACGATCCGGCCGTGGCCACTTGCCCGCAGGTGCGGCAGGCAAGCCCTCACCATCCGGACCACGTTGAGCAGCAGGAGGTCGAAGGCGTTTTGCCATGCATCGTCGTCGAAATCTGTGAACACGCCCCCCGGCGGCCCGCCACTGTTGTTGATGAGCATGTCGAGCTGGCCATAACGCTCGACGGTGAGCTCGGCAAGGCGATCAGCGGTACCTGGCTCGGCCACGTCCGCCGCCACCGGTGTCACTTCGCCGCCCCACGCCGATGAAATCTCAGCCGCGGTGCGCTCGATCGCCTCGGCGCTACGGGACGAGATCACCAGCCGAACACCCTCGGCGGCGAGCGCTTCGGCGATGCCGCGGCCGAGGCCACGGCTGGCCGCGTTGACCAAGGCCACGCGGCCGGTCAGGTTGAGCTCCATGTGGGCCCTCCGGAGGTTCAGGCGAGCAACGGCGCGAGCGGGAGGTTGTTGGCCTCACAGTAGCGCACGTACCTGGTCAGTTTTGTCTCGGCGGTCTCTGTGAAAATCACGTCGCCGTCGGGGCTCAGGTACTCGATCGGGCCGTGGATGACAAAGAGCGTGATCATTTCGTCCGTACCAGCGTTGACGAGGGTGTGGACATCTCCCGCCGGCTCGAAGACGTACATCCCAGGGCGCGCCACCCAGTCGTGCTCGAGGTAGCGCCACTGGCCCCCCACGACCCAGGCCTCGACAGGGCCCAGGTGGCGGTGCAGACTGACCGTCCCCTGTTTGGTGACTCGCAGCAGGTTGGCCCAGCTGCCGTTTTCCCGTGAGATATGTAGCAAACGGGCCGAAACGCCGTCCGCCTGGGGGACCCAAGGCAGCGTCTCGGGATCCCACAGTTGGTCGCCGCTCGAGCGGAGCTCCGGCGAGGCCAATACGCTCTCGATGTCAATGTCTGCGCCCATGGCTGTCTCCCTAAGTCCTCGTGAATGCTACGGCGCCTGGTAGAAGTTCCTCACCCAGCGGTGCTCGTGAAGCGTTTTTTGCTCCTCGGCTGAGAGGGCCCCGAGCTTCGAGGCCGCGACGTTGGCCTCCACGCTGCGGACCGAGCGCATGCCGGGGATCACAGTTGAAACGGCCTGCTGGGAAAGGCAGTAACGCAGGGCTATTTCCGGGAGGCGTTCGACGGGGATCCCCAGGTCCTTTGTGATCGCCTCCACGTGTTCCCACACCTCTTCCTTGCGGTCACCACCGAAATACCTGTTGCGCCAGTCCCCGTCGGGGAACTTCGTGGCCGGGTTGACGTTGCCGGTCAGGCCGCCCTCGTCGAAGGGGACCCTGACGATGACGCCGACATCGTTGGCCTCCACTGCCGGGAAGAGCTCGTCCTCGGGGCTCTGGTCGAAGACGTTGTAGATCACCTGGACCGTGTCGACGGCGCCCGATTTGACGAGGGCCAACGCGCTGGCCGGCTGGTGGTCGTTGATCGAGACGCCGAAGTAGCGGATTTTGCCCTCGGTGCGGAGGCGCTCGATGGCGTCGAGCCAGTCGCCCTGGCCCAGCCATTCGTCCGACCAAACGTGGAACTGCTGGACATCTATCGTCTCGAGCCCGAGGTTGGCGAGGCTTCGCTCCGTGCACTCGACCACCCAGTCACCCGGGAACGCGTCGCTAGCCGGGATACCCGCGGGAGCAGGCAACACCATATTTTTGGGGGGCACCTTCGTCGATACGTAAACCGTCCCGCTGGCTTCCCTTACTGCCCTGCCCACCAGCTGCTCGCTATGGCCGTCACCGTAAAGGAGCGCAGTGTCGATGAAATTGACACCTTGTTCGATGGCGCGGTGCAGGGCCCGCAACGACTCGTCGTCCTGCGCACCGAGCCAGCCGGTCTTGCCTATCCCCCAAGCACCGTAACCAAGCTCGGACACTTGAAGGCCTGTCTTCCCCAGGCGGCGATAGTTCATGGTCGTTCTCCTTTTTCGACTAGCGGACTTGTGTTCCCCAAATTTGAAAAGGCGCAAGCAGATTGAGGAACCAGCGCCACTGTGACCTTTACCGCCTACGGAGGTGGAGCGGCAGCTGGCACTAAACTTATCATAACAGGATGCCAAGTTATCGGGCCACCTGCCGGGAAGGCGGGGCCGTCACTCCCCCCTGGGGAGTAGCTTCGGTTTAGCAGAAAGAGAGCGGATATGAGCGACCTCGTCGAACGCATTTCCATGTTGGGTGTCGTCCCCGTCATAGAGCTGGCGTCGGTCGACCAAGCCGAGCCTTTGCTGGACGCACTGAGCGCCGGAGGGCTCCCGGCAGCCGAGATCACCCTGCGCACTCCCGCCGGGGCCGAGGCTATCGGGCTGCTCCGGCGGTCCCATCCCGAAGCGCTCGTCGGGGCGGGCACCGTCCGCACGGCGAAAGATGCCCGGCGCGTGATCGAAGGCGGAGCACAATTCGTCGTGTCACCCGGCACAGACCCCGAGGTCCTGGACGTGTGCCGCGAGCTCGGGATCCTCGCTCTGCCCGGAGCCTGCACGCCCACCGAGATCGGGAGGGCGGTAAGCGCCGGTGCCCCCCTCGTCAAGTTCTTCCCAGCCGGGGTCTTCGGCGGGACCAGCTTCCTCAAGGCGGTGGCCGGCCCGTTCCCCGATGTCCGCTTCGTCCCTACGGGTGGGGTCAGCCCCGCCAACTTGGCCGAGTACCTCGGCCTGCCCTCGGTTGCGGCCTGCGGGGGGACCTGGCTTGCCAAGCGGGAGCTTTTGGCCGACGGCCGATATGCCGAAGTCGAAAAGCTTGCAGCTGAAGCGGTAGCGATCGTCAGGGAGACCAGACGTGCCTGATGCCGGCACGGGCCAGGTGGGGCCGGGCGAGCCCGTCGCAGGCCTGCGCCTGCGGCCCGCCGAGCAGTGCCGCTGGGACCTGGTGGCCGTGGGAGAAGTGATGTTGCGCCTCGACCCGGGGGAGGGCCGCATTTCGACAGCCCGGTCCTTTCAAGTCTGGGAAGGCGGCGGCGAGTACAACGTCGCCCGGGGCTTGCGCCGCTGTTTCGGTATGCGGACGGCGCTGGTGAGCGCGCTGGCCGACAACCCGGTAGGGCGTCTCGTCGAAGACCTCATGCTCCAGGGAGGTGTTGACATCTCTCACGTCCGTTTCGTCCCCTACGACGGGGTGGGAAGGGCTGTCCGCAACGGCCTCAACTTCACCGAGCGAGGTTTCGGGGCGCGAGGGGCGGTCGGTTGCTCCGACCGGGGGCACACGGCAGCGTCCCAGATCCGGCCTGGCGAGGTCGACTGGGAGCGAATCTTCAATACCGAGGGGGTGCGTTGGCTGCACACCGGGGGTATTTTTGCCGGGCTGTCTGAAAGCTCGGCCGCGGTGGCCGAGGAAGCCATGCGAGCGGCCCGTGCCGCGGGCACCGTCGTTTCCTACGACCTCAACTACCGCCCGTCGCTCTGGCAGGGCATAGGTGGCGCGCCAGAGGCCGTCAGGGTCAACCGCCGGCTGGCCGGCCTGGTCGACGTAATGTTCGGCAACGAGGAAGATTTCCACGCCGCGCTCGGGTACGAAGTGCGCGGTGTGGACGAGTCCTTCTCGGAGCTCGATGCCGCCGCTTACGAGGAAATGCTGGAGGAAGTCGTCGCCGACTACCCAAATGTGAGCCTGATCGCCACAAGCCTGCGTACGGTGCGTTCGGCCAGCCGCAACGACTGGGGAGGCATTTGCTACGCCGGCGGGCACCTTCACAGGTCCGCGACCCGCCAAGACCTGGAGGTGTTGGACCGGGTAGGGGGAGGCGACTCGTTTGCCTCCGGGCTGATATATGGCGTGCTGTCGGGCTCCGGCCTGGACGAGGCGCTGGCATTGGGGGTCGCGCACGGGGCCTTGGCAATGACGACGCCCGGGGACACCTCCATGGCCACTTTGGCGGAGGTCAAAAGGCTCGCCGCTGGCGGCCACGCCCGCGTGCAACGATAAACCCAGCCTTTGCGTGCCGGTAGCACGCCGGCGCGGCACGGCTTGAAGCTTGCCGGCGCGGCTAACCCGAGATTGCTCAGCCGGGGCGGCCCGGTTTTTCGACAATGGCCGCCGCCCAAAGGAACCCGGCCACGGCTTCCTTTGCGTTCGTCACCCGCCGCGCGTTGATGTACGCGTCGTAGTCCCGCTGCACGCAGAGCCCGTCGCACGCGCTGTGCACGTCGACCAGGCCGTCCTCGTCGACGGTGGCGTTGGCAACAATGCACTGGTAGCCACGGGCGACGACCGGCGCGTACCCCCCCTCGTCCAATAGGCCGAGCTCGATGCCACGTTGGAGCGCGTAGGTGAACATTGCGGTCCCCGAAGTGTCGACCCAGTTGCCAGGCCACTCGCCCTTGTCGACGACCTGGTACCAGCCGCCGCTGACGGGATCCTGAACACGTTTCAGGCCGGCGGCAAGACGCCCGAAAATGTCTGCCACCTCCGGCCTGCCCGCGTGGTCTGACGGCAGGACGGCCAATGCCTCGGCCAGGACCAGTGCGTACCAGCCCAGGCCCTCGCTCCAAACCTCGCTCGAAAGCCCCGTCGTCGTGCCCGCCCATCGCTCGACCCTGCCCGGCTTGACCCTCGGCAGGTCGGGCTGCGCGGCCCACGCGTGCAAGTAGAGGCCAGTGTCGCCTTTGAGGGCGTGGCCGGAAAAAATGGTGACCTGCCTGACGGCTTCGCCGAAGCAGTACTCAGCGTCGCCGATCGATGTCCCATAGCGGATGAGGCACATCTGGCCCATGAAGACCCCGTCGACCCACATCTCGCCCGTGAGGTCCTTCGCGTGCCAAAACCCGCCGTCGGGGTTGCGCGGGTAATCGTCAAAGGCACGGCGGACCAAAGTCGCCGCCTTGCGGTAGCGCTCGTCGCCGGTGTGCTCGTACAGGGCCACAACGATCGTCCCGGGCATGATGTTGTCGAGCGAATCGAGCTTCGCCCCGACCAGGTTGCCCTCTTCGTCGATGAAGGGGCTCATTTGCCGCTCGATGAAATCGAAATAGCGGCGGTCGCCAGTAGTCCGCCAGAGCATCTCGAAGCCGAGGAGCGTGTACGCCTTCCAGTAGGACCAGCGGGCAAGCACGTCCTGCGGCGTGCCGGGGTTGCGCTTCATGATGGTCTCTGCGACTGCGACGGCCCATGACGTTGGGGCCATAACGGCTCCTTCTGCCCAGAAAACGCTTACAACGGCAATATCAGGTCGGTCACTCGCCGTGGAACGCGGCCAAGGCTGTTTCGTACCGGTCCAGCGCCCGCTCCAACGGCCCGCGCCGCACCGGCGGCAGCCAGTGCACCACCCGGCTCACTCCCGCTCGCTCGAGCTCGTCGAACACCTTGGGGTCCGCCGGCACACCCATAACCTGTACCTCCACCCGCCGGTCGGCCCTCGCCCACAGTTCTTTTGCCCGGTCAAGGAGATCGGGGGCGCCGTAGCCGGGCGTCCATCCATCGCCGAACGCCAGGACACGGTCGAGCACCCCGGGGCCGTAACCTCCAACGAGGACCGGCGGGTGGGGGCGCTGTGCCGGCTTGGGCCAGGACCAGATGCCGTCGAAGGACACGTAACGGCCATGAAAGGACGCGACGTCCTGTTCCCATATGGCTTTCATCGCCTGAACCCGCTCGGCCATCAAAGCCATACGCGTGCTCGGGTCGGTGCCGTGGTCGGCCATCTCCCGGCGGTTCCAACCGGCCCCGACGCCGAACTCGACGCGGCCTCCCGAGAGGTAGTCGATGCTGGCGACTTCTTTGGCGGTGATGATCGGGTCTCGCTCGACAACGAGGCATATCCCGCTGCCAACTCTGAGACGTGTCGTCGCCGCCACCGAAGCAGTCATGCTCACGAACAGGTCGTAGGTGTGCCAGTAGCGCCTGGGCAGAGGCCCCCCGTCCTCGGCCTTGGGGGACGCGCTCGCCGGGATGTGGGTATGCTCGGCGAAAAAGAGCGATTCGTAGCCTCGTTGTTCGATCAGCTGTGCCAGCTCACCCGGGGGTAACCCGTCGTCAACGGGGAAAATAGCCACTCCGAAGTTCACGGCCCAGTTTTACCGCCTCTTACCGCCCCCGAGCAACTCGGGTAACGCTCATTTCCCAAGCCGTGCGGGGGCTAATGGTGCCTTGCCGACCCGTTACCGCCACTCGTTTGCGGCCACCCGTTTGCGGCCACCCGTCACCCGCCAACTGTCGATCGTCACCAGGATATCCAGCCGCCGTCGACCACGAGCACGTGACCGTGCACATAGCTTGCCGCCGGGGAACAAAGGAACGCTACCGCGCCCGCCACGTCTTCTGGCTGGCCCCATCGCCCCGCAGGCAAGCGGGCGCTGATCTGGGCAGACCGATCGGCGTTGGCCCTGAGGGGTGCTGTGTTGTTGGTCACGATGTACCCGGGTGCGACAGCGTTGACATTTATGCCAAGGCGCGCCCATTCATTGGACATCGAGCGGGTCATCCCCACGACGGCATGTTTGCTTGCCGCGTACGCCGAGACGTTGACGCCTCCCTGGAACGAGAGCAGCGACGCTATGTTGACGATCTTGCCAAAGCCCCGCGAGACCATCTGCGCCGCGACCGCTCGGGTCACCTCCAAGGTTGCCTCGACGTTGACCGCGAAAACTTCTCTCCAGAGCGCTATCGGCGTGTCGAGGGCGGCCGCGCGCCGGATGTTGGCGGCGTTGTTGACGAGAATGTCGATCCTTCTCTCAGCGGCAAGGTCTGCAGCTCGCTCATAGGCGAGAGAAATGTCTGCCAGGTCCACGCCCATGGCATCGACCTTGACGCCCAGGGTCTGCGCCTCTGCGACCACATCGGCAAGTCCTTCCTCGTCTTTTCCCCACAGGACGAGATCTGCGCCCGCGCCGGCCAGGGCTTTCGCGGTGGCCCGCCCGATCCCCGTGCGGGCGCCCGTGACGAGCGCGGTGAGCCCGGAGAGACCGAAGTTGCGCTCCAGCCAATCGGTCATGTCATCGGAGCGAGCGGGTATCGACCATGTCCATGTCGTCGTACGTCAGGTTTTCGCCCGCGGTCGACCAGACGAACTTATATGGCTGGGTGCCCGCCCCGGTGTGGACCGACCATGGAGGGCTGACCACGGCTTGGCGGTCGGCAACGACGACGCTGCGCGTGGCCGCCGGTTGCCCGCAGAGGTGCACGACCCGACCCGAACCTCCCAGACCGAAATACAGGTAAACTTCGCTCCGCCGCTCGTGCGTGTGGCAGGGCATGGTGTTCCAAACGCTACCTTCGGCGAGCGTGGTGATGCCGATGGTCAATTGGCAGGACATTACGCCACCTTCGTGGACGTACTTACGCAGCGTCCGGCGGCTCGCCACGGACGCCTCGCCGATCTCTTGGGTGTCAGCTCCGCTGCGGGGCGCAAGCACCGTCGCAAGATCTTTGTGTGCGGGGGCTGAAACCAGGTAGAACGCTGCTTCCTCCCCGCTAAGTTGGACGGACCTCGATCCTCTCGCGACGTAGAGGATGTCCTCGCTCGCCATCTCGTACTCCTCGCCGTCGACGCCGGCCACGCCCGGGCCTTCCAGGCAGACGATGGCGAGCTCGCGGCGCTCGCAAAAGTAGGTGGCCCGAAGTTCGTCGGGTGCAGGAAGGGATAGCACGGCGCCCTCCGGCAGCGCGCCCCCAAGCACCAAACGGTCCTGGAGCGACAGGACCAGGCTGACCTTGCCCGGTACGAACAGGTCCTCGAGGACGAACCGCTGGCGCAGTTCGTGCGGGGCCAAGGCCTCGAACTCGGCAGGGCTGGTCGGGTAACGCACATCGATCGGCATCGGTACCTCTTTTCAGGAAATCGCATTTTCAGGGCATCGCGCGTTCACAGGCGCGGGACCGTCAAGCCGCCATCGACCCAAACCACGTGCCCGGTCGAGTAGGGCAAGTCCCCCCGGACCAGCGCTGCCACCGCCTTCCCCACGTCGTCGGGCGTCCCCCAGCGCTTCTCGATAGTCAACCCGTCCTCCAAAAGACGCGAATAGATGGCTTCTACCGGCGCGGTCATGTCGGTCTTGATGATCCCCGGGCGCACCTCGTAAACGGGGATGCCAAACTCGCCGAGGCGGGTCGCCCAGAGCTTGCTGGCCATGCTCAAAGCCGACTTGGACAAGCAGTACTCCCCGCGGTTGGTGGAGGCGACGACAGCCGACAGGGAAGAGATATTGACTATGCACCCTTCCCAGCCCGGGCCAGTGCGCTGTTGCTCGATCATCCAGGCTGCGCATTGCTGGGTCAGGAAGTAGGGCCCGGCGAGGTTCGTGCGGAGCACCTCCCAAAAGCTTTCTTCTGTAGCCTCGAGCAGGTCGGTGCGAGCCCTTGGGGGGATGCCGGCGTTGTTGACGAGCACGTGGAGCGCTCCGAACTCGGCGCGCACCCGGTCGATAAGGTCGTGGCGCGTCCGGCTGTCGCCGACATCGGCGGCGGCGTAGACCACAGCGGCACCTTTTTGACGGAGCTCGCCGAGCACGGGCGCCACCTCGTCTTCGCTACGCCGCCCGCAGAGCGCGAGCGCGTAGCCGGCGGCCGCCAGGTGCTGAGCGATCCCGAGGCCGATCCCCCTCGTCCCACCGGTTACCAGAGCCACCTTCATCTCG
>Ga0335074_10003220_pt1 | contig 22218 bp, 12 predicted proteins | sample Lox_Sample_23_FD_206715 | JGI IMG/M metagenome (GOLD analysis project Ga0335074, IMG submission 206715) | Soil microbial communities from Loxahatchee National Wildlife Refuge, Florida, United States - Lox_Sample_2.3 | ecosystem: Environmental > Terrestrial > Soil > Wetlands | place: USA...
GACAGAATCGGAACCGGAATGCGTAGCGACGTGGGAAGGCCGGAACATTCGTCGTGGGGATCACACCTGCCGTCGCTCTCGCACGCAAGGCCCCGGACATCTTCGGTTTGGAACCTGAACGATTCGGGAGTTGTCGATCGATTTGTGGTGACCTGAAAATTGAAACGCAAGTGTGCCAGCTTCACGCAGGTGTACTCTTGGGAAGATTCAAATTCAGTATCGGAGGTTGCGCAGCGTATGACAGCCACCATTAACGGCGGGTCTCAGGAAATCCGGGCCGGAGAACGCCTGATCGACCTGATCAATCGCTGCGGAATCGAAGTTCCGCATGTTTGTTACCACCCCCAGCTCGGACCGATCCAAACCTGCGATACATGCATGGTTGAGGTCGACGGCAAGCTGGTGAGGGCCTGCGGCACGATGGCCACTGAGGGCACAAACGTGGTCACATCCTCGCCACGGGCGGAGGCGGCCCAGCGCGAGGCGTTTGACCGCATCCTCGGCAATCACATGCTCTATTGCACGGTTTGCGACAACAACAACGGCAACTGCACCATTCATAATACAACCAAGTTGCTCGGAGTTGAGCATCAGGAAATCCCTTACACGCCCAAGCCCTATGAAGTGGATATGTCCAATCCCTTCTATCGTTACGATCCCGACCAATGTATCCTCTGCGGACGCTGTGTTCAGGCTTGCCAGACTCTCGAGGTCAATGAAACGCTCACTATCAATTGGGAGGACCCGCACCCTCGCGTGTTGTGGGATGGTGGCGCACCGATCGGCGAATCGAGCTGTGTTTCGTGCGGTCACTGCGTGACTGTGTGCCCCTGCAATGCGCTGATGGAAACATCCATGCTTGGAGAGGCCGGCTACATGACGGACCTGCCCAAGCCCGCACTGGATGGCATGATCGATGTGGTCAAGGGAATCGAGCCGGAGATGGGATACGGCTCCATTATGCGGGTCTCCGAAATCGAATCGCATATGCGCGAGTCGCGTACTAAGAAAACCAAGACCGTTTGCACGTACTGCGGAGTCGGCTGCAGCTTCGATGTCTGGACCAAAGACCGCCATATCCTGAAAGTAGAGCCCTTGGAGGGCGCGGCCAATGGAGTATCCACTTGCATCAAGGGAAAGTTCAGTTGGGGGCACATCAACAGTCCTGATCGCCTCACCAAGCCGCTCATCCGTGAAGGAGACACCTTCCGCGAAGCGTCCTGGGATGAAGCGCTGTCTCTGGTGGCGCGCAGGTTTAGCGAGATCAAGGCGGCTGCCGGTCCCGACTCACTAGCTTTCATCTCTTCTTCGAAGTGCACGAATGAAGAAAGCTATCTGATGCAAAAGCTGGCCCGGGCGGTAATCGGAACCAATAACATGGATAACTGCTCACGCTACTGCCAGGCGCCGGCAACCACGGGTCTATTCCGCACAGTTGGCTATGGCGGCGACTCCGGTTCGATCACAGATATTGAGCAAGCGGGACTGGTGATGATCGTCGGTAGCAATACCGCTGAGAGTCATCCGGTGATCGCGACGCGAGTGAAGCGAGCTCACAAGATGCACGGCCAGAAACTGATCGTCTCTGACCTTCGCGAAAACGAGATGGCGGAGCGCGCGGATGTGTTCATGCACCCACGGCCCAGCACTGATCTCATCTGGCTCTCCGCGGTAACAAAGTACATCTTCGACAACGGGCTAGCTGACCAGAAATTCATCGATCAGTGGGTCAATCACGCCCCTGAATACAAAAAGAGCCTGGATCTGTTCACGCTCGAAATGGCCAGCGAGAGGTGCGGATTGCCCATTGAAACACTCACCAAAGTTGCCCATATGATCACGGAAGCAAAAGCGGTCTGTATTCTCTGGGCGATGGGCGTTACGCAGCACAGCATGGGTTCTGACACCTCAACGGCCATTTCCAACCTTCTGCTTGCGACAGGCAATTACATGAAGCCTGGAACAGGTGCATATCCACTGCGCGGGCATAACAACGTGCAGGGCGCCAGCGATCACGGCGCCATGCCGAATTTCTTCCCCGGCTACCAGGACGTAGCCGATCCGGTGATTCGTTCCAAGTTTGAAAAGGCATGGAATGTTCAATTGCCGCCGAAGCCCGGACTCGATAACCACATGATGATCGAGGCCATTCACGAAGGCAAGCTCAAGTCTATGTATGTATTCGGCGAAGAGATGAGCCTGGTAGATTCCAACGCGAACTATGTTGCAGATGCGCTGTCTAAGCTCGATTTCTTCGTGATGCAGGAGATGTTCTTCAGTGAGACCTGCCGCTTTGCGGATGTGATTCTGCCCGCCAGTCCGAGCTTGGAGAAGGACGGTACCTTCACCAGCACCGAACGGCGCATCCAGCGTCTTTATCAGGCTCTTGAGCCTCTGGGGGAAAGCCGTCCGGACTGGATCATCATCCAGGACATTGCCAATCGCTTGGGCGCTGGATGGAAATACGAACATCCTTCTCAGATTTACGAAGAGATCGCAGCCCTTACACCCCTGTTTGCCGGCGTCACGTACGAGCGCCTGGAAGGTTATAAGACACTGCAGTGGCCCGTGGCTGAGGATGGCAGCGATCAACCTCTGCTGTACACCAAGAACTTCGATTTTCCCGACGGCAAAGCCAGGTTTTACCCCGTTCCCTGGTCGGAACCGACCGACCAGCAGGATGCCGAGTACGACCTGCACCTGAACAACGGGCGTCTTCTGGAACACTTCCATGAAGGCAACATGACGTATCGCACCGAAGGCATTCGCGAGAAGACGCCGTGTGTGTTCATAGAGGTTTCACCCGAGCTTGCAAACGAGCGCGGTATCCAGACCGGAAGCTGGATCCAGTTGGCTTCGCGCTATGGCAAGGTCCGGGCTCAAGCCGAAGTGACGACAAGAGTGAAGGGCAAAGAGCTTTATATGCCGATGAACTCCACGGACGAAGCTGTTAATCGTCTCACCAGCAGCCATACGGACAAGGTAACTCACACCCCCGCTTACAAGGAAACGTCAGTCCAACTCAAAGTGCTGGACGAGATCGGCGACGACCCGCTACCGCGGACGAATTCCCGCCACGGACACCCAACACCGCAGACCGGCGTCGAGGTGGAGCGGAAGTGGAAGCGTAAGGATTATCGCCAACCCGGTGATCACTTGGTTCAGATCCAGACGCACTAGCAAGGAACGGCTAGTCAAGGAGGAAAACATGGCTCGACCAATCCCGCTAGAGATACCGGCCCGCGATCCACGCGAGGAGTTGCGCAAGCGGCTCGAACAGGCGCCGGTCAAGCACGCAGAAGCGTTGCTTGACTCATATGAGTTGCTGCAGCAGCTACACGACCACGGCGTATTCGAACTGTTGCGCGGCGCTTTTTCCGCCAGCGACAAGCTGATTGAAACTGCGGTCGATGCTGCCAAGTCAGATGAAGCCATTCGCGCTATTCGCAACGCGATCATCCTCGGCAAGGTGCTTGCGTCAATCAATCCTGACGTGCTCCAGTGCGTCGCGACGGCGGCAAGTGACACGCTGGGATGCTACGACAAACCCATTATCGAGCCGCCGGGCCTGCTCTCGCTTTTGTCGCAGTTTAGCCATAAGGAACTGCGGCGGAGCATAGCTCTTTTGAACAAGTTCCTGGAATCACTAGGCAATCAAATCAAGCTGCGTGGAGGTTGCAATTGACAGTAACCACAATAAACAGGAATCGTTGGGAAATCGCGGCAGCGGGTTCCTAATGCAAATGGTACTCGGAGCGCTTTAATGCGTCGAGCGTCTGATGAGACCGCGGTCCCGGTTATGCATTCCAGGTGACTTAGTTGGAATGGGTGAAACCTGAGAGAGTTCCGATTCGTATCTCACGGGAGCGACGGAGATGGCTCTCGCTACGCTGCCGCAAGGGCGCAGGACAACCACGAAATTCGGGTTTATGGCGCCAACACTGTCGCCGCGTAAATCCACCGCGGCAGTAAGCAGCAAGTTCAAACCCTGTGGCGTCTGTAATGCGTTCTCGATCACTTCGCTGGAGTATACGGAAACGAGCGCAGGTTCGGGTTCGGCCGGATTAAGGCGATCAAGAGCGCGAGAGCGTTGGATCGATCGAAAGCGCAGAGGAGGGTGCGGGCCTTCTTTCTTCTTCGCCGTCATGCTCCCGTTGCTGCATCGCCTTCTCCAGCTGTTTCTGGTGATCGGTCAGTAATGCATCTATCTCGCGGTGAGTTTCGTCGCTGATTGCATGAATTTGTGGACCGAGTTCCTGACGGGAGGAGTTCGGATGCTCATCGAGTAATGCCTGAATTTTGTCGTGGTGCTCTTCAAGCAGTGTCCGTACTGGCTGCTGCTGTTTTGAAGTCAACTCCAGATCTCTTGTCAAGCGAGAGAGTTCCTGGTCGATCGATTGCGACGAATGAATATGTTGAAGCTCCTGACTTGCTGATGGCTGGGATGCTACCTTGCCCTGAGCCAAGGCAGGACCCACGGTCCCGAATATAAACACAATTTCAAATGCAAGCGTGAATGACCACGTACTCATGGTCAGCAACCCCCTTTAGATCCCCGGCTGCAATCTCAGTAGAATCTCTCATCTGAATAGACGCGGCACTTCCACAACAAGTTGCGACCATGCCAATGCAATCGAACGGGATTTGGTCTCCAAGACGTTAGATCTCTGAGCCTTGGAAGAAGCGCGTAAGAAAATCAGAGGAGTCAGATGAACATCGATAGCTCTGGATTGCGCTCAATTCGGTACGTCAGAACCAAACCGCAGCGATTCGCTGTTTCAGCTGAGAGCCGTGCAATGGCCGCCCTGCTTTGACTCGCTTCGACACTCCATGTCGACTCTTCGACAGCAACTGAGAAAGCCGGACCGATTTGCCCCTCTTGGATATTGACTCTAAAAGAGAAACCGATTGGAACGGGTCGTGCTAATACCTGCATGGGCTCTGCCAGTCGGGGTGCATCCCGATGAAGGCCAAGTACGTCGCGATCAGGGCCGTAGGGGCTGTAAAGGAACTCTATGTGGATTGTTAAACTTGCTCTCAACCGACCGTACACATTTATAGTTCTCGCGCTGCTAATTCTCATCGCGGCGCCGGTGGTCATCATGCGCACGCCCACCGACATCTTCCCTGATATCAATATTCCCGTTGTCTCTGTTGGATGGACGTATACCGGCATGAATGCCGAGGAACTTACAGGGCGTCTGACTACGCCCTATGAAAAGGCCCTCACCAGTCTGGTCGACAACATTCAGCACATTGAGTCGACGACTTACAATGGAACGGCCGTAGTCAAAGTATTTCTTCAACCGGGAGCGTCGCTGTCTACCGCCAACGCGCAGGTGACTGCCGCGTCACAGTTCATGTTGCGCCAGCTTCCGCCGGGCACGCTACCTCCGGAGATCATCAATTTCTCCGCATCGAGCGTGCCTGTTCTGCAACTCGGGATTTCCGGCGATGGGCTATCCGAGACGCAATTGAACGACTACGCGACCAACTACATCCGCACGCAGCTCATCACCGTGCCGGGTGCGGTGGTGCCATCGCCGTATGGCGGCAAGCAGCGGCAGATCACCGTCAATATGAACCAGGCGGCGATGCAATCCAAAGGCATCGCTCCGAGCGACGTGCTCAATGCGCTGGCGCAGCAGAGCGTGGTCATGCCTTCGGGCACAATCAAGATCGGGCAGTCGGAATACGACGTTCGGACCAACGGCGCACCGCGCACCGTGGAGGCGCTGGCAAATATTCCGATCAAACAAGTCAACGGCGCCACCGTCTACCTGCGCGATGTTGCCAGCGTCAGCGACGGATTTCAGGTGCAAACCAACGTGGTGCGCCTGGATGGGCGGCGGGGTGTACTGATCTCGATCCTGAAGAACGGCAATTCCTCCACGCTCAGCGTCGTTAAGGGGATTCTTGGGATCCTCCCGCGCGTCGCGAGCACAGTTCCACCGCAACTAAAGATGACGCCGCTGTCGGACCAGAGTATCTTCGTGCGCGCCGCGGTTGAGGGCGTCATCCGCGAGGCGATTATCGCAGCCGGGCTTACCGCGGTCATGATTCTCGTCTTCCTGGGAAGCTGGCGGTCGACGCTGATCATCGCAGTGTCCATCCCGCTGTCGATCCTTTCGTCCATCATTATTCTCGGCCTCATCGGCGAGACGATCAACACCATGACACTAGGCGGCCTGGCGCTGGCGGTGGGAATTCTGGTCGACGACGCTACCGTCACGATTGAAAACATTGAGCGTTTTATCGAACAAGGCTACGGACTGCGCGAGGCCATTCTCGAGGGCTCTGCGCAGATCTCCGTGCCGGCGCTGGTCTCAACGCTCTGCATCTGCATTGTGTTTCTGCCCATGTTCTTCCTCGGCGGAGTGGCACGTTATCTCTTTGTGCCGCTCGCGGAGGCGGTGGTCTTCGCCATGCTGGCCAGCTATCTGTTGAGCCGAACTCTTGTGCCTACGCTGGCCGTATATTTGCTGCGAGCCAAGGAGCACGCCGCCGGCGCCAAAGGGCTGTTTTCGCGCTTTCAGCAAGGCTTTGAACGGAATTTCGAGCGTGTCCGGAGCAGGCATCGCTCACTGCTGCAAAGCTTGGTCATACACCGGCGGGCATTTGTTCCCGCGTTTCTCGGCCTGTGCATCATGACATTCGTGCTGCTGCCTTTTCTGGGCGAGGATTTCTTCCCGAGCACCGATAGTGGGCAATTCATCCTCCACGTGCGTGCTCCGACGGGCATGCGCATCGAAGACACGGCGCGGCTGTTTGACCTGGTGGAGGACGAGATTTGCAGGGAGATTCCGCCGTCACAAATCGACAATATTCTTGACAACATCGGTCTGCCTTACAGCGGCATGAATACGCAACATCTGACCGATGGAACTCTGGGCGCGGGAGACGGCGATATTCTCGTAACGCTCAAGCAGGCTCATGGACCGACCGCAGACTTTGTGCGCACCTTGCGTCGAAACCTGCCGCGCATCTTCCCCGGCGAGACGTTCTATATGCTTCCCGCCGACATCACCACGCAGATTCTGAACTTTGGCGAGCCAGCGCCCATCGATGTGCAGTTTGAAGGCAACGATGCCACTGCCAGTGTGGCCCAGGCCGATAAGATGCTCGGCCAGTTGCGCCAGGTTCCCGGCATCGTTGATCTTCGCATTCAGCAGCCCTTTGACTATCCCACGCTCCAGGTAAATGTGGATCGCACGAAAGCCGCGCAGGGTGGCTTCACGGAGCAGGACGTCTCTACCAGCGTGCTCAATACGCTCAGCGGCAGCTTTCAGGTGACGCCTATGTTCTTTCTCAACTGGAACAACATGGTGGCCTACGACATCGTGGCGCAGACCCCGCAGTACAAAATGGACACGATGCAGGACCTCGAAAATATTCCCATCAATCCCGCCGATCGCAGCGTGGCGCCACCCACCGGGTCCGCGAACCCGGAGATCCTGAGTGATCTGGCAGGCATCAGCCGCGGACATGAGATGGAGGTCGTGAACCAGTACAACATCCGCCCGGTGGTGGATATTTACGCCAATGTTCAGGACCGCGACCTGGGCGGCGTAGCCCGCCAGGTGGCAAAGATTATCAAGGCAGACAGGAGTTCGCTTCCGCGAGGCACCTTTGTCACGCTCAGAGGTCAAGTTGAAACCATGCGCAGCTCTTACGCGGGACTGCTCGGCGGCCTGGTCTTCTCCATCGTGCTGGTCTATCTGCTGATCGTCGTCAACTTCCAGAGCTGGCTCGATCCGTTCATCATCATCACGGCGCTGCCCGCGGCGCTGGCGGGCATTGTTCTGTTCCTCTTTCTCACCCGCACCACACTGAGCGTGCCGGCGCTGATGGGCGCCATCATGTGCATGGGCGTAGCCACGGCCAACAGCATTCTGGTTGTGGCGTTTGCCAAAGGCCGTCTCGAAGAGCATGGCAATGCCATTTGCGCTGCCATTGAAGCGGGCACAACGCGTTTTCGCCCTGTGATTATGACCGCGCTGGCTATGATCATCGGCATGGTGCCCATGGCCTTGGGAATGGGCGATGGTGGGGAACAGAATGCGCCGTTGGGCCGCGCCGTCATCGGTGGATTGCTTTGTGCCACCATCGCCACGCTGCTGTTTGTTCCCAGCGTCTTTGCGTTGATTCATGGGTCGAAAAAGAGCGAGCAGGCGCGACAGAAGAAACGTCCCGCGGAGGAATACGCATGAGCACCGGCACGGAACCGATCCAGGACAATACGAAGGAGCATGAAGCGCAGACGGCAAGCATGGACGTGGTTCCCGCGCATGCAGTTCAGCCCCACGCGGATGCGCCCGCTGAAAATCCCGGTGGACTCCGCACGGCCGGCGTCATCGTGGCGCTTGTTTTGCTGGCGGCGATTGGCTACGGACTGCACTTGCGCTCCGCCAGTGAGAAGCAACTCACGGTGGTCACGGCAGAAGCCGCCATTCCCACGGTCAACGTGGTGCATCCCACCACGGGCGCCGACGACGGCGATCTTGCGCTTCCGGGTAATGTGGAGGCGTTTATCGATACGCCCATCTACGCGCGCACTAACGGCTATCTGAAGAAGTGGTACTTCGATATTGGTGCGCACGTGCGCAAAGGGCAGCTCCTGGCGGTGATTGAGACGCCGGAGGTCGATCAGCAACTGAACCAGTCGCGCGCCGAACTTGAACGCATGGAGGCGGATGCGCAGTTAGCTGGCGTGACCAGTAACCGGTGGCAGATGCTGCTAGCCAAGCACGCCGTTTCGCAGCAGGAGGCCGACCAGACGCGCGCCAATTACATCGCCGCGCAGGCTGCCGTGGACGCGAGCGAGGCCAACGTACACCGCCTCGAACAGCTCCAGAGCTACGAACGCATCATTGCTCCCTTCGATGGAGTGATTACCCAGCGCAATACGGATGTCGGCGACTTGATCGATGCCGGGTCCGGCTCCAACAGTCCTCGCCAACTGTTTCACCTGGATGCGATCAACCAGCTGCGCGTCTATGTTGCCGTCCCCGAAGTGGACGCCGACGCGATTCATGACGGCGACAGCGCGACGCTTACGCAGGATTCCGATCCCGGCGAGAGGATTCGCGGCACCATTGTGCGCAACTCGGACGCCATCAACCAATCCACGCGCACCCTCAATGTCGAGGTGGACATCGACAACTCCAAGGGCCTGCTGCGACCGGGAGCTTATGTCTTCGTCCACTTCCATCTCCCCCCGATTGCCGACACCGTGACGATTCCTTCCAACACGCTGCTGTTCCGCGCCGAGGGCCTGCGTGTGGGGGTGGTTCGCCATGGCCGCGTCCAGCTTGTGCCCATCTCCATCGGCCGCGATTTCGGCAGTTCCGTCGAAATTACCTCCGGCCTCACAGCCGCCGACCAGGTTATCGTCAATCCCTCCGATTCGCTGGCCAGCGGTGCCAGGGTCTATCCGCGGCTCGTGAGTGCGGGAAGGCCGTCATGAATCGTAAACGCATGAACCGCGCGGCCATTCTTCTCATTGCGGCAGGACTGGGAGTGGCCCTCTCGGGCTGCACTGTGGGGCCCAAATACGTGCGCCCCACAACTCCGCTTGCGCCGGCATTTAGTGAGCCGCTACCGGAAAGCTTCAAATCTGTAGACGGATGGATGCCGGCGCAGCCCAGCGATACAGAACTGAAGGGCGACTGGTGGACGCTCTTCGACGATCCCGAGCTTAACTCACTCGAAGCCGAGATTGATCCGGCCAACCAAACGCTCAGGGAGGCAGAAGCAAACTTTCAAGCTGCGCGTGCGGCCATTCGCTTCAACAGAGCGTCTGAAGCGCCTACTATCGGGACGGAGCCTGGCGTCGGCGCCGTCCGCGACTCCAACAATCAGCCATACCTGAACATCTCCGGGTCCAACACTGGAGAAGGTAATTTCGTTCTGCCGTTCGATCTCGATTACGAAATCGACCTTTGGGGGCGCATTCGGCGCACTGTTGCGCAATCGCGCGAAGAGGCGCAGGCCTCAGCCGCGGACCTTGCCACTGCGCGGTTGTCCCTGCATTCCGAACTGGCGATCGACTACTTCGACCTGCGTTCGGCCGACGCCCAGTGCAGGCTTCTCGACGACACGGTCAAGGCCTTTCAAAGCGCTCTGCAGCTAACAGAGGACCGATACAACGGCGGCGCTTCACCGCTCTCCGACGTGACCCAGGCGCGCACGCAACTGCAAGCGGCGCAGGTGCAAGACACGGATGTTGCGATTCAGCGCGCAATGTACGAGCACGCCATCGCCGTACTCATTGGAAAGCCGCCGGCGCTGTTCACTCTTCCGCCGGATCCCATCACTGTTGACGCGCCGGCGATTCCCGCCATCCCCGGCATGCTTCCATCGCAGTTGCTGGAGCGCCGCCCCGACATTGCATCAGCCGAGCGCAGCATGGCCGCGGCCAATGAGGAGATCGGAATTGCTCAGGCGGCTTACTATCCCACGTTGTCGCTTTCAGCTGTAGCCGGCTTCGCGGGCACGTCCGCGCTCAACTGGTTCTCGTGGCCCAGCCGCTTCTTCGCCGTCGGCCCCATGATGTCGCAGACCCTCTTCGATCACGGCCGCCGCAAAGCGGTCTCCGACATTGCCGTAGATCAGTACGACGCCACCGTCGCCTATTACCGCCAGACCACACTCACCGCTTTCCAGCAGGTTGAGGACAACCTGAACGCGCTGCATAACCTGGAGATCGAAGCGAGCCAGCAGACTAATGCCACCGCTTCAGCACAGCAATCGCTCGATCTGTTCAACACGCGCTACGAGGATGGCGTAGATACCTATCTCCAAGTAATCACCTGGCAAACCGCCCTTTTGCAAAATCAGCGCAACGATATTGAAATTACCCAGCGACGGTTCGAGGCCAGCGTACTGCTGGTTAAGGCTCTTGGCGGCGGTTGGGATGCAACACAGCTCCCGCAAAAACCCTGAATTGGATTGCCTTGTCAAGAACATCTAACGACTAACGGCGTAATCGTCCACGCGAAAGTTCACGGTCCGCAAACTGCGTGTCGGTAGTTTGTCGTTCTCAGTTGATGAGGGATCGCCATAAGTGGCCTCTATGAGAAGGTCATCGGGCACGAGAAGGCCCGGTGCTGGCGTCGAAAGCGGGTTTTGTCACTCTGACTATTTGGAGAGGCCCACGCTATGCATCAGTTCGTCGAATCGAGGGTCGGAGCGTAACCGTTCAAGGCAGGGATCGACCTTCAATCAGACGAGCCCGGGGTCGTGCGCGCGAAATGCGTCGTCGCGCCACTGGAAGGCTTCGTTTTTGTCATCCAGGCCGGAGGTTCCTCGGCGCGTTAGCCCGACCGGAGCACCCACTTGGGTTGTTCGTCGACGATTTGCAATGGCCGGACACGGCAACCTGAGTCGATTGGCCATATACTTTTGTTGGAACAGCGTCTTGCTGAGAATGGGTTCGGTGAGACCGCATGAGACACTCCTTGGCACAATGCGATCATCGTTCGGTGACGAAGAAACCGGGAATTCCGCATGATGACTTCGAGTCGTGCAACGTGGGCGGTAGATCACTCTATCAAGCAGGGCAAAACTGTTCTTCGTGGCACTCGGGTCGGGTCAAATGGCTGCCGTGAACTTGACTAGCTACTACAACTACTGGCTCGTGGCGCTCTCGGTGTTCATCGCCATGTTTGCGTCGTACGCTGCTCTGGATCTCGCAAGTCGGGTAAGGGCTGCGGGCGGTTGGACTCGTGCGCTTTGGGTGCTGGGCGGTGCCTGTGCGATGGGGACAGGCATTTGGTCAATGCACTACATTGGGATGCTCGCGTTCATCCTGCCGATTCCCGTGGCTTACCACTGGCCAACCGTTCTGCTGTCACTATTTGCCGCCATTCTCGCGTCGGTCATTGCGCTGTACGTAGTGAGCCGACAGAAAATGGGTGCGTCTCAAGCGGTTGCCGGAAGTGTCCTGATGGGTGCCGGCATCGCAGGTATGCATTACATCGGCATGGCCGCCATGCGCTTACCGGCTATGTGCGAATATAATTCCTTTCTCGTCGTCCTTTCCGTCGTGTTCGCTGTTCTGATTTCTTTCGCGGCGCTATGGATTACCTTTCACTTCCGAGATGAGACGGGGACCGTCCGGAAGAAGTTAGCCGGAGCCGTAGTGATGGGTGCTGCGATCCCCGTCATGCATTACACCGGCATGGCGGCCGCCAGTTTCAGGTCCTCCGGCATGCCGGTCGACCTGTCTCACGCCGTAAGCGTCTCCGCACTCGGTATCGCCGGAATTGTGGCCATCACCTTTATCGTCCTCGGGCTGGCTCTGCTGACCTCCTGGGTGGATCGGCGACTCGCTGCCCAGACCTTTGAACTGCAGCAGCGTAGAAGCGAGGCGTATTTGGCGGAGGGCCAAAGACTCAGTCATACGGGAAGTTTTGGCTGGAGAATCTCCACTGGCGAGGTCATCTGGTCAGAGGAAACCTTCCGAATCTTCCAATACGACCGAGCCACGACGCCGACCGTGGAACTCGTTATCCAGAGGGTCCATCCGGAAGACATGGCGCTCGTCAAAGAGACAATCGAGCGCGCAACGCAGGATGGGAAGAATTTTGAACATGAATACCGCTTGTTGATGCCGGATGGTTCCATTAAGCATGTCCATGTTGTGGCTCGTGCCTTAAGCGATGAATCAAAGGGAATCGAATTTGTAGGGGCGGTGATGGACGTTACCGAGCGCATGCGGTCGCAAGAGGCATTACGGCGGAGCGAGAGTTATCTGGCCGAAGCGCAGAAGCTCACACATACCGGAAGTTGGGTCTGGGAAGTAGCTGAGAGACGCGCATCGCATCTATCCGAAGAATGGTATCGCGTGTATGGCTTCGACCCGAAAGATGGCATGTCGGTTTGGGACAGACGTTTTGAGCACATTCATCCAGACGATCGAGATCGGAAGCAACAAGGAATCGATCGAGCAATAAGCGCAAAGTCAGATTACGAAGTAGAATACCGAATTCTTCTTCCAAGTGGCGCCGTAAGGCACCTCCGCACTGTCGGACATCCTGTTTTAAACGCTTCCGGGAATCTGGCGCAATTCGTTGGCAGCACCACCGACATCACCGAACGCAAACAAGCCGAGGAGGCTTTGCGTCAGGCGCAAATGGAGGTCGCCCGCATCAACCGCATCACGACGATGGGAGAGCTGACTGCTTCTTTAGCGCACGAAGTGAAACAACCAATCGCCGCGGCGGTGATGGATGCTAATACTTGCGTACGCTGGCTTTCGCGCGATAACCCCGACGTGGAAGAAGCGCGCGAGGCTGCATCGAGAGTCGTTAGGGACGCAACCACCGCGGCGGAAATCATCACGCGGGTCCGGCAGCTCTTCAAGAAAGGTGCTCCTGAACAGGCATTGATTGATGTGAACGAAATCATCCGAGAGATGATAGTCCTTCTAGGCAGCGACGCAACGCGGTACGACGTCTCAATTCAGACGGATCTGGCCAAAGATCTGCCCCAGGTAATGGGCGATCGCATTCAATTGCAGCAGGTGCTGATGAACCTACTGACCAACAGTATCGACGCGATGAAAGATCTCGATGGTACACATGAGCTCTTCATCTCCTCGCAAGGCGAAGATGGCTATCTCATGATATCGGTTAGCGATACCGGTGTCGGACTCCCGCCGAACCAGGAGGATCAAATCTTCGACGCGTTCTTTACGACGAAGCCCCAAGGGACCGGCATGGGACTTCGAATCAGCCGATCCATCGTTGAATCGCATGGGGGACGCTTGTGGGCAGACGCCAACGCTCCTCGCGGAGCCAGCTTTCATATCATCCTACCCGTCGAAGCGGAGGCTGGTGAATGAAACCCGAAGCCCCCACCCCCGTAGTCTTCGTCGTGGATGACGATGACTTGGTTCGTGCCGCCATCCAAGGCGTGCTGAAGTCTGTTGGCTTGCGTTCCGAGACTTTCGCTACGTCGGAAGCGTTCCTGCGCAGCCACCGCCTGGACGGACCAAGCTGCCTTGTCCTGGACGTGAGACTTCCTGGAAAGAGCGGCCTGGACTTTCAGCGCGAGCTGGTCGATGCCGGTATCCGCATACCCATCATCTTCATCACCGCTCATGGAGATATTCCGATGTCAGTGAAGGCCATGAAGTCTGGTGCAATAGAGTTCCTCACCAAGCCATTTCGCGACCAAGACCTGCTGGATGCGATTAACCAGGCCCTGGACCGCGACCGGGTAACGCGCCAACAAGAGCATGAGCTCGCCGAATTGAGAAAGCGATATGAGCTGCTGACCGCTCGCGAGCGCGAGGTGATGGGATTGGTGGTCTCGGGCATGCTCAATAAGCAGATTGCTTCTGAGCTGGGAACCGGTGAGATCACGGTAAAGATCCAACGCGGACAAGTGATGAGAAAGATGAGGGCGGATTCGCTGGCGGAATTAGTCAGATATGCGGCAAAGCTTGAGCTTTCCCACGGCGGACGCCGATGAGAGCAAGGTCCAGAATTGAGCGTTGCGGCCTGGCGGTGATTTTTTGCAGCAAAATCGAGGCGCACGAGTAACTCCCCGGAGCCGCCGCTACGATTTAGGCCGGTATTACGCCTTTCATACCAAGGTGTGATTGCGTCCTCCGCGGCGGAGCGATAATTTTCCGTCATGGCAAGTCAGATGAAGGCCAAAATGGTCGCAATTGTGGATGACGATGAATTGATGCGCAGTGCATTGCAGGGCATGCTGAAATCCGTGGGGGTGCCCTCGCAGGCATTCGCATCAGCGGAAGAATTTTTGAAATCCGGCGAGCAGCGAAAAACGGCATGCCTGATCACAGATATTCGCATGCCCGGAATGTCGGGTCTGGAACTGCAGGCTAAGTTGAACGATGAAGATTGCAGAATTCCGACCATCTTCATCACCGCTCACGGGGACACAAAAATGCGTATGCGAGCGCTAAGAGCAGGGGCGGTGGAGTTCCTGGACAAACCCTTTGACAATGAGGTGCTGCTCGAGAGCGTTCGAGCGGCTCTGGAGGATTGAGCCCGACAAACGGTGCGTAGGGCGCCAGGAGGTTCCCTGCGGGAGCTATCCAAGTATTCGGGAGTGGTGATCAGTTGCGAGATGAACGAGGAAGTATCAGTGGTTCAATGGAGAACGGCAATGAGTTGAGAAACAAGAGTAGCAGGAGGTTGCAATGGAATCTTTCCAAATGTTCGTTAGTCATGATCGAAACTCCGCCCCACGCAGATTTGAGCAGATCGTCGGTACCAGCCCTGCGTTGGAAATGCTGCTCGAACAAGTGCAATACGTCGCGCCTACAAATTCGACCGTACTGATCGAGGGCGAGACAGGCACCGGCAAAGAACTCATCGCACACGCAATTCACAGCGCTAGCTTAAGATGCGAGCGCCCTTTCGTGAAGCTGAATTGCGCCGCCATTCCTCTGGATCTGCTGGAAAGTGAACTATTTGGCCACGAGAGAGGTGCGTTTACCGGGGCGATCGCGCAAAAGATCGGCCGCTTTGAACTAGCCGACAAAGGCACGCTTTTCCTGGATGAGGTGGGCGACATTCCGGCGGCGCTGCAGCCGAAGCTCTTGCGCGTACTACAGGAACAAGAGTTCGAACGGTTGGGTAGCAATCGGACTCATCAAGTGGACGTTCGGCTGATCGCAGCAACGAACCAAAACCTGGCGGAGATGGTAAAGCAAGGCGAATTTCGCAGCGACCTATACTACCGCCTGGATGTGTTTCCGATGCTGGTGCCACCGTTGCGTGCACGCCGCGGGGACATTCCAGCGCTAGTGGCTCATTTTGTAGGGATTTTCGGCCGCCGGATGAGAAAGCAAATCGACCACATTCCTAGGGAAACGATGTCTGCGTTTTGCTCTTACGACTGGCCGGGCAATATACGCGAGCTGCAAAATCGAATCGAACGCGCCGTGATTCTTTCAAAAGATGGAGTGCTTTTCAACCCCTTGCCGATGCCAGAGTCTCAAGTTGTCGCTAATTATTCAGCTCGAACTACTCTGAAAGAGATCGAACGGACTACGATCCTGAGTGCGCTTGAAGAGCGTGGTTGGGTAGTAGGCGGATCGGAGGGTGCGGCTGCAAAGCTTGGCCTGCCGCGTACGACGCTGATCTACAAGATGGAGCGCTTCGGGATCTGCCGGCCTGTCGCGAGCGTGGCGGCCGTGTGAACGGAGACAGCGGCTGACTCGTTTCAGCCATTGCGGGAATGCGTGGACATTTTCGCCGAGAAGAACCAATCGGCTACTGGCAGCATTCGGACCTATCCAGGACTTGGATCGTGAAGGAGTAAGTGCGAAGAGCGAGAGTTGTCATGGCCATCCAACTCGCCAGGCGGGAATCGCATCCGCTCAGTGCGGATGTCAACTAAAAGACACATTGTGATGACCCAGGGTAGCCAGACATAGCCTGCTCTAGGAACGCAAACGAGGAGTGCGCTTATGTGGATTGTTCGCTTTGCGCTGAGACGGCCTTATGCCTTCGTCATTGTCGCGGTGTTAATCGCGATCTTCGGCATCGCTGCCATCTTGAAGACGCCAACAGACATATTACCGGACATTGATATTCCCATCGTGAGCGTCATCTGGACTTATAGCGGTCTGGACGCGGATGACATGTCCAAACGCATCATCGGAGTCTGCGAGCGGGCGCTGCCGACCACGGTCAACAACATCCAGTACACCGAGTCGCAGTCCTATAACGGCGTCGGCGTGATCAAGATCCATTTTCAACCGGGTGTGCAGATCGATCTTGCGATTGCGCAGGTCACGGCGCTGTCGCAATCGCTCTTGCGCCTGATGCCACCGGGGATCCTTCCGCCGTATGTGCTCAAGTACGACGCATCCAGCGTTCCTATCGTGCAGGTGAGCCTGGGCGGAAAGGGGCTTTCGCAAACCGAGCTCTATGACCTGGGGCAGAACTTTATTCGCGGACAGCTGGCAACGATCAAGGGCGCCGCGGTGCCGCTGCCATACGGCGGTGAGCAGCGAGCCATCATGGTGGACATGGAGCCGATGCAGATGGTGGCCAATCGCCTGACCGCCTCGGATGTTTCCGCCGCACTGAATAATCAGAATCTGGTCACGCCCTCGGGCACCGAGAAGATGGGCGACCGCGAGTATCTGGTGGGAACCAACAGCAGCCCGGACACGATCGCGGACCTGAACGCGCTACCTATCCGGGCGCGGAATGGCGCGCTGGTTCAGATGAATGATGTGGCCTGGATCCATAACGGATACCAGCCGCAGACAAGCTATGTGAGCGAGAACGGGCAGGCATCGGCGCTGTTGACCGTCATCAAGAGCGGCGCGTCTTCAACACTGACCATCGTGGATGAGGTGAAAGCAGCGCTTCCGCGCATCAAGGCCGGGTTACCGAGCGCACTCACGCTCACGCCGATCTTCGATCAATCGGTGCTCGTGCGGGCATCGATCCGGGATGTGGTGCAGGAGGCGGTGACGGCTGCGTTGCTCACCGCCATGATGGTGCTGGTGTTTCTTGGCAGCTGGCGAAGCACGTTGATTGTGAGCGTATCCATTCCGCTCGCGGTATTGTTCGCCATCGCGGTGTGTTCGGCTCTCGGCGAAACGATTAACGTCATGTCGCTGGGAGGGCTGGCCCTTGCCGTGGGTATGCTGGTAGATGATGCGACTGTGGAGATCGAAAATACGCACCGCAATCTCGGCGCCGGAGGGAAAAAGCCGCTGGCCAAAGCGATCCTCGACAGCGCCGAGCAGGTAGCAATGCCGGCGCTGATTTCGACCATATCGATCTGCATCGTGTTTGTGCCGGTAACGCTGCTTTCCGGTTCGGCGAAATTCATCTTCACACCGCTGGCACTGAGTGTAGTACTGGCGTTGGTGGCGTCTTATGGATTGTCACGAACGTTGGTTCCCACCATGATGCACTTCCTCCTGCCGAAGGAGGTTCCGCTCTATCAGGGGCAGGAGAACGAGTCGCCGCTGAGCCGAAGCCTTATCTGGCGGGTCCACCAGAGATTTGACCGCGGGTTCGACTGGTTTGCGGAGAAGTACAAGGACAGACTGGAGTGGGCTCTGGCGCACGCGACCACGACGCTGCTCGCGTTCGCGGTGATGTGCGTCGGTTCACTGTCCCTCATTCCGGTGATCGGCCGGGACTTCTTCCCCTATGTGGATTCCGGGCAGATGGAGTTTCACGTCAGGCCGCCTGCGGGCACGCGGATCGAAACCGCGATGGAAGTGTTCAAGCGGGTCAATCAGGAGATTCGGCGGATAATTCCGCCGGAGCAACTGCAGATGGTGGTGAATAACATCGGGCTGCCCCCGGGGGGCGTAAATCTGGCCTACTCGGCGAGCGATACGACGAGTAACGGCGATGGGGATGTGCTGGTGCTGCTCGCGGCCAAACACCGGCCAACGCAGGAATGGATGCAGATTTTGCGGCAGGACTTCGCGCAGAAGTTTCCCCAAGACACGTTTTTCTTCGAACCTGCCGACATCACGAATCAAACGCTAAACTTTGGGCTGCCCGCGCCCATTGATGTGCAGGTGCGGGGAAAGGACGCAGAGGCCACAGCGCGGATTGCCGAATCGCTGCAGCAGCAGATCAGGGATGTTCCGGGTGCTGTGGACGTTTTCATGCAGCAGGTGGTGAATGCACCCAAACTGAATATCAACGTGGACCGGCTCAAAGCGCAGGAGCTTGGGCTCACGGCAAGGGACGTCTCTGACAACGTGCTGCTTTCGCTCTCGGGCAGTGGGCAAGTTGCGCCGAACTTCTGGCTCGACCCCAAAACGGGAGTCGAATACCCGGTGATCGTCCAGGTGCCTCAGTACCGCCTGCACAACCTAGACACGCTGGAGCAGACGGACGTTTCGGCGTCAGGGCTCGGCGCCGGCGACCAACTGTTACGAAATGTCTCGGAGACTGAGCGGCAGATTTCGCCGCAGACTGTTTCGCATTACAACGCGCTGCCCGTCATGGACGTATTCGCGAACGTGGCGCAACGCGACCTCGGCGGTGTGGCCAGTGATGTGCAGAAGATTATCAGGAAGAATTCCCAACATCTCCCGCCAGGAGTGGAGATTGTTTTGAGCGGTCAGGTGCTGACGATGAACACTTCATTTGCGAACCTGGAGGTTGGGATTGCCGCCGCAGTGGTGTTTGTGTATCTGCTGATGGCGATGAATTTTCAGTCATGGACCATCCCGTTCATCATTCTGATGGCGCTTCCAGGAGCATTCGCGGGCATTATATGGATGCTGTTTCTGACGCAGACAACGTTCAACGTGCCTTCGCTGATGGGTGCGCTGATGACCATTGGGGTAGCAACCGCCAACAGCATCCTGGTCGTCAGCTTCGCCAACGAATTGCGCGGTCAGAGCACGGACAGCAGGGATTCAAAGCAGGCGGCGCTGGCCGCTGGCTCGACCCGGCTGCGACCAGTATGCATGACGGCCCTGGCGATGATCATCGGCATGCTCCCGATGGCGCTGTCGCTGGGCGAGGGCGGCGAACAGAATGCGCCTATCGGACGGGCGGTTATCGGTGGCCTCCTGTTCGCCACGGTGGGCACGTTAATTATTGTGCCGGTGATGTACTCGCTGATGAGTAAGCGCGCTCCTGTGAACTGGGAGAAGCGCCTGGCAGACGAAATCGAAGGAGCGCCTCAATGAGCACAGACGGTGCAACACGCGGCGAAGCTCACGGCCAGCGGAAATTATGGATTCCAGTTGCGGTCGTGGTGCTGGCCCTCGCCTTGCTGCTGGGATGGCTGCCCCACTACAAGCGCAACAAGGAAGTAGACGCCGCGGCTCGACGGCAGAAGAACGCATTGCCGGTCGTAGAGGTGCAGATTGTACATATGGCAAGTTCGGAGCAAGAGCTGACCTTGCCGGGCACCGTGACTCCTCTCCGCAGTGCGCACATTTATGCGCGCGCCCCGGGCTATTTGAAGGCCCGGTACGTGGACCTTGGGGACACGGTACACAAAGGGCAGTTGCTGGCGGTCATCTCGGCTCCGGACCTGGACGCATCCGTCGCGCAGCAGCGGGCAGTTGTGCAGCAAAGCAAAGACAACGTGCTGACCGCGCAATCCACCCTGCAGCTGCAACAGGTAACCTATGCCCGGGTGCACACGCTGGTGCTCCACGGCATCCTTTCCCAGCAGGACGACGATACCGCGCGAGCGGCCGTTGAGTCGGCGCAATCGAACCTGCATGCGATGGAGAGTGCGGTGGAGGCGGCGCAGGAGGCGTTGGCCCGCGCGCAGGCGCTGGCGGATTTCGAGCAGATTCGCTCGCCCATCAGCGGCACCATCACGGCGCGCAATGTCGAGGTAGGCAATCTGGTTTCGACGTCAGGACCCGCACTGGGTCTGTCAGCTGCCGCGGCCGACTCCACGGGCGGACCGCCCACGGGTGGCGCGCAGGGCGGCGAATTGTTTGATGTCGTGGATCTCGGCAGCCTGGAGGTGTTTGTCTCCGTGCCCGAGCAGGATGCGCCTTTCGTGCAGGACGGCCAACCAGTAGACCTCAGTTTTGCCGAGTTGCCGGGAGAGACATTCAAGGGCAACGTGGCTCGTAGCAGCGATTCTCTCAGCCAACAAAGCCGGACTCTGCTCGCGGAGTTGCGTGTCAGCGATCCCAGGCACCGGTTGCGCCCGGGCATGTTCGCTTCCGTGCAGATGCATTACAAGGCCCCAAACCCGGGCATCTTGATCTCCGGCGATAGCTTGCTCACGACGGCGAGCGGTCAGTTTGTGCCGGTGGTGGAAAACAGCGTCATCCAGATGCGGCCGGTGCACGTAGGCCGGGACCTTGGAACCCAGGTATACATCACCGCTGGACTCGAGGACGGGGATCTCGTCGTGGTAAGCCCCAATGACGCCGTGAAGGAGGATGCCCGCGTGAATACGCGGCCCGCTCCCGCCGGCCAGCAGGGTGGCCTTACAGATTCCGGCGCAGGAGGGAAGAGTGGACCAGATCAATAGCTCGGAGCCTCGCACTGCAAAGCGAGCTTGCTCCATCGAGCTTGCCTCCTCGCGCACCGCAGTACGGCGTAACTCCTGTCTGGTGGCCCTGAGCGATTTCGCGTTGAGTTGCGTACTGGTATCGGGAGCGGCAGCGCAACAAAACCTGCAGACGCCAATTGCTGCTCGAGCCCTTGTGAACGCGCCCGAGCCTGCGCACCCGCTGGCGCAGACCTCGAGTAATGCGCCTGCGCCCGTGAGCGCGCAGGACGGCCGGCTCTACCTGAGCCTGCAGCAGGCCATCGCAATGGCAATCAAAAACAACCTTGACATCGAGATCGAAAGGGTCGATCAAACGATTGCAGACCAGAGCGTTCAGTTGGCAAAGGGTGGCGGACTGCCGCGCCCGATTAACTACACAGTGGCGGATACGCCGGTTGGCGAAGCACCGGTCGCCGTGCCCCTGTTGAGCTTTTCCTCACCTGGTCTCTCGCCGTTAAATGTGGACCCGATTACTTCGACCGTGTCCTCGTCCTACAATACAAGCCGCGTGCTGGAGGGGTCGCACTCCTTATCCCTCGGTCCAATCCCATATTCCGCCGGATCGGCCGTGCCCGGTTTTGACGCGCAGTTGCTGGGTCGGTATGGGTGGCTGCGGCGAAATCCGGCAGTCTCGCTTTTATCCGGCACCGCGGCGACCACGGCCGGTACAGCAATAACCGACAATACTCTTGGCGACACACTCTTGACGAAGGGATTCAGTCCTGGAACCACGATTCAGCTCGGCGTCAACGACTTCGTGCAGAGCTTCTACTCGGGGCGTTCCAGCGCGGTCCCGTTCTCCCATCCCAATGCCTATGCTCTTATCGCGCAACCGCTCCTGCGCGGGGCCGGCCGCGCAAACAACACCCGTTACATCGCCATCGCAAGGACGAACAGGAAGATCTCCGCTGCGCTGCTGAGGCAGCAGATGGCCAGCACGATTTCCGGAGTCGAAAACCTGTACTTCGACCTGTTGAGCCTGCAGGATTCGGTCAAAGTGCAGGAGCAGGCGCTGAATGCGGCCGAGTTGCTGTTGCACCACGACCAGGAGCAGCTGCACGTCGGTCGCATGCCACCCATTGAGGTAGCGCGGGCGCAGTCACTCGTGACGAGCACCCAACTGCTGCTCACCCAGACGATTTCTCTGCGAGACCAGCAGGAGGTCGTTCTGCGAACGCTGCTTGATCCACAGTCGCTCACGAGCACACCGGGCGC
>Ga0335074_10003221_pt1 | contig 22215 bp, 18 predicted proteins | sample Lox_Sample_23_FD_206715 | JGI IMG/M metagenome (GOLD analysis project Ga0335074, IMG submission 206715) | Soil microbial communities from Loxahatchee National Wildlife Refuge, Florida, United States - Lox_Sample_2.3 | ecosystem: Environmental > Terrestrial > Soil > Wetlands | place: USA...
CTGCTGCCTCTTGGTTCCGAGTCGTGAAGAGAATCGACCCCATTCGGCTGAATGGGAGATAGTCGACTAAGGCAGGAGAGCCACTGCTCTCACTGCTCTCGTTGACCCTAGTATAGAGCATATCTATGTCATCAGCGTTGTCGATAATCAACAACCATCTGCCGACGCTTTCCTGGCTTAAGAATCTCTTAACGAGTGACTTGACATCTGCTTTATCCTCATTTATACCGGGAATTTGAAGGGCCTGACCAATATCGCGAACGCTGTTTTCGAAACTAGTAGTCGATGTCGCCGAGATCCAGAATACTGAGCAATCAGGAATTGCATTTTTGATCCGAAAGGCAGCCTCGAGGGCGATCTGCGTCTTGCCTACTCCTCCAAGGCCTGCAATAGCAACACGTTGGCAGTCCTCTGAGTCTTCTAGGTTGAGCTTCGCAAAGAGCTCCTGGAGCAGTGAATCACGACCAATGAATTGCTTGTTGCGGCCAAATGGAACTAGCCAGTGCACCTTTGGTGGTACTAGATGACGTTAACATGCGTCTATAAATTTCTTATCAATCAATTTCTAAGAGGTCAGACAGTAACATAGAAGCAGGATGAAAACTCGTAAGGCTAGGAAGCCTTTAAAAATAATTTACTAAGTTAAATTGAACCAAATTCACATAGCCTCTTGCAAAGAAAACTAATTAAGCTGTAGTAAAAAGGTCGAAATAAGAGAGGAGTAGAAATGGTAATCACATACCGTATAATGCTGTAGCCACAGATTCATCCGCTAGAACCCACTCTTTCAAAAACGCTTTCATACAAGCAGCTGCAGTTGCAGCAGCGTAGCTTTGCCATTTCTTGTTCTTGTGACTATCGGCATAGTCGCAAACAGCTTTGATAATCACGCAAGGAAATTTGTCCCATACTCCAGCACCTTCCATCTCGAATGCAATGACATTCTCTTTAAGGGCAATTCTATCCCGTTCTTCTCCTGACTTCATAACTATGTCACCGGATGCAATCTTCCCAAAATGGACGCAGGGCTTTTGTCCATCTGCTGTCTCTCTTGCCTTCTTTAAACGATCACGAGATATTAAATTTTCATCGCTACACTTGAGCTCTGAACAAGATGCATTAAGAGCAGCCATGCAAACCTCATCTTCTTTCTTTTCGCATTTAGTGCATATAATGCAACTCGGTAGGTTATGATGCTTATGACGGTATGTCGGCTCGAATAGCTTGTCTGCGTCTAAGCCAGGATATCGTGCATTTTCGAAACCAGGCTCTTGAAACAAGCTTGTGAGATAATATACAGTGTTCTCTCTAAGTCGCATCCTACTCCTACGACCTTGCAGCTTTGCCAAGAGCGATCGGATTTCGGTATTCGGCCTCCCCAATTTATCGTCCAGGGTATCTTTGCTGATAAACTTATCTGGCAACTGCCTCCCAAAGTCGTACTGCAACACTCCGGTGCTGATGATGACATCGCCGAGTAAGACCTCCGTCTCAGCATCTGTCCCATTCGGCACTCCCCCGCAGATACCAACGACCAAAGCAAGCTCGATACCGCCAAAGCTAGACCGAAAACTAGATGCTACGCTTGCTGCACTACCCTTACCCATGCCAGGCATGTACGCCAAAACGACGTTGTGGAGACCAATCACACCTGTAGTGTATGCATTTGGATCTCCGGGCGCTTTCCCATACATCTCCCCATCATCACCCCAGAATTTGTCGAACAAAGCCTCCACTGCATCAGCCTCTGATCGCAAGGCGCAAATGATGGCTATCTTGAAATCTTTACGCTCTTTGGGTTGTGGAGGGGACGCCATCGTAAACGTGGGTTACGGAATACGTAAGACGTTTTGACTGGATCCCCAATAAGAAATGGCTTCCTCTTCCTAGTGGAGTGTGGAGATGCGGCGTCACCTTTGACGGTCCACCCCACTGCTTCAAGTGACACAGCGAAAAGGCATAGGCTATATTATTGCCAGTGATAGAAGATAATTCTGTCGGTCAAATGCAGAAGGCCCAAAGGTGTGAGCTAGGCCTTGAGCTTGGTGAGGCTGAACGCAGGCAATCCTATCGAGCATCCAACTAATTAACTAAAGGATGTTTGGCAAGGATGTGACATGTCAGATGGTAGGCAATGCTTGGACCTCTGCTGTCAAAAGCTGTTGCCGCAGCTGGGAAGGTTCAGGCGGTAATGTGATTGCTGCCTTAGACACAGCGAGCAGCAACACTACCTCCTAGTTAGGTTAGTGGGTGTCCAGTACCGAGTGTTTTTGCTCGCTACAGTGGCGGTTCGTGCACGTGTTATCTAAGCGAGCTGATGTAATTCTGTAGGGCGAAACTGGCCTGCCCCAACTATATAGCTAATTACAGGAACCTCGGCCGAGCCGAATATGCTTACTAATCATGCCTGAGGCAGGAAATGACACTGATAGACATGCCAAAAGGTCAATTAAATAGCTTCCAGGCCGAGCTGGTCATCCGAAGATGACACACGTTTATTTACAAGTCCCGTGATAAGACAGGTTGTTGTTGGCCTTCGGATCTTCGACGTTAACCTTCCATTCACAACGTTCCAAGTACTTAACTCCAGGTCGAGCTTTTCTCCAAGGCGACTCCCTATACAAAGTTCAAGTCTGGTTTTATCATAGGGATTGACAAAATCAAGAGAGTCTGCTTAAGCTGCAACGCACGCCTTTGTTGGAATACTACACTCGTGAAATCATCGCTTGTTTTGCTCAGAAGTCACACTTGACGCCATAGATGACTTCAATAATCCGTATCTCGAAGTGTTGCGTCTTGAGGGTAATCAGGTAAAGGGGCAATTGTTATGCGGCTTGGGGACGCAATCGGACTCGTCTGTGCCTCCCCTGCTAACCCTGACTGCAATAGACGACTAGATCTTTTTGTGACCAGGCGTGAAAGAAGGGACGATGATGAGGTCTGGTTTTGTGAGTGTGAAACGCGTACGTTACCAGTATCCATAGCGTCCAGTGATCTCAAACAATAAATGAGTTCTAATTGACCAGGACTCAAAAAGTTGAGCCTTAAATGACAGCAGCCTGTATGTTATTGAGTCCTATCTCTGATTAAATGCAAGAATAAGCTTACAGCGGCATTTGCAATAGCAAGCGATTCCAGCGAATGGTATGCCATGAGGATTGAAATCTGGTAGGCAAGTAGCATAACGTCGCGCTCGATATACTTTCTTTGCGGCATTTTCCATTTCTGTCTTGGGACCACTCCAGCGTCGCCATGATCAACTCATAGGCCATGATCAATTTGACATGCTTTCATTTATGTTGCGATGACACTATGTGAGGGGTTTTATCACTCACCCATTGGGAAAGCAGGGAATGGAACAGTCTGGGTCGGCACAATATCTGCAGGCGGCTTGTGTATGAGGTCACACAAGTGAAGTTTGTCGATGACACAGACACGAGCAATACTATCACCACTCATAAGTCTTTTCTCTTGCCATATTTGTAGTTCCGCAGGAAATGGTATGCCAAAGCAGCACTTCAACCCAGAAGTCTTTTCTAGAGAAGTCTCTAATCTTATTTCTAACTAGGACATCGACAAAGCGGGACATTCTGCAGCTTATTACTTTCAAACCACAAGTATGTTTTGTCATCTTCTTCTTCGTCAATGTTTATCACCCTTATCTTTCCACGGTAACTTGATCGTATTTTCTTCGAAAGCCTCAACATTGTGGTGATTATATCAATTGACGCTGTTGCTGTTGGTGAAATTATGCTCACCCCGGACGATGTCGAAGTCCTCTAAGGTACACTTATCTATAGAGCTCCAACTCTGTAACCAGCTGAGATGTCGGTGATTCCGTAAAAGCAATCTTTGCTCTCTTGCTGCTCAAAGGATTTAGATGGAGTACCCGGTCTCTAATCTTCATATTATCTATAGAATGTGGATTCGCATAATATTACGTCGATGATATCATGAGAGGAGACACTAGGTACTGTGCCCCTTGTTTGCGTGTTTGCGAAATAGTAAGAGGGAAACGCACGGATCTAACGACGTAAGGAATTTTCAATGATAAGAGATTCCGCAACAGCGGCCTGTGTAATGATAATAATATACCTCTAAGACAGCGTTTTCGACCGGAATACTTTCTTCTAGCTCACCTTTGGCTAAGAGCTCTCCTAGAGCGTAGAACAGCATCTCTGCTTCTCTTAGCTTTCCTTCACGGCGCGCCTCCATAGATGTACTTCCCCGGGAAGGGCTTCCTAAAGATTTATCCAAGAAGACCGTCATGAGAGACTTATCGTCCCCTAATTTACACCTACTACGAATCAAATCGTGTGATACAGGATTGTGAGCTAGAATCACTAATTATGAGTACGCCGATGTCGGTAAGAGCAGTATTTACACTGCAGGAAGGATTAAATTTCTCTCTCTCCCTTTCCATGTGTTACTCTAAGGATATCAGAATCTTGTACCTGTATCACACTCATAGCTCATGTCCACATTCCCCTTCCCCACCCGAAATGCCGCTCAGTAATCCTACAAAAGCTTGAGATGTCCTGTTACACTATCAATTACGCTCTTCGGCGCCGGCCCAATCCCCAGCACAGTATAGCTCCCACTCGGAATCTGCGTCCTCCCCGCATCAGCAATCACTTCCGCCACAATTCCCAGGCTCATCGCCTTTGCTTGCAGCATTTCCAGATCTGCCTCTGAGTTCACTTGTAGTGCGATCTTCGCCTGTCCCTGCCGCTCCCAGCGATGCAAGATTGGAGAGTTCGAGTCGTCGCGCAGGAAGGTTTTGTAGCAGGCTAGCGTCGCATGTGAGCACTGGGCTGCGATTTTGCCTGTGATGACGTTAGACATCTTTTTAATAAATGCAGAGCAAGCCAAATGCCTTTAGTCATTCCCAAATCAGTTCGCACCACGAGAACCAGTTTACACTCCTCCGCGGTGGTTTCCCACGCTGGCTTGGCATCCTTTTTCATAACTTTCAGCCCATCTCTTATATCTGCAGCTTCGCCATTTGCCCAGTTTGGCGCATGGTCTAGAAGTATGCCATCGACTTCCTCCTCGCTGCTCTCTTCTTCGTCATCGTAGTTACTGGTCTTGGTTCGCTTGGACGCTGCTCGTGTGTCTGGCCGTTGGACGAAGGGATTGGGGAAGAGACCGAGGGAGGAGCCAATGCCGAGCATGTAGCCTGTTATAAGGGAAAGTATGGCTGTGCTTAGCAGCACAGCTGTAGATGTTGGAGGGACGCGATCTCCCATTGTGTGGCTGAGGTGGTTGTGAAGTTGGGGATGAAACTGGAAATTTTGAAGATGGCTACAAGGCTGAGATTAGGCGAGATACGGCGAGGCTGAACTATGACTTCATCTCCGATAATAGGCAATTACTTGGGGAAATTGTGAAAATTTCCCGCCGGTATATCTCGAGCATTCCGCTACATAGAATCTAATGCTTTTCCTTCTTCGCGACATGGAACATTGTGCAATGCTCATCTTCCGTGGAAAAGTCTCCAATTCTGATCAATTCAGCCATTAATCTAGGCAATCTTAGCCGAGTCGTAACGCCAAATTTCCACTCGATCTCCACCTCTTCTCAATTCTTACCTTCCGAAGCCATAACTACTTCCGCTATTAGCACAACATCATCTCTTCATCAAATTCGGGATACAATGGCATACTCCATATACAACCGACCAAAACGCAGCGCGCGCCTTACGATTCTATGGCTTCTAGTCACCTCCGTGGTACTGATGATTCTTTACGCGCTCATCCGAACGCGAAACCAGAAGGTCAAGACATTTGCGACAAAGCTTGTGACGGGAGACACTGTGGAGGAGGGGAGCATTTGAGCTCTATGATACCGCGAAATGATTTAACCGGGACTTCTGATGGGAGAGATGGATGTGAGGCGTACAATATCTGCGTACTGAAGGGACCAGCTACATTTCTCCGACGGTAGAAACTGTTAGACTTGCCAGCCACCGCCGCTTCTCCTCGATAGTATTCTATATCACTGCTCGATAAGCAAAGCGTCAAAATGAATCTCGGAGCTCTGGTAGCACACAACAACAAAAATGGGATTAAACGCTTCACTTGTCGAAATTGCCAGAGACCAATATGCTGTTTGTGCGGGATGAAGGGAATCCATGCTCATTCAACCGCCATCATCTCTTCTCGTGGTGCAAATCCAGGCGGATGTGCACTGAGCTAGTGGAGATCATTGCAAGCCCGTTCCCCCCTTTCCGAGTGTTGTGAGGGACCAACATCGGACGGTCGCATATCCAGTATGAAATGAATCAAAAAAGCATATTACTCGTGTTGTCTTAAGATGCTGAAGGGCGCGTCGTGTATGAGAAGGTCGACCCTTTGCACATCGTGGAAACGCGCTTTAGTTAGCCTGCGGTGCTTGTTAAGAATTTACCTATTCCGACCTGAAGTCCCGGAAATAAGAATTTTCCGTTTGTGTTCTGTGGGCGCAGGCACACCAGATTCAAGTGAGGAAATTCTCATGGGCAAGAGCTAGGATGATGGAGTCCTATGAGATTTGGAGGGCGCGAGTAACGGACCATATCCGTCAATGCTGGGATATATTTAACCAGAAAGGTCTGGTCATATCTTGGGATCATATAAAGAGGCCTATGGGGTCATCTGACTTCTCACGCTATTTCTTGTTGGGATCGAATTTTATGTCTCTGGAGATGCTTAGCATGTAATTTGAAACTTGCACCTATAGTTCGTCTTGGCTGGAAATGATGTATGGGAGGTATACTAAGAAAGCTGCATGGCCGTTGGTGGATGCGAATCTGAAGGGGAAGAGGACAAAATATTCGAGGATTTAAAGATCTAGAGGTGTAGATATTGAGAACAGCACTTGAGCCTTCTTTGGTGTAACGGCGGCACCGATCTTGGCGTTCACTATTTCTTTGTCTACTAAGTCGTCTAACACTCTGTGTTACCTTTTGCTGTAAATGTATCATCGTTCAATATGGAGTTCTTACATGATCTATACAGCATTGAGATTTTCATCCACAGCCACTGATATAAAGCAGCAATTGTGGGACGCAGGCCATCGTATCGACGACTACATGGAGTATTTCCTGTGAAGGGATAACAAGCCATTCATACCAGTCGCTAACGCGGAGTAGGAGACCCTTCACAGGTTGGTCCCTCATTGTCGCTGTATTGTTTTTATGTCACTATTTCTCTTTCTCACCGTAAGCACTTTTCTAGTCACAGTTGGTATCCATGTCGCTATCATGAGAGTACCAATTTCACTTCGAGCGTTCGCACCCCAATGGAAAGTGGAATGATTGTCTATGCTGCAAATTCTTCAGCCCGGCCAGAAACAAGCCCCATATGTGGCCAAAGATAGTACCATCGCGAGTTTCTCATAGCTCAGGACGCCTACGAATTTCTTGAATGCGAAATCGTTGGATGGTTTATATAGGGCGCTGTTATATCCAGACGACATTTTACTAAATCCAGACAGCAAATTGCTAAATCCAGATACTAAACCTGATTTGGTGAATTGACGAGTACGCATAATGGTCGTTGAGTACAGTTGAAACTATTCATGCATCCCTTACACATCTCCTGTCTAGAATTCTAGTTGTGAATACTTTTGCGTCCTCTATGCTATCCAAGCTCTTCAGTTCCACCTTGAATACTTCATCGTCTTAGCGATATTTGCTTGCCGCTCTTCGAAGTGGCTCCGGGCAGTCGCATTTGATTGCCCTGTATAAGTGACTGCCCGCTACTTTAGGTGGTAGTTCTCTTGGTGATTTAGATGACCTAGACCAAAAGGCAAACAATTTAAAGGGAGCAGAGGAAAAGAAGCCATTTGCGTAGGAATCTATATACTCTGTCGCAACTAGATTTCTGGTTCTCGTTATCATCACGTGACAGTGCAATTATACGGGAGATATTCCAATATAATATAGAAGGAAGAAGGGAGGAAGAAGGATAATATAGAAGAATTTGTTCTATGTTCGAACATACCGCATAGTTTGGCATATAAGACCAGTCACTATCGTTGGGTCGAGTAGGAATGGGTCTTACTAGCATATAAGAACCTCTAAAATACTAGCATTTTACGTAGAATTAAGAGATTTTATTATGATTAAACTACTTCCTACTGCTCAATATCACTGTTATCAGTAGACAGTTTCTGTTGCGCTGGACTAGACATAGGGATAATTAATTATTACTTCTTCTGGTTAGATCTGGCGTAGACGTGGTAGGTGCTCAACTTTCACGCGTTGCCTTTTTCAGTAATTGAGCCAGATGTCTAGAGGCTTCCTTAAATCAGGCCTCCCTTCCTTAAAATTCACCTAATCAAGTAATTTCTTACATGTTTGTTGTGATGGAACGTGCACGGCTTCGATTTATGAAGATTTATGCAAAAGTCTGCCTGACGAGAGATTGTTGTCGTATTTAGCTAGAAGCCACCTTGCTAACCCCAACAGGTAATTCGTATGTCCAGTCCAGCGCAACTGAAACTGTCTACTGTCGCTCTACTTGCGCTTCTTCTCCGCGCCGCCCTTTACTAATGCTTCAACTTCATAAAGTCATCTTTGGTCACATTGTTGAACCAAAACTTAGACAATGAAATGTTGTAATTAATGGTGCAACTCTATCATATTATTCAGTGGGAATAGAAAATCCAGACTTTAACAGAGCGAGGTACCATTGTTGTTGCCTCAGGCAAAAAAGCGCTAACGAATTGGAATTTATGGCGCACACCCTGGTTTCTCGCGGGATCTGCAATCCAGTGAACCACTCTTCATCAACTGGAGAAGACGCTGCAGTGCACTCTGCTCACATCTCCAGCATCAAATGATCACGCGCGCCCCCAAGACATGCTTGTGCATGCCAAAGTGTCGTGGAATTGAAATTGAAGAGTGTTCGATATCGCAGCTACAGGATTATCTCAGCAAAGCAGCCTTCACATCCAGGGAGTTGGTTCAATGCTACCTACATAGAATTGAGCTGGTCAACCCTCGTGTGAAAGCCGTGATCGAGACGAATCCTGATGCTCTGGATATCGCCGACAAGCTCGATGAAGAGCGCAAAAATGGCCATGTCAGAACTCGCCTACATGGGATCCCGTTCATTGTCAAGGACAACATCGCAACCAAGGATAAGATGCAGACAACGGCTGGGTGTGCCGCGTTAGTAGGAACCGTCGTCCCAGGCGATGCACGCATTGTTGCTCTCCTGCGAGAAGCTGGTGCCGTGCTCCTCGGGAAAGCGAACTTGTCCGAGTTCGCATCTATGCGAGCATCCTATTACGCCGAAGCCTACTCCTCTCGAGGAGGACAGAACCGAAACCCTTACAATCTTGCCCACCATCCAGGAGGCTCTAGCTCTGGAAGTGCTAGCTCACTCGCCTCGAATATGTGCGCGTTTAGCATCGGCACTGAGACTGACGGAAGTATCATGTTTCCAGCAGATCGCAATGCAGTAGTAGGCATTAAGCCGACAGTTGGACTGACGTCTACTGTGGGCGTTATCCCAGAGTCTCCGAGCATGGATACCGTTGGGCCATTTGGCCGATCGGTAGAGGACGCTACAATAGTCTTAGATATCATTCAGGAGAGACGTGCGACCTCAGACGCCCTTGATGATCGCCTAGTCTCTACACCAATACATGATTTCCGCTCTGGGCCTTACACATCCTGGCTGAGCAAGAAAGATGCTCTGAAAGGGGCGAGATTCGGTTTACCATGGAAAAGAGTGTGGGAAGCAGCAAGCAAATGTGCTGAAAAGGGGCTGGAATACAATTCTCTAATGGAGCTGATCGAGAAGATAGAGAAGGCTGGCGCACAGGTCGTTAAAGTTGATTTCCCAAGTGCCGAAGATATAATTCCTTCGGGTGGCTGGGATTGGAAGTTCGCAGATGGCAAGACGGGCTCGATGCTTTCGGAATTTGAAGTCGTGAGGACAGAATTCTACCACAGTCTGCGATCATACCTCAGCGGACTCGCGGAAAACGAGGAGAAAATCTGTTCGCTGGAAGATGTGGTTGCTTATAATGTACAGCACACCACTCAGGAGGGAGGCGTCCCAGGAACACATCCAGCATGGCCTACTGGTCAGGACAACTTCGACCAATGTCTCGAGTCGAAGGACTGGCCAGAGGACGTATATCTTAAAGCTATTGAATACATAAGGCGGAAGTCGAGAGAGGAAGGCATTGATGCAGCGCTACGATTTGAGGGGGATAATCTAGACGGTCTCCTTGTGCCTCTGCAGGCGGATGGAGGCGCTGCGTGCTCACTTGCAGCTAAAGCTGGATACCCAATGATCACCGTTCCAGTCGGTATCAACAATATAGGAGTGCCTTTTGGAATGGGTATCATTCAAACCGCATTGAAAGAGCATCTGTTGGTGAGGTATGGTTCTGCTATCGAAGACCTTGTTGGAGGTCGAAGGCTGCCCCAATTTTTGAATCTTGAAGCAGACAACTACCCCTATATCGGTGTCCCGCCAGAGAAGGCGTCAATGCTGTAGTTTGTGTTAAAAATTCAAACTAGTTTCAACTTGCTGCATCTCAGTCTCAGGGGAAATCTCCAGGATGACTCCGCCTCGATATCATCCCTGGATTTCATGGCCCGTTCTTCGTCATGTTGTTGCACGGCATTCATAGCCTTTACGAGGGCGAACACTATAACAATGATCCCTACAGATATCGGCCCGGTGATTGTCCAGAAAACCCTCGAATTTATCCTCGACATATCTGACAGATCCATATCAAAATAGGATGTGAAGAAGGTGAGCGGGAGGAAGACGATAGTGAGGGCAGTGAATACCAAAATCGATCTAGCTTGTACTCCGGACCTTTTGGCCTCTTCTACTGCCATATTCTGCTGCTTAGTAGCCATATTTCGCTGGTCGATAGCCAGTTCTTGCTGCTCGAGCACTCGAAACTGGAGTATTATATCTAGGTGACGGTCCACTTTACTTTTCAGCGCCCCCCAATGACGAATTATGCTATTGAAGTCTTTGTCGACTAGATCCATCTCATGTTGGATAAGGTCGCAGATGATTTTTGATGGAGTGTGGTCAGGGTGAAAATTGACCTGGTGGTTTTCAAAAGGAGGAATACCCCAGATCGGGAGCTCACGCTGGTTCTCCTCGAGATACTCCAATCCGTCGAGAACCGCCTGCTGTAGGTTGAAGATTAACTCCACATGCTTTCTGTCTACGGGACGGTGATTCTTGAGCCTAGCAAAGATCTTATTCAGTGCTCTTTCAGGACTATCCTGCATCATCTCATCATTTTCAATTGAGACGCGCACTAAGGTGTAATAGAGTAAGGCGCAATCAGGGTACTGTCGCAAAGAATCCTCTTTGCGGAGTAATCGATCTGCGACAACCTTAAAGAGTCGAGGCGAGCCGCAGCTTAATAAGGTATGCTCCCTGTAGAATTCAAGCCTTTCAACGTGGTCATCCCAACTTCCATACGCATAGACTTCTTCATTATCCGCGCATTGGTGGACTTCACGGAGACCAGGTCTTGCCTGGTATGCAGCATCCTTGAGGAACCTGACTGCATCAATATAACAAAGACCATATTCCAGATCATTCTGCTGTGTGCGCTGCAGCTCTTTAGATAAAAATGGACGACTGCTCAAGTATTCCATGAGGAGTTCATATGGCTCTGATTTAAGCCATTGTGATGGACTGACGCGAAGCCCTAGAAACTCTGGACATCCAGGAACTTCTCGATGGTACTTACCAATTCGTTTATACCCTATCGAAGTTCCATCAGTAAAACGCAGGCAAGGCTATCATTCTAGATAGGTTTAATACCCGGTATATTTTCTTCCTCGAGCTGCGCCCGACCTGCCTTGCGATCTAGCTCCGCAAGACGTTCTTGCAACAGTACAATCGGCGATTTCTCAAACAAGGCTGGATCTGTTCCCCATTGTGAAAACCTAATGTCGGAGCCCCAGAAGGTACCTATCTTGTAGTATTCGACATAGATCCACCTTACGCGATCAACGAAGTCTCCTGGCTGTAATATATACTCTGAAGAAAGAACCTCTTCCAAAGTAAACTCTAATGCGCGAAAGGAATTCCGCGAGTATTCGATGATAGTGACGCGGCATTCTTCAATCCGTGGGAAGCACTCGGAAGTTAGCGCAAATATCTCATTTCGTGTGGGCTCGTTGAGGACGGCCTTGGATGCTACAGAGCGCTTGCACATATCATCAAAGCAAGAAATGTCATTCAGAGTCTCATCGGAGTCTTGCGCCATAGGAATGTGTCGGGACTTCCAACGCCTAATCCTTTCAGTGATGCACAAGTCAGCAAGTAGTCAAAGCAGAGACTAGGAGGACATTATAGCAGATTACCTTCTTAGCTTCTCGACAGCCAAGGAACTGTCCTCGCACCGTCTTTTTCTATACTGGTCATGGATAAACCTTAGCCAGTTGACTCTGCGATCAGCTCGGTCCAATGCGCCATAGGTGGAATTTCTCCGCTTCTGCCTCGTCCCTGAGTTACTGTCTTCCAACCCATCACCAGATTTTGTTAAATCATTCACAGACGCGCGACGCTTGATTACACGGCTTGGCTTGTTGAACGGTGGAGGCAGCTGTTCCCGCCAGCTGAATACTTTCTCGGGCCTCATAGCCTTGCCACAAGATAGTCGGATATATAGAAGTATGACAGACAGATGAGCTGATGAACTTGAAGGCTCAAGGATGATGAATTGTCCATGAAGAGAACTGCGGCATGAAAGACAAAGACTCACAGTCGCCCTACTCCATTTTGCTGTACTGGAGGCATAAGGCTGCGAGGAGTGATATATATATAGATGTCCTCCTTCCAATTGAGGGCGACAAAAAGTATCCAAACGGACGCAGTTAGTACTCCCGATCCCAATGGCTAGACACCTGAGACAGGGGACGCCCGAGAAGGGAGACTCGCCCCTGACTTAGAGTGCTGATATACGCCCCACTTTGTTACATGCTACCCCCTCTCAACAACAAGAAGTATTCCACTCTTCCGGAGGTCTAGCAGGAGGCCCCCTCCAGTCATGATTCCGTACCTAGGCACTAACTCCTGTGGGTCCGCCCATAACCACTAACTTTAACTAACCCTAACCTTTGTTGTTAAATTCAAGTTGAAGTTGAAACAAATTTTGTATGAGAGGGGGCGGCGGCGTCTATCACGACTCCTAATTTATACGTCAATATTTTGGGGGGCGCACAAGGCAACCAATTACTCGTGGGTCAAAGCGTCACTGCCCCTGTGACCCGACAGGGGCAGTGACGCTTTGACCCACTAGTAACATTTTAGAACAGGCGCGGGGGTGGGCGCCTAAACGTTCAAAATTTGGTGCGAGCGCCTGCGCAGGCTAAAAATGTTGCCGTGGGACGCAACACCAATGTTGCATTACGGCGAACATCAAGTTTCTTGAAGATGTCCCACCAGAACTAACATCAGTCGCCAACCTCCAAACCTTCGTTCTCAAAATATTATATAGGCTGAAATTATTCAAGCCATGTCTCAAATTCCATGGCAGGATCGAGCTATACAAAAGGTAGCACGGACAGCCTCAAAGATCCCCCTTAAATGGCGTATCAGCCTAGAAGATCGTGATCGTGCTAAGAAATCGAGAAACCTCACTGGGTCCTTCATTCAATCCTTTCTTTCTAAAAACGAGGCAGAGATCGTTCGATTGGACAGCGAAACCCTCGTTCAAAAGATTGCATCGAGCTCCTTGTCGAGCCTAGAAGTTGCAAATGCATACTGTAAAACAGCTGCGATTGCCCATCAGATTGTAGGTCTTTGTCATGACTGAGCCTGCGGGGTACTCCGTACACCTTGCAAACGCTAATCAGTTTACTTGGGCAGAATAACTGTCTTCACGAAATCTTCTTCGAGGAAGCTCTTGTCCGAGCCGTAGAACTAGACCAATATCTTTCCGAACATGGTAGACCTGTTGGAGTGCTGCATGGTCTTCCAGTCAGTCTCAAGGACCAATTCCACGTCAAGGGCGTGGACACCACAATGGGATACGTTGGATGGATTGATACTTTTGAAGGGAATCGAAACCCAAAGAAAGTCCACTGCGTTGAAAGCCAGGTCGTCAATGAGCTATGCTCGGAAGGAGCTATTTTATACTGCAAGGTGCTACCGAAAGGCTTCAAAGGAAACTCTTGTTATCCAGCACATGTTCGCTAACGTTGTTGGTGCAGACGAGTTTACCACAGACTCTTATGGTATAATTCCAAAGCACAACGCATTATAGCCAAACCTGATGCCTCTTAGTGCGGAGAGACAATCAATAATCTGATCGGCCAGACACTCAATCCCGTCAATCAGGAACTGTCATGTGGTGGCTCATCCGGTGGTATGACTTCTGACTTTCTCTTTGTGATACGCCTCCCACTGGACTCACGCTGACGTTGCATAATAGGCGAAGGAGCACTACAAGCCTTGACAGGAAGCTCCGTGGGGCTCGGAACAGATATCGGTGGCTCTTTGAGGATACCTGCTGCATTCTGCGGAATTTACTCCCTTAAACCGACGCACAATCGATTATCATACCGAAATGTTGCGAATACCGTGAGTTGGATTTCCAAGATGTGGCATTCGTGGGCGATGACTGATTTCGAGTCCTTAGAACCCAGGACAATTGAGCTATGCCTCCTCTGTCGGTGTCATGGGTACTTCGATAGGATCTTTGAAGCTTGTCGCCTCTGCATTACTCTCCACCATGCCTTGGCTACGCGACCCAAACGTGGTTCCCTTGCCGTGGAGGCTGGAAATAGAACAACAGACATTGGCACGAGCCACTTCTGAAGGTATGTCGAACGAAAAGGCGCCACTAAAGTTAGGAATTCTTTTCAACGATGGCTACATGACTCCACATCCGCCAATTACCAGAGGTCTCCAAATAGTCTGCGATGCTTTAGCTGAAGCCGGGCATAAGGTATCTTTTCAAGATAGTTTCCCTTTCAAGTTGTTCGACCTAATAGTTCTAGGTTGTTGATTGGAATCCTCCTTCCCATCAACCGGCTGCTCAAATTCATGTACGTTCCTACGAAATACCATGAATCTCTTTATCGCAGTGGAACTTACAAATATAAAGCTACTTTTTCTACAGTCGGATGGCGGCTGTGATATTCACAAGCAGTTGGACCTATCTGGTGAACCGCTCATACCTCCGCTCCGTGAAACTTTTAAACTTGAACCTCCGTTTTCTGCCATCAGATGCCAAGAGCTCAGCATTCAAGGACGGGATAGTTGCGAAGCATATTCGGACTACTGGAATACAACGACTACTGATGATGGTACGTTGTTGAACATCGTCTCTCGTTGGGAACCTGCTAATTAATTGGCGTGCAAGGTCAAGAGGTTGATGCTTTCATAATGCCTGTGGCACCACATGCGGCAGTTATCCCCGGACGGTATCTCTATACTGGTTTGTCCACTGCTTCCCATGCATCACTCCTCGCGAACTGCATGAATTCCAACTTACCAATTGCGGCGTTGGTGATTAATGTTTAACAGGATATACGGAAGTCATCAATCTTCTAGACTACAGCACCGCTGTGATTCCAGTCACCAAGGCAGATAAGTCTGTCGACGTCATCGACCCAAACTATATCCCGCTGAATGATCTTGATAAGAAGAACTGGGAGTGGTGTAAGTCAAGCAATCGAAGTTCCCTTGGATGTTGGCCTAGTTAACGTTCTGTGCAATAGATGATCCGGAAGCATATGATGGCGCACCGGTGGGATTACAGATCGTAGCAAGGAAATATGAAGAAGAAAAGGTTTGGGCTATTGCAAGAATTGTCGACGCTATTTTAAGGAAATCTAGGAAGGTGTCGTAGCGCTGGTATCTAATATAGTAAAGTAGTTGATATACCAAGCGATTCTAATGGAAGATATACTGCACGCTCAATATTTTACAATAAACAATTGCTTAGAGATTAAGGCTTACTGTAAAGCGTCCCTTTAAATGTACGAGTTTATGTTGTAACAAGCCATAAAAGTATTAATATATATACGGTTAATGACTAATAAAGTAAGCAATTTAGTAAAAGATAAAATATTAGCACAGAGAAGGTGTAAAAGGGACTTACTAATATATTTATTAGTTTAAGTTCTTAGTGTTACAACTCTTCTATTTATAAAAAGCCGACACTCATTTAGCCTCCTTACATAGAAGCTTATAACCATTATTAAGCACTACAACGTCTAGCCGTTTTAGCTCTCTTTGCACTGTATATTTCATATTCCACTGCCTTTGGAATTTTACTGTGGACAACGGTAACTTCTCTCGAATCCTTCCACAGGGGGCCGCCCAACTTCTCTGCTACTCTAGAAGCTCTTATTCAACGAGCAAACGAAGATATCGGCAGTATTGCAACACATATAGAGCCTGCTTTCGAAAATATAACACTCCCTCTTGCTTACCTAGAAAATAATTACTGTTCTAAGGCATGGTTCCCCGAAATTCTAACTTAAACCCGAGTGAGCAAAATGATCACGTGATACTGGAGATCCAGAATAAGACCACTTGTGGCGTGACAAAGGTCATGAAGGTGTTTGCAAACGCCTGCAAAATAAAATAAATAGAATCATAAAATATTTAAGAGGAAGTCTCATCTGAGTGTCTATATATATCGATGGCGGAACGAAACTACGAATCACTATGCCCTTGCGCAGACTCGTGTTGCGAGAAACTGGACACTGAGCGACTAGTGGCTACACAGATCTTGAAGAGATCTAGTTCGGATCGATATTCTTTGCCATTTATCATTTTATTGTATCTTCTTACAGGGCTGGGTCTAATTCTTCACGATCACAAAGTATTTGCCGGTAAGCAATACGCCAGTGTTCCAGCTTTATCGCCTATTATAACATCACATAGAATCAGTCGACGAACCTGATTTGCTTGTTACATCAAAAAATGGAGCTGTATCATCTGACGTTGCGGCCTGCTCCAAATACGGGGTTAAAATCCTGAAGATTGGGGGATCAGCGATCGATGCAGCTATCTCAACATCTCTTTGTCTTGGAACTTACAATCCGTTTGCTTCCGGACTAGGCGGTGGAGGATTCATGATTGTGACGCTTCCAAATGGTTCTTCTTTGAGCATCAATTTTCGAGAGACGGCGCCGAAAGCAGCGAATAGAGATATGTTCAATGATCATCCTCTCTCAGCGCAAAGCCGTGGGCTTGCGGTTGCTGTTCCTGGAGAGATCGCCGGATTCGAGATGGCTCACCAACTTCTTGGAAGACTCGAGTGGAGAGTATTGTTCCAAGACATGATTGATCTCAACAACAAGGGCTTTCTCGTCACGCCACTCCTTGAGAGGAAGATCCGCTTCAGAGAGAGAGACTTCCTTAAGAATCAAACAATGTGGGCATGGATCTTGAATGAAAATGAGGAGAAGGGAAAACGCCAAGGACAACTTATCCGGCGGCCGGCCTTGGCTCAAACACTTAGCCTCCTGGCGACTGAGGGTGGTGCCGCCTTTTATAAGGGAAGAATCGCAGAGTCTTTGGTACAGCTTGTGCAAGCCAACGGTGGGATCTTGACAGGTGAGGACATGGAAAGTTACCAAGCAGTCCTGGAAGAGACAATCACGACAAGGTGGCTAGAAAGAGATGTGATTACATGTGGATCACCTTGCAGGTAATGTTCCTTAAAATCGCGAGTGAGGATATGCCTATATTAACAACAGTGAAGTGGCCCAGCATTATTGCAAGGCCTCAATATAGTTGAAAAAATGCATATAGGAAATGCATTAGATATTAATTCCTGGCACAAAATTGTCGAGTCAGTAATACATCAAACATCAAGAGAATGCAACGCAGCTGATAAAGCTTAGGGCAATGAAGTGGCTCTCCGCAGGGCGCACAGACCTCGGCGATTCTTTCACATCACCCAATAAGGCCTACTTCGAGGAGCTATGGGCCAAACCGTACACAGCACAAATCTGCCGCAGCATTTCTGACGTTACAACTGAGCCATGGAAGCATTACCATCCATCATATATGCCCAACGAGCCTAAGGGGACATCGTCACTTTCTGTTCTCGACAAAGATGGGATGGCAGTCGCGCTGACAACAACCATCAATCTAGACTTTGGTTCAATGTTGTATGATGTCGAGACAGGCATTGTGCTCAATAGCGAGATGGATGACTTCTCCATTCCGCTTGCCCGCAACGCATACGATCTAGAACCCAGTATCTTCAATGAGGTTACACCCCAAAGGAGACCGCTCTCATCCTGTGCTCCTACCATAATACTGAAAGACGGATCGCCTGAGCTTATCATTGGCGCATCTGGCGGTAGCCAAATTGTGACGTCCATCTTTATGAGTATAGTCAAGTTCTATAAATGGGGCTGGCCGTTGCTAGAAGTGATTAGGAGTCCAAGACTACACCATCAGTTGATTCCTGAGGTAGTATATGCTGAATATGGGCTGCCAGAATGGGTGTCTGAAGGGTTAAAGATGAAAGGTCACGTGGTTTCTAGTCAGTCAGGAGGAAGTGTCATCCAAGCAATTGCAAGGACTAGCGATGGCGAAATATTGGCTGTTAGTGACTGGTGGAGGAAGGATGGTGTGAGTATTCATGTCTTGTCTTTTGAGACCGTCGCTAAAACATGAGCAGAAATCGGCTGGATATTGAGAAGAAGCTATCTTAATTTTGCTTGGTGATATTTTGTCAGCTGTGTTTTTCTGTTAGCAGGTTAAGCGGATCACTTGAGTTGTAACGACTATTGAATGCTCCCTAAAAGACTGTTGAATTAGATCACTATACTGGGCTTATGGCCTAGTATTTATATACTAAAAGTCCCCTGACCGTTGCCTATTCCCAGCAGGCAACACCCTAAGTGAGTCAACGCTCAGTGACTCCTCTGTAGGCACAATACCGTATAAATTGGTATATAAGACCCATGAAAAGGTCCGAGCTTTGACTTTTCAGCAGTTTTGAGACTGGTCTTATAAAATAGGGGGTCTTATAACCCAACTTAGACACACTAATACAACTTACCCTTATTTTGTATAAGGTTTTAACCTTTTTTGCATTGCTTTAACTGTTTTTAATTATTGCAACCTTCTCTATCTAATGAAAAAATGCTTAAACCTGGTCAAAAGCCAAAGGCAATTGCCAAACCACATTATAACCTATATAGTTATCGACTGCTAGGGCCCTTTCTAAGCAGTTCTAAGGTCTTTTTACGTACAGTTAAAGGTTAAGACTCTAAAAGCGAAGCTATTGATGACGATATAGCTTTTAATAATATACGCTGTTGGTCTTAGACTTATAAGCAAAACCTAAGTGCAATTAAATATGCAACATCAACATACATTCCTAGTGAAACCGGCTCTGATAAGTTAATTACAGTAATACTGCTGCAGTTAATATAGGATGTACGCCAAAGATGCTACGTACCTAGATCTGGACGTACAATGAAATAAATGCTAGTCCTAAAGGCTCTTAGAAAAACAAGCAGAGAACTATACCTAAAGAGACTGAAATGAAAGAGGAACTACATAAGCTTTTCAACTAAATGAGTGCAATTAGATATAAGATTAATGCTTAGTAGATCTACTATAACGCTTGTATTATTTATAGCAATAAATATTCATATTGAGTTATTTAAGTTAAAGGCAAACTATTGTTATACATTAGATTTGCCTTCTCTCCTAGTTGGATTGTAGGCTTCTTGCAATAAAAAGGGATCTAATTTTAGGTCTGTATTGTTACGGACCGCAAACCAGGCAACGGCCCGCAACGGCCCGGGCAGGGGCCCAAAGCTGCCCTTACGGATGGGGGTTTACGGGCGGTTAGCTATGGCCCGTTAGCACTCGGTTTACGGACGGCCCGTAAGCGACATGTGACCTGTAAGGGGCATATAAACCCGCCCGTAAACCAGTGTCTTCTTCTTCTTCTTCCTTCGGCTTTAGATTCTTGTATTATAGGACTACCAATAGCATCGGCTTCACCCATTCGCGGCGTGCCGGTGCCACTTATTGACTGAGTTTGTGACATGTATCTTCCTTCCTTTACACATACCAATTTAATAGTCTTACAGGTTCTTATAAAGAAAGCGCAAGTCGTCCCTCTTAATTATTACAAAAGATGCTGGAATTAATTACAATTTAATTAAAGGATGCAAAGGCCTGCGATGACTCTCACCTCCTCGTGGTGCAGGCTGGAAACCTAGGGACTTCGTACACCCCTAGGGCTAAGAAGAGTCTCTAGTGAGCAGCGGCGTGGTGCACCGCTGCCCTGGACGTGGCTATTACCTCCCACGATAATCTCATGGTACGCCCAGTACGATGCGAAAGTTCAACGACGTGGCCTTGCCACCCACAATAATATCATGGCACGCCCCGTACGATGCGATAGTTCGACACTGGAGGACAGAGCTTGCCAGCCCTTACGAATAGGCAGCTTGGGTGGGCTTATCACTCATGTGATTGATGGAATGGCAGTCGTAGCAGTAGTTTTGCTGTGGCGGGCATAACATCAACGTGCGACTACAAACCACAATTACCATTCAAGGACTCATTGGAGCTAAGACCTTTCCCCCAAACTACGAATTACCTGGTCACATACAAGCCAGCATACAGAAAGAAGGTGTGGTGGTGTTAGCTGTTCTGGCTTTATAGCCAGAATCTGGCGCCGAGCGACTACCGCATTAACACGACAACTTAACTACGAGGGGGACACTGATCCATTGAATCATTACATGACCGGATCGTACGGCCATGTCATCATAATACATGGGAGTTCTAGCTCTTATTCTGCATGCTCTTCTTGTCGCTCTTCCATATGGAAAAATTTTTCTGCGATAAACCAGACTGGGTTGGGTATTCTCAATCTCGCCTCCCCCGCTGACAGACGGGACCCTGCCTTAGGGGGCCAAGGCAGTTTGTGGAGCCGGGAGCTTGGAAGCACAGAAGAATCATATATATGAAAGCATAGGGCAGGGAGAATGAGATGCAAGTTAGGGCTTTCGTACAGAATCAATTTAGTAATTATAGGCTGCGAGGGAAAATTGTACAGAATAACAGCAGCAAATATGACCTAGATAGAGGTTTTCTTCCCCAGAGGGTTTTTCCTGTATTTACACAGATGTCCCGCATAGCATTAGCTCAATCGGTGTAAGAATAATAATAATAATAAAGGATGCAAAAACGCAAATGCTTTGCTCTTTTAGAGATTGCTAATATAGATTAAACACTAATATCCTTTAAGTTCCTTGGATTAAAGAAATACTTATTAAAAGGCTTATAAACTGTGTAGGTTAAAACTGCTTGAAGTAGATAGGATAAACAACAAGCTATACTGTAAATTGTATTATATGCAGATAGAGAACTACAATGCAAGCTGTTAATAATAAAAAAGGCTACCCGTTTTATAAGAGCTTAAGAGCTAAGTACCAGTTATATAATATACAGGTAGTAGTTGCGTCTAACAGTAAAGCATATGCAAATATATATATAATACTTAACTAGCTTTAGTTATAAAACGCATATTTATTAGCTTATCCGCTTTGCAAATAGAAGTTAAACTACAAGCTATAGATGCTAACACTTAATATGTTTAAGGGTTAGCTTAACAACAAGGTTTTAGCTAAGTTTAAACAGATAAATTGTGCTTGCAGCTCTATTCCTAGTAGAACTATAAGCTTTTTTTAAGTCTGTAACGTTACTATTAATAAGCAACTTGAAAACTAAATATGTAACGGCACGTACAGAATGCTATTCAACGAAGGATGAAGGGAGCTCTGTAGATTGCACTTATCGAAGATACTAAGCTAAAGAGAGAAGAAAAGGACAAAAGGGGAGCAGATAGCTATCTATATACACAAGCTATGTTCTGCGACAACGCAGCCGTAGATAATAGCCAACGCAGTTGACGGTTTCAAGGGCAGTTGGCGGTTTTAAGGGCAGTTGGCGGTTTCAAGGGCAGTTTGATATAATAGTCGCTGCGTATATGAGACGAACCGTCACAAAATATCTAAGCTTGTAGAGATCTATTATAATAACTACAAAGACTAATAAGTTAAGAACAAATACACTATTAGTAATCGACAAGTTATATTATTATTAACGGCAAAGGTCTAAAATGCCACCCAAATCTTTCAAAATGACTCGAATGCCACCCTCATCTTTTAAAATACCTGAACTGCCACCCTCATCTTTTGAAATACCTGAACTGCCACCCTCATCTTTT
>Ga0335074_10003222_pt1 | contig 22214 bp, 14 predicted proteins | sample Lox_Sample_23_FD_206715 | JGI IMG/M metagenome (GOLD analysis project Ga0335074, IMG submission 206715) | Soil microbial communities from Loxahatchee National Wildlife Refuge, Florida, United States - Lox_Sample_2.3 | ecosystem: Environmental > Terrestrial > Soil > Wetlands | place: USA...
GCTCGACATCGCCCCGGGCGAGCTCATCGCCCTGCTCGGCCCGTCCGGGTGCGGCAAGACGACCGCGCTGCGGATCGTCGCCGGGTTCGAGTACGCCGACTCCGGCGAGGTACTGGTGAACGGCAGGGATGTGTCCGGGGTGCCCGCCTCGAAGCGGGACATGGGCATGGTGTTCCAGAGCTACAGCCTGTTCCCCAACATGAGCGCGCTGGACAACGTCGGCTTCGGGCTGCGCATGCGGAAGACCGCCGCCGCGCAGCGCCGCAGCAAGGCTGCCGAGCTGCTCGACATGGTCGGCCTGTCCGCACAGGCCAGCCAGTATCCGCACCAGCTGTCCGGCGGCCAGCAGCAGCGCGTCGCGCTGGCGCGGGCGCTGGCGATCGAGCCGCACGTGCTGCTGCTCGACGAGCCGCTGTCCGCGCTCGACGCCAAGGTCCGGCTGCAGCTGCGGGAGCAGATCCGCACCCTGCAGCAGCGGCTCGGCACGACGACGATCTTCGTCACCCACGACCAGGAAGAGGCGCTGTCCATGGCGGACCGGGTCGGCGTCATGAGCAACGGCAAGCTGGAGCAGGTCGCCGAGCCGTCCGAGCTGTACTCCCGGCCGGCCACCGCGTTCGTCGCCGAGTTCGTCGGCACGATGAACCGGCTGCCCGGCGAACTGGCCGGCCCCGGCACGGTCGCGGTCCTCGGCACCTCGTGCGCGGTGATCGGCCGTGGGGGGCATGGGGGGGCGGGCAGCCCCCCCATTGAAGACAGCCCTACGTCAGGCGATGTCGACGTGCTGGTCCGCCCGGAAGGCCTGACCGTCGCGCCCGCCTCCGGCGGCAACGGCATCGTCAGCGGCCGCACCTTCCTCGGCGCGGTCACCCGCCTCGCGGTCCTGCTGTCGGGCGACACGGAGGTCCGGGTCGACGTGCCGTCCGCCACCGCTCTCGCGATGGCCCCGGGCACCTCGGTCCAGGTCGGGCTGCCTCCCACCCCGGTGCTCGTCGCGCCCCGCCAGCAGTGACACCGGAGACACCGGGTTTCCCGGCGGTCTGGCTGCGGCACAACTGCCCGTGCCCGGACTGCCGGGACCCGGTGACCGGTCAGCGGCTGCTGAAGATAACAGATATCCCGAACGGACTCGCCGCGACTGTCACCGCGCAGCATGACACCGAGATCGTGGTGACGTTCGCCCCGGACGGCCACCGCTCCGTCTTCCGCCGTGACTGGCTGGCGGCACGGGCCCTGGAGACGGAGGCCGGGGACGGTCCCGACCCGCGCACCGAGGACGGCAAGGTGCTGTGGCGGGCCGCGGACCTCCCGGCGCCGCACACCGCGGACTGGGCCGCGTACACGAGCGACGACCGGGTGCGGGAGGGCTGCCTCGACGCGGTGGCCAGGTACGGCTGCGCGCTGCTGCGCGGCGTGCCCGTGTCGCCGGGCATGGTGCTCGGGGTCGCCGCGACGTTCGGGGACGTGCGGGAGACCAGCTACGGGAGGCTGTTCGACGTCCGCGTCGAGCCGGACCCGGACAACCTGGCCTTCACCAGCCGGGAGATCGCCCCGCACACCGACAACCCGTACCGGGACCCGGTGCCCACGCTGCAGCTGCTGCACTGCCTGCGCGATGCCCGCGCCAACGGCGGCGCGGCGGGCGGGGACACCGGCCTGGTGGACGGCTTCGCCGCCGCCGCCGCGCTGCGGGCCGCGGACCCGGAGTCATTCGGCGTGCTGACGGGAACCCCGGTCCCGTTCGGATATATCGATAAAGAGACCGAACTGACGGCCCGGCAGCCGCTGATCTCGCTCAGCCCGCGCGGACGGATCGCCGGAATCCGGTACAACGACCGGTCCATGCTGCCGCTGCGGCTGCCGGGCGCCGAGGCGGAGGCCGCGTACGCGGCGATCGGCGTGTGGGCGCGGCTGCTGGCGCGGCCGGAGTTCCCGCTGCGGCTGCGGCTGTCGCCGGGCGACTGCCTGATCTTCGACAACACGCGGGTGCTGCACGCGCGCACCGCGTTCGCGGCGCCCGTATTTCCAGGCACCGGAGAACGGCACCGGCAAGGCTGCTACGCCGACCTGGACGGGTTGCTCAGCACCCTCGCGGTGCTGCGGCGGCGCCAGTGATCGGGGTCAGTAATCCGACCACCAGGCGGACGGCTGCCAGTCCAGCGTGCCCCACGCCTCGCGGGCCGGCGCGAACGGGTCGTCGGCCAGGTACGGGCCCGCGTGGCCGAAGATCATCGCCCGCCGGCTGACGGCCGTGTACCGCTCCCAGCCGGGGTCGCCGGTCGTGGCGAACGCGCCCCAGGCGTCGTGGAGGTTCGCGGCCAGGCCGTCGCCGCCTTCCCAGATGCCCACCCCGTCGCCGCCGTGCGCGCCGTCCAGCAGCTCCTGGCGGGGCGCCAGCCGCGGGTCGGCGAGCTGGCCGGTGTACGGGCCGTCGTACCTGGACCGCCACACCGGCGCGTGCACGCTCTGCGCGTCGGCGTACCGGCCGGTCCTGATGATGTACCGCTCGTCGGTCATGATCGCGACGCGCAGCGCGATGCCGCCGAGTTCCGGGTGGTCCGCGGCGTACGCGGCGAACAGCTTCGCCCCGCTCTCGGCGCCGAAATACCCGGTGAGCACCCGGTCCGCCTGCTGCCCGGCGTCGCCGGTGAGCACCTGGTAGTAGGCGCACTCGCGGGCGCAGGTCTGCAAGAGCAGCGGCACGCCGGCGGCCGCGCCGTTCGCGATCGCCGTCAGCGGGTGGCTGGTCAGCGCGGCGCCGTCGACCGACGGCCGCCAGATCCACGCTGAGCGCGGCGGCTGTCCGAGGGCCAGCTGCGCGCCGAGGATGTCCGCGGCGGGGACGCTCCTGACGCGCTCCGGGGTGGTGCCGAGCGCGCGGAAGAATTCCGCGGCGATCCGCGCGGCCTGCGGCCGGCTCGTGATGTGGTCACCGCCGCTCGACTCCGCCGCCCGGCGGATCATGCCGGTGGTGAGCGGCGAGGCGAGCAGGGTCGTCACCGACTTGCCGCCGGCCGACAGGCCGTAGACGGTGATCTGGTCCGGGTCGCCGCCGAAGGCGGCGATGTTCTCCCGCGTCCAGCGCAGCGCCGCGATCTGGTCGTGCAGCCCGAGCGACCCGGTCGGCTGCTCGCCTGGCACGTCGAGGAAGCCGAGCGCGCCGAGCCGGTAGTTGAACGTCACGACGACGATGCCGTGGGTGCGCGCGAACGCCGCGCCGTCGCCGGCCTGGTGGAAGCCGTCGCCCATCTCGTAACCGCCGCCGTGGATCCACAGCAGCACAGGCCGGCCGGCGGCGCCGGCCGGCGCGGTGACGTTGAGGTACAGGCAGTCCTCGCTGGCCGGCAGCAGGCTGGGATCGGGGAACGGTTCCGGCTGCAGCGACCTGTCGCCGTAGGCGGTGGCGTCCCTGACACCGGACCACGCCTCGGGCGGCTGCGGCGGCCGCAGCCGCAGCTCACCGACCGGCGGCCGGGCGTACGGCACGCCTCGCCAGGCGATGATCCCGTCCGCGATCTCGGTCCCGCGCAGTTGCCCGTATGCCGTCTCCGCCAGCGTCATCCGTTCACCTTTCGCTCACTTCCGGCGCGTACGCTCACGCCATGATCCTCGCACCGGTCGACGAGATCGCGGAACTGTTCGGCTCCGCGGCGGCGGAGGAGTACCTGGGCGAGCCGGTCACGGTCCTGGCGCACCTGCTGCAGGCGGGCGCGCTCGCCGAGGCGGCGGGCGCCCCGCCGGCGCTGGTCGCGGCCGCGCTGCTGCACGACGTCGGCCACCTGCCAGGAGTGGGCGACCGCACCGGCCATGAGCTTATGGCGGGCACGGACAACCGGCACGGCGCGCAGGGCGCGGGGTGGCTGGCGCGGTGGTTCCCGCCGCCGGTGACCGAGCCGATCCGGCTGCACGTCCCGGCCAAGCGCTACCTGTGCGCGGTCGAGCCGTCGTACTTCGCGCTGCTGTCCGAGGCGTCGGTCTACACCCTGTCCGTGCAGGGCGGCCCGATGACCGAGGCCGAGGCCAGCGAATTCGAGGCGCTGCCGTACGCCGCCGACGCGGTGGCGGTCCGCCGCTGGGACGACCAGGCGAAGGACCCGTCAGCCGACGTGCCCGGCTTCGCCCACTACCGCCCGCTGCTGGAGCGGCTCGTCGTCTCCCGATAACAGCAAGAAGCGCCCGGCGCATGAGTCAGCGCGACGACGCCCGTTCTGTCGATCGCGCAATCAACCTGCTCTATTAGTGTCGATTGCGCAATCGACAGGGTCCTACTCCGAACGTGCCGCTCGCGAGCCGGAGGTTTCATGCTTTCGCCGCACCTGGAGGTCTCTGCCGCCATCAAAGTTGGCTAACTTCTGGTCGGTTGGCGGACGTTATTGCCGTCGCCGAGAGAACGCTCAGCTTGGCCCATAGAGCTACCAAGCTTCTCGCATCGCTGCGTAATGCTCGGCTGGGACCGTGAGGAGTATGAAAATTCCTCTGTGGACGCGGACGTACAGACGGCGGGTGGCGGGCGTTGCGGCTGCGATCGTCGCGGTTGGCGTGGCCGTCGGTTTCTCTGTGACGGGCAGCTTGGGTGGTTCGACGGTGGCCGCGGCGACCTCGGCGGCCACAGCGACCTCGGCGCCGCCGGTCAACGTGTCTGGGTTCCCGCACGGCCAAGGCGGCGGCGGCATTTTCACGGACCGGTGCCGGTTCAGTCACGAGGCGGCCGACGACCCGATCCTGATGCCCGGCATGGCGGGCATGTCGATGCAACACGACTTCTACGGCAACACGACCACGACGGCCTCGTCGACCGCGTCGACGCTTCTCGGGAAGCCGACCACGTGCAGCACCTCGGCGGATGCCTCGGCGTACTGGACGCCCGTGCTCTACCAAAACGGGCAGCCCCTGCAGCCGGAGTCGGCCTTGATCTACTGGCGACAGACCCGACCGCTCGCTTCCATGGTGCGGCCGATGCCGGCGGGCATCTCCTTGATCGCCGGGGACGAAACGGCGACGCAGCCGCAGCCGCTGAGGGTGATCCGGTGGACCTGCAGCGGTGACACGGACGCCCGGGACGCTACCTCGACGCCGCACGACTGCAGCGGCGATCGGATGCTGCGGCTGATTGTCACGTTCCCGAGCTGCTGGGATGGGCACACCCTCGACGGGGCGGGACAGGCCAACGCGGTCTATCCCGTACACGGGCGCTGCCCGGTGTCACACCCGGTGGTGATCCCCCAGATCGTGTTCCACGTCAACTACCCGACATCAAGCGCCGCGGGCTTGACCTTGTCGATGTCGCCGACGATGCAAGGATCGACCGACACCGCCCACGTCGACTTCGTCAACGGATGGGACCAAGCCCTCCTGGCCCGCAACACCAGCGTCTGCATCGCCGCCCGCCTCCGCTGCGGTCCCGTCACCGGCGCCGGTGCGGTCCCTCAAGGCCCGGTAGCCACGAGAAACCGGTCGGGATCTCAGAATTAGCGGAAACGGGGCCGCAGGCTTATTCGCGGCTGCGGTCGTCTAGCGCGCGCAGGGCCTCGTCGAACGGGCGCTCCAGCCAGGCGAGGTGGTTGGCTTCGCCGTGATGGTGGGTCGTGACCTGGTCCGACCTGCGGACCGCGGTGTGCCGGACGTAGTCGCGGGCGCCCTCGACGATGGTGCGGATGTAGCGGATGCCCTCGGGGTCGGTCATCGTCCAGCCGCCGCCGCAGGCGACGTAGACCGGTGAGGTGTGCGCGAACACCTGGCGGCCCCATTCGTCGAGGTGGTAGTCGGCGCCGAACGCCCTGCAGGCTATCCACGAGTTGCCGTCGATCCGCAGCTCCTCGCTGATGTCGGCCTGCCGGCCGCCGTTGGCGTCCGCCTTCGCGACGACCTCGCCGTTGCGGACGACTTCGAGGCAGCGGAGCGGGAAGATACTGCGCACCGCGGCATGGACGCTGACCGTTCCCGGCCCGGAAAGCCCGACGGTACTGCCCGGCTCGCACCCGTCGACCGAGAGCGTCACCAGCGGGCCGCCGGACAGGAACGTCCGGCCCGATCGCACCGCCCGGCACCAGGCCTCGTAACTGAACTCCTCGTCCACCCGGGCGTACGTGCGGTACAGGCCGACAGGCACGGCGCTGGACATCTTGTCCGTGCCGCCGACGAGCGGCAGCCGGTAGCCGCTGTTCAGGTACCGGTAGTACTCGAGCATCGCGTCGTCGTTCGCGGTCAGCATCTCGACGGCGTCGGCGCGGCCGGTCGCGACGAGGACGGCCGGCTCGCCGTTCGGGTTCGGGAAGTGCGCGGCGACGACCGTGCCGCCCTGGGCGTGCGTCCGGTCGGCCCAGTCGCTCAGCGTCGCGTCCAGCGCGCCCCCGAGCTCGGCCTCGTCGGGACCATCGCTGCACCACGGCATGACCGGTTCCTTCAGGCCCCACAGGACCGTGTGGCCGAGCACGTGCTGGCGGTTTTCCTGGCCGATGTACGTGACGTAGCCGCCGCCGTCGACGACGCTCGGCTGGCCGGTGAACTCCTCGGTGTTGGTGAACAGCACGCCCCACTGCGTTTGCAGCACGTTGACCACGCGCAGGTCTTCGCCTCGCTGCTCGAGCTGAGCGCCCGGGGTGGACAGGAAGTGCACGTGCGAGTCGCCCGACCACCATCCTTCCGCGGCCATGTCGGCGGCGCGCCTGATCCGCAGCGTCAGGTCCCGCTGGCCCGGCTCGATCCGCACGGTCTGCCGGAGCGGCTCGTATTCGAACCCCCGCGCGACGTCCACGACGACGTCGCCCCGCGGCAGCCATCCCTGGCAGGTGCCGTCGATGTACGCGTAGCTGCGCTGGCCGAGACGGACGTCGCCGCCGACGTCGTAATGCCAGCTGTCGAGATTCTGCGTGACGTGATTGTGGTGGCCGTGCGGCTGGTAGGGAATCCCCTCGGCGGAGCGGAAATGGACCCGGCACGGCACCGGCCGCCCGGTCGCGTCGTCCACGACGTTCACATGCACCCAGTTGCGGCCGCTTTCCGCCAGTTCAAGGGTGACCCGGCCGGCGTCTGCCCGCCCGTCACGCGCTATGTCGCCCCAGCGCACCCGGCCGAGCTCGGCGCCGTCCCGCCGGACCGCGACGGTGGCCGACGGCAGCGCGGCGATCGACGTGTACGCGGACGTTCCCTCCGTCGCTCCCCAGCCGGCCCGGTCGTCCTCGCCGGGCAGCGGCTGCGGATAGGTCGCGACACCCCGGTCCACGTTGACGTCGAAGACACCGCCGCGCCCGTCCTTCGCCGCGAGCCGCACCGGACGGGCTGGTGTGCGGACAAACGGATGCTCATCAACGTCGCTGGTCGTGATGCCGGCGACGATGAATCGCGGGCCGCGCGGGATGAACTCGATCCGTTCGACCGCTCGGTCCGGGTGCGGATTCTCCCAGCACCACAGGTAGTAGCCGGCGGGTCCTCCTCTGGCGTGCTCGGTCAGGCGGTTCCCGGCTTCGCCCCAGCTGCCCTCGAAACGCGGCAGGTTGTAGTCGCTGGTGTCGGGGACGGCGAGGAATGGCTGACGGCCCCACACCGGCGGCACCACCTGGATCTCGAACCGCTCCCTGATGACCGCGGTGGCGGCCTCGCCGCCGGCGAGGTGGAAAACGTACTCCGCGACGGTCTGCCCGGCGGCGTGACCGGCCGGCGCGCCCGGTTCGACCAGCCGGTGCGCGACGATCACCCGCCGCGCCGGCCGGCCGATCCCGACCGGCGTGGGGCCGCCGGGCAGCACGAAACACCGCTCCGCCGACGGCGCCTCCGGCCCGATCAGGAACGGGAGGCCGCGCAGGTCCACTCGTCCGAGCGGAACGTCACCCGGCTCACCGCCGAGAGCGTCCACCCCCGCGTTGCAGACAGCCGACAGGTCCACTGGTTCATAGCCCGGCATGCGTCCGATCGTAGGCCGCGCGGCTGGTTCGCCCCAGTCAATTTCCCGCCGGTCAGGTTACTGCGGCGGCCCCTCGGCCAGGAGGACGCGGCTGGTCGCCTGCTGGCCGGCCGGGTTCGTCCAGCCGACGAAGATCGTGTCGCCGGGCCGGAGCCGCGCCATGACGCGCATCAGGTCGGCGGGCGACCTGACGGGCTGCCCGTTCACCGCCGTGATGACCGCACCGGCGGTGATGCCCGCGCGCGCGGCGGGGCTGGCACAGATCACGCCCCTGACCAGGACCCCTGAGCGCACCGGGGCGATGGCGGACGGCGGGATGAGGCCGGTGCTGCTGGTGTAGCACGACAGCGCCGCGGACGAGGGCGCGGTCGCCTGCGACCGCTCCTGCCACGTCTGGTCCACCGGGTTGGGGTTCGACCCGGTGGCGACGAAGGTGCCCATGAAGGGCGGGTAGCCAATGCTGATGTCCGAACTGGCCTTGCCCGCGGCGATCTGGCCGGCGATCGACAGCGCCGTGTTGATCGGGATCGCGAACCCGGCAGCCTGCTGGCGGCCGGAGTTGTTGGCCGCGGTGTCCATGCCGATGACGCCATCGGTACTTGACAGCGGACCACCGGAGTCGCCAGCCTCAAGGCTGGCGTTGGCCTGCATCATGCCGTGCAGCGTCTCTGAGCTCGTCGAGCCCACCTGATCGCTGGCCGTGACGATCAGGTTCAGCTTGGCCACCTTCCCCTGCGACACGGCGACGACCGCGCGGCCCCCGGCGTTGCCCAGGGCGACGACCATCTGTCCGACCTTGACTAGCGAGGAGTTGCCGACCGGCACTGTTGGCAGTCGTGCGGCGCCCTGTAGCTGGATGAGGGCGATGTCATCTGTCTTGTCGTAGCCGACTACCCGCGCCGGATAGGTCTTCCCGGCCACGGTCGCGGTGATCGAGGTGGCGTCCTCGATGACGTGGTTGTTGGTGAGCACGAGCCCGTCGGGGTTGATAACCATGCCGGTTCCGGCGGCTACCTCGCTGTCGTACCCCAGGCGTGTGTCGATGATCACAACGCCTGGCTGCACCCGGGCGGTGATGCCCCGCCCGGTGCTGGCTATCAGGGCCGGCCGGTTAGTCGGGGACGGCACCAGGCTGCTGCCCGGCCCCGAAGCAGAGCCGCTTGACGGCGGGGCGGTGAACGCCATGATCAGGCCAGTCGCGAGCGCGGTGGCGCCCGTCGCCGCCAGGATGCGTGTCAGCACGCGGCGGTGCCCGCGGCTAACGAGGATCGTTTCGTATACGCTGCCGAATTTCACGCATAGGCAAATACCGCATTGACGGACATTAATACTGAGGCGTGCCTCACAGTCGCGGGAGCGGCCCGGTCAGGCGGCGGCGCGGGTGACGGCGCTGGCGAGCATGCTCAGGCCGAGTTCGAGCTCGTCGTCGCTGGCCGTCAGCGGGGGCAGGAGCTTGACCACCTGGTCCGCCGGGCCAGCGGTCTCGACGAGCAGGCCGAGGTCGAAGGCGGCCGCGGCCACCTTCTGCGCCAGCCCTGGTTCTTCTAGCTCCAGGCCCTGCACTAGACCGCGCCCGCGCGCGCTGGCCCCGGGAACGGAGCCGGCCAGGTCGGCGAGCGCCGTGGCGACGCGTTCGCCTTTCACCGCGGTCCGCGTCTCCAGCTCGCCGTCGCTCCAGTAGGCCCGCAGCGCGGCGGCGCCGGTGACGAGCGCCGGGTCGAAGCCGCGGAACGTGCCGGTGTGCTCCCCGGGCGCCCAGACGTCCAGCTCCGGCCGGAACATGGTCAGCGCGAGCGGCAGCCCGTAGCCGCCGATCGACTTGGACAGGCACACGATGTCCGGCTTGATCCCGGCCACCTCGAAGCTGAAGAAGGGACCGGTGCGGCCGCAGCCCATCTGGACGTCGTCGACGATCAGCAGAATGCCGTGCTGCTGGCAGCGCTCGGCCAGCCCGCGCAGCCAGGCGGCGGACGCCACGTTGATCCCGCCTTCGCCCTGCACGCATTCGACGATGACCGCGGCGGGCAGGTCGAGCCCGCTGCCGGGGTCATCGAGCAGCCGGTCGAGCCACGCGAAGTCGGGGCTGTCGCCGCTGAGCGCCTGGTCGTAGGGGAGCGGAGTCGTGTGGGAGAGCGGCAGGCCGGCGCCGCGGCGGGCGAAGCCGTTGCCCGTGACCGCCAGCGAGCCCAGCGTCATGCCGTGGAAGCCGTTGGTGAAGCACGCCACCTCGGTCCTGCCGGTGACCTTGCGGGCCAGCTTCAGAGCGGCCTCGACCGCGATCGTTCCGGCCGGCCCGGGGAACTGCACCTTGTAATCCAGGTTCCTGGTCCCGAGGACCAGCTCCTCGAGCGCGGTGAGGAAGGCCGCCTTGGCGACCGTGTACATGTCCAGGGAGTGAATGACCCGGTCGCCGTCCAGGTAGTCAAGCAGCGCCTGCTTCAGTACCGGGTTGTTGTGGCCGTAGTTCAGCGCGCTGGCCCCGGCGAAGAAGTCCAGGTACGGCCGGCCATGCTCGTCGTAGAGCCAGCTTCCCAACGCCCGGTCGAAGACGGCCGGCCATTTTCGGCAGTAGCTGCGGACTTCAGACTCACGCTGTTCGAAGATCCCCACTTTGTCTCCCCTTCGGTGGCCGGGTTGCCCAGCCAGCGGGCGCCCCGGCGGATTACTGAACCCTTCATCGCGAATGCATCGGCTTCGACTAGCGCGCCGTCCTCCATCGTCACCGCGTAGTGGACGAAGGCGCCGGTGCCTACGGTGCAGCCCGACCCGATGCTGATCCGGTCGGAGGTAAAGATGCCGTCCTCGAGCGAGTGGCCCTGGAGCAGGCAGGCCATGTTGAGCGTCGTGCCGCTGCCAACGCTGGTGAGGCTGCGCTCGATGATCGCGCAGCCGTCGTCGAACACGCGCCGCCCCATCCGCACGCCGAGCAGCCGCCAGAACGCCGCCTTGAACGGGGTGCCGTCGAACATCCGCATGAAGGCGATCGACGGCACCTTCCAGTAGCGCTCGTGCCGCCAGAACGGCAGCTGGTAGATCGAGCAGAACCGTGGCCGCAGCGGGCGGAACCCGGTGACGGCGCGATCCGCGAGCGTGAACAGGCCGATGAGAACCGTCAGGTCGGCAAAGATCAGCCCCGTGGTGCTCGCCCAGCCCGGCCACCCCTGGTCGCTGACGGGCAGCAGCGCGACGGCGAGCAGCCAGCACAGCAGCGCGAAGCGCACCAGCAGGTGCAGTGCAATGGTGACGAGGTTGTGCCTGGTCTTGGCGATGATGCGGCGGCGTTCCGGCTCGGCGCTGAGCTCGTCGAACCGCGTGTCGCGCTGGACGGTGCGGGGGATCTCGAAGCAGGGCGAGCCGAGCAGCCCGACCCCCTCCCGCACCGGGCCGGCCAGCGGGATCATCGCCTTGGTGGCGATCAGGCAGTTCTCGCCGGTCCGCGCGCCAGCGGGGAACGCGAGGTCGTTGCCGAGGAAGTTTCCCGGCCCGACCACGACCGGCCTGACCTGGAAGGCGCTGCTCGAGAAGTCCGCGTTCATCATGGACAGGCCGTCGGAGACCATCGTCCCGGTGCCGATGTAGCTGAGCGCGGGGATCTCGTGATGGAACGTCGTGCCGAAGTTCGACCCGGTCTGCTCGACCCGCCCGAGGCGGTAGCCGATCAGCCTCAGATAGCGCGTGATCAGCACGCTGTCCCCGAACAGCAGGTTGAACGGAGCGAGGTTCGACCACCTCGACACCAGCCGCTGCACCGCGAAGTGGAAGCCGAACAGCGGGTAGGTCTTCCCCGGCCGCAGCAGGGGGGTCAGCAACCGCGGCACCGTCGCGGCCATGATGAGCCCGGCGATCAGCAGCCCGCCGCCGAGCACCGCCGCGCCGATGACCGAGTCCAGCTCGGGCATGCGGGCCAGCATCCGCGGCCTGGACCACAGCAGCACCCCGGCGGCGGCCTCTAGGGGCCCGGCGATCAGCAGGAATATCGCCAGCCGCGTCGCGGCGTGCCAGGAGCGGCGCAGTCGCCCGCAGCGCGCGGTGCCGGCGGTCCGGTAGTCATAGTCACCGGGCGCCGGCCGGGCGGGCGAGCCGTGCCAGCATTCCTCCGCGGGCACGACCTGCCCGGCGAGCAGCGACGAGGAATGCCCGAGCGTAGCCCCGTCGCCGATGCCGGTGCCGATGTCGAGCACGGTCTGCTCGCCGACGAAGACGTCCGCGCCGAGCGTGACGGGGGCGATCTCGATGACCCCGCCGCGCGCCCGGTACCCGTTGAGGTAGCAGGCCTTCCTGATCACGGCGCCGGGCCCGACGGTGAGCAGGTCGGTGATGACGGGCACGTGCCCGGTGAAGATCACCGCGCCACGGCCGACCTTGGCGCCCAGCGCTCGCAGGTAGACGTTGAGCAGCGGGGTGCCGACGCTGAGCAGCGCGAGCGGGCTGGCGACCAGGAGGCTCCTGACGATCCAGAATCGCAGGTAAGCCAGGCTCCAGATCGTCACCCGCCCTGGCTTCCAGCGGCCGATGAGCAGCCACTTCGCGGCGATCGGCAGCGCGGCCAGCCCGGCCTGCAGGGCCACGCCGAACACGACCGCGCGCACCGCGACGTCCCTGGCGCCGTGCCCGGCGGCTAGCCAGCCGGAACCCGCGTCGAGCGCGAACGCGAGCAGCCCGATCAGGCCCGCGAAGACCAGCAGCTGCAAGGCCCCGCACAGCGCGTAGCGCGGCTTGCCGACGGCGACACCCAGCGGGAGTGACTCCGCTGGCACTGGCATCGGCGCCGCGCCCTGCGCGCCCGGGGCGCCGGGCTGCCGTGCTGCGCCAGTGGCCGGATCGATCGCGGCGGCCAGGCGGCGCACGGTCCTGTTCTCGTAGATGTCCCGCATCGACGCCGTCGTGCCGTCCGGCAGCGCGGCGATGAACCGCGCCATGAGCAGCGAGCTGGCGCCGAGCTCGTCGAAGAAGTCGGCCTCCGCCGAGATCCGGTCCAGGCCGAGCACCTCGGCCAGCGTGTCGGCCAGCAGCTTCTCGGTCCCCGAGTCCGGTTCGCTGTGCGCGCCGCGGGTCGCCTGGTGGCGCTGCCCGGACGGCGGCGGCAGGCTCTTGCGGTCCACCTTGCCGCCGGTGGTCATCGGTATCTCGGCGAGCTCTACCAGGTAGGCCGGGACCATGTAAGCGGGCAGCCGCTCGCGCAGGTGCGCGTGGAGCGCGTCGGGATCGGCCGCGCCCGCGTCGCGGCGCAGCCGGTAGTAACCGGCCAGCTCCACCACGCCGGGCCCGGACTCGTGCGTGGTGACGACGGCCTGCGCGACCCCGGGTGCCTCGGCGAGCACCGACTCGATCTCGGCGAGCTCGATGCGGTAACCGCGGATCTTGACCTGGGTATCGATGCGGCCCTTGTGCACGATCTGGCCGGCGGCGTTGATCTTGCCGAGGTCGCCGGTCCGGTAGATCCTCCTGGAGGGGTTGCCCGGCATGCCGGCGAAGTCAGGCGTGAACGCCTCGCGCGTCTTATCGGGCAGGTTGAGGTAGCCCTCGGCCAGCCCGATGCCCGCGATCGCGATCTCACCGGTCTCGTCGGCCGGCAGCACCCGGTCGGACTGCCGGTCGATGATCGCGACGGAATACGTCGGCAGCGGCACCCCGATCGTCACCGGCGCGCCCGGCTCGAGCAGCGTCCACGTCGCCGACACGGTGGCCTCCGTGGGCCCGTACACGTTGAGGAATCGCCTGCCTGGGCGGTGCCACCGGTCCGCCAGCTCGGGCGGGCAGGCTTCCCCGGAGACGAGCAGGAACCGCAGCTGCGGGAGTTCCTCGTCCAGCGTGGCCAGCAGCGTGGGCACGCAGCACAGCGCGGAGATGCGCTGTTCGCGCAGGAAGCTGGCCAGGTCGGGGCCGAGCAGGCTACCGCCCCGCGGCTTCGGCACCAGCGTGGCCCCGGACAGCCACGGCACCCAGGTCTCCTCGATGGCGAAATCGAATGCCATCGTCAGTCCCTGGTACACCCGGTCCGCCGCGGTATACCCGTACGTCTCCGTCGCGACCCGGATGAAGTTGCAGATGCTGCGATGGCTGACGGCCACGCCCTTCGGCCGCCCGGTCGTGCCCGAGGTGTAGATGACGTAGCACAGGTCGTCGAGCGGCGCGCCGGTGTCGACGACGGTGAGGCGCTCGCCTTTTTCCGCGGCGATCGCGGCCGCCTGGTCCACGTACACGACCTCCGGGCCCGGCTTGGCCACCAGCCTGGCGAGCCGCGAGTGCGACAGCACCGTCCGGACGCCCGCGTCGGCGGCGATGTAGGAGATCCGGTCCGGCGGGAACCCCGGGTCCATCGGCACGTACACGGCGTGCACCTTGAGCACCGCGAGCATGCAGATGTAGCCGTCCACCGCATCGTCGAACAGCAGGCCGACCCGGTCGCCGGGCTGGATGCGAAGCCCGCGGACCAGGAACCGCGCGACCCTGTTGGCCGCCGCGTCGAGCTCGTCGTAGGTCAGCCGGCCGGCCGGGCCGTCGACCGCGAGGTCCCCGCCGCGGCCTGCCCGCCGTAGTGCGTCGCAGTGGTCCTCAAACAGGTCCTCGAGGCGCTCGCCGTGCTGCCAGCGAAAGGCGTTGTCTCCCGCCGACGTGAGAATTTTCGCGTCTGCCCCGATATCGATCACCACAGATAGCTATACGGCCGACGGCCCGGCTCGGATTGGCGGTCGCGCGAGCGGGGCATAACGCGCCGCTAAAGTTAGTTGCAGCAAGTAAACTAATCGAGTTGCCGAACGGGGGAGTCGCGCTGCCTGAGCTGAGCCGCCGCCACCGGTACCTGGTACTGGCCATCTGCTGCCTGAGCCTGTTCATCGTCGGGCTGGATGTCACGATCATCAACGTGGCCGTGCCGGCGATCGGGCGTGACTTCCATGCCTCCGTTTCCGGCCTGCAGTGGACGATCGACGCGTACCTGCTGGTGATGGCGAGCCTGCTGATGCTGTCCGGGTCGACCGCGGACCGGGTAGGGCGCCGCCGCATCTTCCAGATCGGGCTCGCGGTGTTCACCGCCGGCTCGCTGGCGTGCAGTCTCGCGCCCAGCCTCGGCGCGCTGATCGGGTTCCGCGCCCTGCAGGCGGTCGGCGGGTCGATGCTCAACCCGGTCGCGATGGCGATTATCACGAACACGTTCACCGAGCCTGGTGAGCGGGCCAAGGCGATCGGGGTGTGGGCAGCGTATTCGGGCTGTCGATGGCGCTCGGGCCGATCATCGGGGGCGCGCTCGTCGACTCGGTCGGCTGGCGCGGCGTGTTCTGGGTCAACATCCCGATCGGCGTGGCGGCGATCATCCTGACGGCCCTGTTCGTGCCGGAGTCACGGGCGGGGACCTACAGACGGCCGGATCCGTTCGGGCAAATTCTGGTCATGATCACGCTCGGCACAGTCACTTACGGCATCATCGAGGGGCCCGACTACGGGTGGGCGTCAGCGCGGATCCTGGCCTGCTTCGCGGTGGGGGCGGTCGCGCTCGCCGCCTTCCTCTGGCATGAGCCGCGTCGCGACCAGCCGCTACTCGACCTGCGGTTCTTCCGCAGCCGGCCGTTCTCAGGCGCGGCACTGACCGCGGTGACCGGGCTGTGCGCGTTCGGCGGGTTCCTGTTCCTGATCACGCTGTACCTGCAGGACGTGCGCGGGTACCGGCCGCTGACCGCCGGGCTGTTCCTGCTGCCGATGGCGCTGGTGATGGCCTGCTCGGCGCCGCTGGCCGGACGGATGATCGCGCGCCGCGGCACGCGGATCCCGCTGATCATCTCCGGTGCCGGGATCGCGGCCGGCGGCCTGCTGCTGACGTTCCTGACCGCGACCACGCCGGTGTGGTACGTGCTGCTGTGCGGCGTGGTGTTCGGCGTCGGGCAGGGCTGGCTGAACGCCCCGATCACCAACAACGCGGTCGCGGGGATGCCCAGGTCGCAGGCGGGCGTCGCGGCGGGGATCGCGTCGACGGGACGGCAGGTCGGCTCCTTGCTCGGCGTGGCCGTGATGGGCTCGGTGCTCGCGGCGAACCTGCACGGCCCGCTCGCCACCGGCTTCGCCAGCGCGACCCGCCCGGGCTGGTGGATCATCACCGGCGCGGGTGTCGCGGTGCTCGCCCTCGCCCTGTACACCACCGGGCGGGCCGGGCGGGCGAGCGCGGCGCGCACCGCGTCGCTGATCACCAGGGGCGACGATCACATTCCGGCGCCGCAGGCAAGCGGCGCCCGCGCCGCATGAGCGCCGGCGTGCTCAGGTCGGCGCGGACCGCCCGGGAGATCACCATCCCCGCGGGGCCCGCGGGCCGCCGGCTCCGGCTGGTGGTGCTGCTCATCTGCAGCTCCAGCCTGTTCATCACGTACCTGGACTCGACGATCCTGAACGTCGCGCTGCCCACCATCCAGGCCGATCTGCACTCCAGCCTGGCCGGCCTGCAGTGGATCTCCGACGCGTACCTGCTGGTGGTCGCCAGCCTGCTGCTGCTCAGCGGGTCGATGGCGGACCGGTTCGGCCGCAAGCGGCTGTTCCTCGTGGGGCTGTTCGGCTTCAGCCTCGGGTCGCTGCTGTGCAGCCTCGCGCCCGACACCGGATCGCTGATCGCGCTGCGCATGCTGCAGGGCGTCGGCGGGTCGATGCTGACGCCGGTCTCGCTGTCGATCGTGCGGAACGTGTTCACCGATCCGCGGGAGCGGGCACAGGCGCTGGGGATCTGGAGCGGGATCTTCGGGGTGGCGGCCGCGTGCGGGCCGGTCATCGGGGGAGTGCTGGTCAGCGAGGTGGGCTGGCGGTCGGTGTTCTGGGTGAACGTGCCGATCGGCGTGGCGATGATCCTCGCCGCGCGGCGGTACGTGCCGGAGTCCCGCGCGCCGCACCCGCGGCGGGTCGACGTGCCCGGCCAGCTGCTGATGATCACCTTTCTCGGGACGCTGACGTACGCGGTGATCCAGGGTCCGGACTCCGGCTGGACGTCGGCGCCGATCCTGGCGCTGTTCGCGGTTGCACTGGCCGCGGGAGTGGCGTTCGCCGTCGTGGAACGGCGCCGCGGCGACGCGGCGCTACTCGAGCTGCGGTTCTTCCGCAGCCCGCCGTTCACCGGCGCCAGCGTGATCGCGGTGCTGTCGTTCATCGTGCTCGCCGGGTTCCTGTTCGTGATCACCCTGTACCTCCAGGAGGTGCGCGGCGAATCGCCGCTGCGCGCGGGGCTCACCCTGGTGCCCGCGATGATCGTGATGGCGGCCGCCGCGCCGGTGGCCGGGCACCTCACGGCGCATCGCGGGCCGCGGATCCCGCTTGTCTTGAGCGGTGTCCTGATGGCGGTCGGCGCGGCTTTGCTGCTGTGGCTGTCGCCATCGACCTCGCTGGCGTGGCTGACGCTCGCCCTGGTGGTGCTCGGCGCGGGGCTTGGGCTGGTCAACCCGCCGATCACGAACACGGGCGTCAGCGGCATGCCGCCGTCCCAGGCGGGCGTGGCGTCGGCGGTGATCTCGGCCACCCGCCAGTTCGGCAGCGTCCTCGGCGTCGCTGTCATGGGCGCGATGCTCACCAGCGGCGTCCGGGTCCGGGTGGCGGCCGGCGAGTCCCACGCTGACGCGCTGAGCGCCGCGACCCACGCCCCGTGGCTGCTCGCCGTGGTCTGCGGGGCGCTTGTCGCCGTGGTCGGCCTGATCACCACGTCCGCCCGCGCGCTCGCCGCCGCGCACGTGGACTGACGCGCCGTCACACGGCGCGGGATCGGGCAATGATCGCTGTGCGCAGGTCGTCGAGGGCCCGGCGGCGCGCGCCGGACAGCGCGGGCTCCTCGGTCACCGTGGCCGGGCGGATAGGCACGTGGCGGGGTGATTGCCGGAACCGGGCGCGAACGGTGTCGATGACGGCCGGATGGCCGCCCCAATCGCCCCCGAGGATGACCACTTCCGGATCGCAGACGGCGACCAGCGCGGCGAGCACGCCGCTCAGCGCGGTCCCGACAGCCGCGCGGACCGGGCCGGTCACCGCGTCGCGGCCATCGAAGGCGTCCAGCAGCGCCGCGACATCGATCGCCGTCGTGCCGGCCTGGCGCAGCCCGAGTTCCTGGAACACCTCGGTGAGCAGCATCGCGCGTCCCCCTGGCCCGACGGTGACCAGGTGCGCGACTTCTCCGGCGATGCCGGTGAACCCGCGGCGCACCTCCCCGTCGCTGACCACCGCGCAGCCCAGGCCTTCGCCAAGATGCAAGTAGGCGAAATCTGCCAGCTCACCGGGCGGCACTGCCGCCCGCTCGGCCCGCGCTTCCCAGTTCACGTCGTTGTCGACCAGGACCGGGCCGTCGACGGACGAGCCGAGTACGTCGGCCGGCGACAGCTCGCCGACCAGGAACGGGGCATCCGGCAGGTGAACCAGCCGGCCGCTACGGCGATCGACTGGGTCGGCGGCACTGACCACGCCCAGGCGCACGGGGCCGTGGCCGGCCGCCGCGGCCAGGACCTGCCCGACCACGGCCCGCAGGGCTCCTTCGACCCGGTGTGGCCGGGGCGGCCTGGCCAGCGGCTGGCGCACTCTGGCGAGCACCGCACCGTGACTGTCGAGGCACTCCGCCACCACACCGTCCGGCGCGATGCCGACGACGAGAGCGGTGCCGATGTCCTCGGCGAGTCCGTAGTACAAGCCGACCCGTCCGCGTCCGCTGGTCCTGGCGCCGGTGTCGCGAATCAGGCCGGCGGCCGACAGCCGCCGCGCGCTCCCGGACACCGTGGGCTTGGAGATGCCGGTCCTGGCGGCCAACTCTGCCCTGGTCAGCTGGTGCTCTGCCATCAGAGCACGCAGGACGTGCTCATCGGTCAGGGAGCGCAGCAAGTCCAGCGAGGGCTTCGTCATCGTCACGGGACATAGTTTAGTTAGGAGTCTTGCCTAGAACTAGCAAGTCGTCTAGAGTGTTTTTAGTTAGGACTCACAACCAAAAGGAGGCCGCGCTATGCCCAGGACTACGGCACTGGACATCAGCCAGCTGCCGGCCCTGCCCCACTGGGACACCACGCCGGAGGACCTGCCCGCCGCGATCCGCGAGGTCAAGGCCACCTTGCGCGCCCGCATCGCGGCCTCGGGGCGCTCGGTCGAGGAGGTCTTCGCGGTCATCGAGCACCGGGTTCGCGACCGGGTCGATGAGATCGTCGCGGCGAAGGAGCGCGGCGTCCCCGTCTGGCCGGAAATCGACTACGCGGACATCGCGTCCGGTGCCGTCCCCGCGGCCGTGCTCGGCCAGGTGCGCCGGCGTGGCTGCCTGGTGGTGCGCGGGCACTTCCCGCGCGAACAGGCGCTCGCCTGGGATCAGGGCATCGTCGACTACGTCGAGAGCAACCGGTTCTTCGAGAACTACCGGGGCCCTGGCGACGACTTCTTCGGCAGCGTCGGGTCCAGGCCGGAGATCTACCCCATCTACTGGTCGCCGGCCCAGATGCAGGCCCGCCAGAGTGACCGGATGGCGCGCGTCCAGGCGTTCCTCAACGGTCAGTGGATCAGCGAGTCTGGCGGTGTCCGCTGGTTCGACCCTGGCCGCGACTCCCTGTACCCGGACCGCATCCGCCGCCGCCCGCCCGGCACCGATTCCAAGGGCCTGGGGACGCACTTGGACCCTGGCACGCTGGACTTGTGGATGACGCAGGACTACCAGCGCGCGTTCCGGCATCTGTTCGACGGTACGGTCGAGCAGTATGACCCGTGGGACGCCACGTACCGGACCGCCGGACCGCAGTACCCGGGCAGCACGATGTGCTCTGCCTTCCGCACGTTCCAGGGCTGGACCGCGCTGTGCGATATGGCCCATGACCAGGGCGTCTTGCACACTGTGCCGATCCCAGAGGCGATGGGCTACCTAATGCTGCGCCCGCTGCTGGCGGATGTGCCCGAAGACGACATGTGCGGTGTCACGGTCAATCAGGTCTTCCCGGTCAGCCGGGAATGGCACGAGCCACTGCTGCCGGCGCTGACCGGGCTGCCGGACATTCAGGCCGGCGACTCGGTCTGGTGGCACTGCGACATGATCCACAGTGTCGCGCCGGTTACTAGCCAGCAGGGCTGGGGCAACGTGATGTACATCCCCGCGGCGCCGTGGTGCCCGCGCAACGAGAGGTACGCCGAGTCCGTGCGTGCCGCGTTCCTCACCGGGATGAGTCCGGGCGACTTTCCCGCTGAGCACTACGAGCGGGACTGGGACAACCGGACCAGGCTCACGGACCTCAACGCCGCCGGGCGGCGCGGCCTCGGCATCGATTGACTAGGCAGCGGCCGGGAGGGGGACTCCCGCGCTGCGAAGGTATGCCCTGACGGCTGTTTCGAGCTCAGCTGGCCAGGGCACGCCGCAGTTCGCCGCGATGGCGGGGGCTTCCGCGAAAAACAGCGCGAACGAGGCCTCGCGGCCTGCCAGCACTGATTGCCTGGTCGGCCCCGCGACAGGCAATGCCGTCAGCAACTGCCGCTGTCGCTCGGTCAGCTTGTAGCTCCACTGCTTGGGGCCGGTGGGCGGCATCGGCTTGTTTGCCTCGGCGAACAGCTGATAGAGAAACAGCTGGACTTGCTGCACGGCGACCACGCCCAAAAGCCAGTCATCGCGGACGATGACGGCCGGGAAGTTCACCGCCTGGCGAAGGGTCTCCTCGATGAAATACGAGATGACTGCCTTGCTGGGCGGCGGATCGCCGGACGGCGGGATAACGCGGTCCAGGTCGTCCTTGTCGAAGACGACGAGGCGGCGGGTGAGCTTGGTGTTTTTGAGCCGGCTCACGGGCTCGCTGATCACGTCGAAGCGCTCGCACGTGGTCGTCAGCGCGTAAAAACTGCCGTCGCTGATCTTGCGGGCGGTGAAAGTGGGAGTGATAGCGGCCAGCCATTGCTCCCACTGCGCCGCGAACGCGCTGAAGTCGGCATCGCGCACAGCGACCGAGATGTCGAGATCAGAACCCGCGTCCGCCTCGCCACGTGCCAGAGCGCCGTGCACCCACATGGCGCGGACACGGTCATCGGCTGCGAACAATACCGTCGCCTTGTCAAACAGCGGCCCGTATCCGGGCGGAAGAACCGCGAGCCCCGCGGGCCGGCTGACAGGCGGCGAATCGCCTGGAGGCACGCCGTCATTTTAGTGGCGGCAGGCCGGGGCGGTCAGTCAGCCGGCGGTGTCCGCGCGTGGCGCGGGTGGTAGTCGGGCAGCGTCCTTGGCAGGCCGAACCCAGCCAGCAGGCTGTTGTCGAGGAACCGGGTGACGCCGGCGATCCGGTCGCCGGCCAGGGTGAGCATCATCAGGCCGTGCGCGTGCGCGATCGGCGCCTGGGCGTCGGTGATGTAGCAGCCGAACGCAGGCTGGCCGTTCGCGCGGGCCGCCACCAGCCTGAACCGGCGGGAGCCGCCGCGGAACGAGACCACCGACAGCAGGTGGGCCGCCGCGTCGCGCCCCCGGTAGCCGAACGGCAGCGGCGGCATCGTGAGCCACGTGTCGTCGGTCAGCATGGCGACGAGCGCGGCGACGTCACCGTGCTCGAAAGCGTCGGTGAAGCGGGCGAGCAGCTCGCGTTCGACGCCGGAGCCGGGCAGCGGCGCCTGGCTCAGGCCGCCGGCCGGCAGCCGCCGCGCCAGTGACGCCCTGGCTCGCTTCAGCGAGCCGTTGACCGCGTCCAGGCTGCAGCCGAGGATGTCCGCTGTCTCGGCCGCGCGGAACCCGAGCGCGTCCCGCAGCACCAGCGTGGCGCGCTGCCGCGGCGGCAGGTGCTGCAGAGCGGTGATGAACGCGAGCGAGATCGACTCGCGCGCCTCGTAGCGCGCGGCCGGGCCTGGCGAGGTGTCGGGCAGCTCGTCGAGCAGCACGTCCGGGTATGGCTGGAGCCATAGTGGCTCGTCGTCCGTCGCGGGCTCGGGCAGCGGCGGCAGCTGACCCGCCGCCCCCAGCTGCCCCGGGCCGCCGCTGGCCTGGGGCGACTGCGGCGCCCGGCGGACAGCGCCGCGCAGCGAGTTCAGGCACTGGTTGGTCGCGATCCGGTACAGCCAGGCCCGCAGGGACGATCGGCCCTCGAAACGGTCAATCCCGCGCCAGGCGGCCACCATCGTCTCCTGAAGCGCGTCCTCGGCGTCCTGCACCGAGCCGAGAATCCGGTAGCAGTGCACGTGAATCTCCCGCCGGAACGGCTCGGTGACCTCCCTGAACGCGTCACCGTCGCCTGCCTGGGCGCGGGCGAGCAGCTCCGCGTCTGCCCGCGATCCCTCGGCCAAGTCGGTCTTCTCCATGTAGTACAGACGCGGTCACCCCGTAAAAGTGGTCGCCGCGAAGCGGCCATTTTTTTGGCTAACGCGTGTCTTA
>Ga0335074_10003223_pt1 | contig 22210 bp, 21 predicted proteins | sample Lox_Sample_23_FD_206715 | JGI IMG/M metagenome (GOLD analysis project Ga0335074, IMG submission 206715) | Soil microbial communities from Loxahatchee National Wildlife Refuge, Florida, United States - Lox_Sample_2.3 | ecosystem: Environmental > Terrestrial > Soil > Wetlands | place: USA...
CCCGAGATCATGGAGGCGAACAAGGCCGCCTTCCGGGCGGGCTGGAACTACGGCGAGACGACCGAGGCGTTCTCGGTGCAGTACGAGGTCAAGCCGTCCACGATGCCGCCGGGCACCTACCGCAACATCACCGGCAACACCGCGCTTTCCTACGGGCTGATCGCCGCCTCCCGGCGGTCCGGCCTGCCGCTGTTCCTCGGCTCCTACCCAATCACCCCGGCATCGGACATCCTGCACGAGCTGGCCAAGCACAAGCGATTCGGGGTCCGCACGTTCCAGGCGGAAGACGAGATCGGCGGGGTCGGCGCGGCACTGGGCGCGTCATTCGGCGGCGCGCTCGGGGTCAGCACCACCTCGGGTCCCGGGATGGCCCTCAAGGCGGAGACCATCGGCCTCGCGGTGTCGGTCGAGCTGCCCCTGATCATCTGCGACATCCAGCGAGCGGGCCCGTCCACCGGGATGCCGACCAAGACCGAGCAAGCCGACCTGCTGATGGCGCTTTTTGGCCGGAACGGGGAGTCGCCGGTCGCCGTGGTCGCGCCCGCCACTCCATCGGACTGCTTCGACATCGCGCTCGAGGCGGTCAGGATCGCCACCAAGTACCGGACGCCGGTGATCATCCTGTCCGACGGTTACCTGGCCAACGGCTCGGAGCCCTGGCGCATCCCCGAGGTCGTCGGACTGCCCAAATTGCGGGACGAGTTCTCTTTCTCCAGCCCGAGCGAGTGGCGGGGCAACGGCGACCAGCTGCAATTCCTACCGTTCAAGAGAAATCCCCAGACTCTCGCGCCCCCGTGGGCCATCCCGGGGACTCCGGGTCTGGAACACCGGATCGGCGGCATCGAGAAGGCCGACGTGGCCGGCACGATCTCCTACGACCCGGACAACCACGACAAGATGGTCAGGCTGCGCCAGGCCAAGATCGACGGCATAGCCGCCGACATCCGGCCGCTCGAGGTCGACGACCCGGACGGTGACGCGAAGGTCCTCGTGCTCGGCTGGGGCTCGACGTTCGGCTCGATCGGCGCCGCGGTCCGCCGGATCCGGCTGTCCGGCGGCAAGGTCGCCCAGGCGCACCTGCGGCACCTGTCCCCGTTCCCGGCCAACCTCGGCGAGGTGCTGACCGCCTACGAGAAGGTGCTCGTTCCCGAGATCAACCTCGGCCAGCTGGCGCTGGTGCTCCGCGGGCGCTACCTCGTCGACGTGATCTCCTACAACCGGGTCCGGGGGCTCCCGTTCCGGGCCGCGGAACTGGCCGGAGTCATCCAGGATGTGATCGCAAATGTCTGAAGCCTTCCACGCCAACGGAGGGCACGCCCACGACGGGGCGCCGGACGAGGCCAGCCGCCGGCCGGCCGCGCTGACGCTGGTGCCGGTGGGCGACGAGAAGCTCACCACCAAGGACTTCAAGTCCGACCAGGAGGTGCGCTGGTGCCCGGGCTGCGGTGACTACGCGATCCTGGCCGCGTTCCAGTCGTTCCTGCCCGAGCTGGAGATACCGCGCGAGAACCTCGTGATCATCTCCGGGATCGGCTGCTCGTCGCGGCTGCCCTATTACGTGGACAGCTACGGCATGCACTCGATCCACGGCCGCGCCCCGGCCATCGCCACCGGGCTGGCCGCCTCCCGGCCCGACCTGTCGGTCTGGGTGATCACCGGTGACGGCGACGCGCTGTCCATTGGCGGCAACCACCTGATCCACGCGCTGCGCCGCAACATCAACATCAAGATCCTGCTGTTCAACAACCGGATCTACGGGCTGACCAAGGGCCAGTACTCGCCCACCTCGGAACAGGGCAAGGTGACCAAGTCGACCCCGTTCGGGTCGCTGGACACGCCGTTCAACCCGATCTCGCTGGCGCTGGGCGCCGAGGCCAGCTTCGTCGCGCGGACCATCGACTCGGACCGCAAGCACCTGCAGGGGGTGCTGCGGGCGGCGGCCGACCACCGGGGTGCGGCGTTCATCGAGATCTACCAGAACTGCCCGATCTTCAACGACGACGCGTTCGCCAACCTGACCGAGCCCGGGGCGCGCGACGAGAACCTGATCCGGCTCGAGCACGGCCAGCCGATCCGGTTCGGCGCCGACTCCAGCCAGGGGCTCACGTTCACCAGGTACGGGTCGCTGGAGGCGGCCGACGCGGCTGACGGTGACGCGGACTCGCTGCTGACCCATGACGCGCACGCGGCCGACCCGTCGTACGCGTTCGCGCTGTCCCGGCTGGACAGTTCCGACGTCGCCCGCACGCCGATCGGGGTGATCCGGCAGGTGCCCCGGCGCAGCTACGACGACCTCATGGCCGAGCAGATCGAGACCGCACGCACCCGGCAGGGCGACGGCGACCTGGCCGCGCTGCTGGCTGGCGGTGACACCTGGCAGGTCAGCTAGCGGTGCCCGATGCGAGTGCCCGCAGCTCGGAGGGGATGCCGGATGCGAGGGTCGGCTCGCCGGCCGTGAAGGGGGAAGGGGAGGTGGGCGGGGGCACGGGGGCTCCGGGGGGCGAAGCCCCCCGATCTGGGGGTCCGGGGATTACCCCCCGGGCTAACACAGTCAAGGTCGAACGGAGCGGTCCCGTCACCACGGTCATCCTCGACCGCCCGGCCGTGCGCAACGCGGTGGACGGGCCGACCGCCGCCGCGCTGGCCGAGGCGTTCGAAGATTTCGACGCGGATCCCGACGCGTCGGTCGCCGTGCTGTTCGGCGCGGGCGGCACGTTCTGCGCGGGCGCCGACCTCAAGGCCATGGGCACCCCGGACAGCAACCGGACGCAAGCCGACGGCAGCGCGCCGATGGGGCCGACCCGGATGCGCCTGTCCAAGCCGGTTATCGCGGCGATCTGCGGTCACGCCGTGGCCGGCGGCCTGGAACTGGCGCTCTGGTGCGACCTGCGGGTCGCTCAGGAGGACGCCGTGCTTGGCGTGTTCTGCCGTCGCTGGGGAGTGCCGCTGATCGACGGGGGCACGGTACGGCTGCCCCGCCTGATCGGGCTCGGCCGGGCGCTTGACATGATCATGACCGGCCGCGCCGTGCCCGCGGCCGAGGCCCACCAGATGGGCCTGGTCGACCGGCTGGTCCCCAACGGCCGCGCCAAGTCCGCCGCCGAGCAGCTGGCCAGGGAGATCGCCGCGCTGCCGCAGGACTGCCTGCGCAGCGACCGGCGGTCGGCGCTCGAAGGACTGTCCCTCCCCCACGACGAGGCCATGGCCAACGAGTTCACCCGCGGCATGGCCGTTCTGGCCGGGCCGGGCGTGGTGGAGGGCGTGTCCCGGTTCCGCGGCGGGGCCGGCCGCGGCGGCGCCCCCGCCTGAGCCGCAGCGAGTCCTGATGGCCCCCTCACCGGCTCGGACAAATCGGGTCCTTTCATGATCTCGGTAGATGAGGCGCAAATACGCCACCCTAGCTACCGGGATCAAGGAATTGGCGGATGGCGTGGTTGGATTTCTCGACGCTTCGCATCCTAGCGATTACTCGGAGTGACTGATGAGCCACGGCAGGGGCCAGGCGCCTCTTCGCGACCTCTGGGAGGCGGCGTTTCCATGATCTGGGGGCCTGACACGCAAATACACCACGCGAGGTACCCAGATCAGGAAAAACACCTCGTTGACTCGCCCGGCCTCCTCGGGTGCCCGTGACCGCCACCAGCGCCGCCGCGGACGGCCGGGGAACCGCGGGCGGGCGGGCCGGCGCCCGCGCCACGTTCCCCGACTGGCGCTTCGCGCCGAACATCGGGGGGCACCCGGACGTCTACGAGACCGAGAACCGCGGCATCGACCCCGAAGGGCACGTGCTGGCCGCCATGCGCCGGCTGGCCCCATGGGACGGCCGCAGGCTCGTCGACCTGGGCTGCGGCACCGGGTTCTGGCTGCCCGGCTACGCGAAGGACGCCCGCCAGGTCATCGGCGTGGAGCCGGATCCGGTGCTGCGGGCCAAGGCGGCCTCCCGCGTCTCCGGGCTGCCCGGCGTGGACGTGGTGCCGGGCTCGGCCGAGCGCCTGCCGCTCGCCGACCGGTCGGTGGATGTGGTGCACGCCCGGTTCGCCTACTTCCTCGACCCGGGCGTCGCCGGGAGCGGGCGCGCCGCGAGCGGCTCACGCGGCCCAGGTGGCTCGGGTGGCCAGGCCGGGCCCGGCCGCGACGCCGACGTGGGGCTGGCCGAGGTCATGCGGGTGCTGACGCCCGGCGGCAGCCTGGTCGTCGTGGACAACGACTACTGGTGGGGCGAGTTCGCTGGCCTGCTGGCCGCGGGGGCGCGCAGGCCCACCCGGGGCACCGCGGCCGCGGTTGACGAGTGGTGGCGGCAGCGCGGCGCCCGGCGGCTGGAGGTGCGGTCGCGGTGGCAGTTCGCCGACCGCGCGGACCTGGCCGCGGTGCTGAACATCGAGGTCCCGGCGGCGGTCGCCCGGGCCTGGCTGGCCAGGCATCCGCTGGCTACGGGCCTTTCCTGCGGCTACGTTCTCTTCGCGGTCACCCGCTCCGGGCGTGTATGATCCCTTGCCATGTCCCGTTGGTATTGGCGCTTTGGGTTGGCTCTGGGTGAGCCGGCCGCCAGGCGCTGACTGACGGTCCTCTCCCAGAGCCAGCAAGGCAGAGACAAAGTCTCTGCCTTTCGTCATCAAGGCGGCTGGCCCGGGACCGTGCGGCTGGCCGCCAGGAGGGCACAGCCGTGAATATCCGGACTGACACCAATAACCTGCACGTCGCGGGCTTCCAGCCGCTGATCGCGCCGAACGAGCTTCTGGCCGAGCTGCCGCTGATCCAGGCCCAGGCCAGCATCGTGCACGATTCGCGGGAGGCGGTACGCCGCATCCTGGCTGGGGACGACGACCGGTTGCTGACCGTCGTCGGCCCGTGCTCGGTCCACGACGTGAACGCGGCGGTGGACTACGCGGTCCGCCTGGCGAAATCCGCCGCGGAGCTGGAAAGCGAACTGTGCGTGGTGATGCGGGTGTACTTCGAGAAGCCGCGCACCACGGTCGGGTGGAAGGGGCTGATCAACGACCCGGGCCTGGACGGCAGCCACGACGTGCACCGTGGCTTGCGCACCGCGCGCCGCCTGCTGCTTGACGTGCTCGACCTCGGCCTGCCGGTCGGGTGCGAGTTCCTTGACCCGAACTCACCGCAGTACATCGCCGACACCGTCAGCTGGGGCGCGATCGGCGCCCGCACGACGGAAAGCCAGGTCCACCGTCAGCTGGCGTCGGGGCTGTCCATGCCGGTGGGGTTCAAGAACGGCACGAACGGCAGCGTCAAGGTCGCGGTCGACGCCTGCCGCGCGGCCCACGGCAGCCACGTGTTCTTCGGCCTGGATGCGTCGGGCCGGGCCTCGGTGGTCACCACCACCGGCAATCCCGACGTGCACGTGATCCTGCGCGGCGGCGACGACGGTCCGAACTACCAGCCGGAACACGTCGACCGGGCGGTTGAGGCGGTCCGGCAGGCCGGGATGCCGCCGTTCGTCATGATCGACGCCAGCCACGGCAACAGCCGCAAGGACCACGGCAGGCAAGCCGAGGTGGCCGGGGAGATCGCAGCACAGATCGGCGGCGGACAGCGCGGGATCGCGGGCGTGATGCTCGAGAGCTTCCTCGTTCCCGGCCGCCAGGAGCTGGCCAGCCCGGCTGAGCTGGCCTACGGGCAGAGCGTCACGGACGCCTGCATGGGCTGGGAGACCACCGCCGACGTTCTTGCCGACCTCGCCACCGCGGTGCGCCGGCGGCGCCTATCCGCCCCGGGGCGTCACGTTCAGGCAAGTTAGGAAAGAACGCGACGGCGGAAGTTGCGCAGCCCGATCGTCAAAAACAGGATCCCGAACGCTACGACGACCGGGTAAATCACATACAGATGCATGTGTGGTGCGTTGGTGAACACGGCCCGCATCCCCTCGTTCACGTAGATCAGCGGGTTGACCAGCACGACCGTCTGCAGCCAGGGCCACCCGCCGATCTTGACCGGGGCCAGCTTGGTCCAGGAGTAGTAGGTCCCGCCGAGGAACGTGATCGGAAGGATGATGAAGCCGAACATCAGCCCGATGTTGCGCGGCTCGAAGCTGGTGCCGAGCACGAGGCCGAGGCCGGCCATGGCGACGCAGGCCAGCGGCACGAAGGTCACGATCAGCCACCAGTGCATGGTCAGGTGGTCGTGCACCCCGGCCGCGTGCACGACCGATGCGATCGGCAGCACGATGATCGCCGACAGCACGCCCTGGGCCGCGCCGGAGAGGACCTTGGCTGTGGCCACCAGCCAGATGGGGCAGGGGGCCTGCACCCGGTCCTCGATCTCGCGGGTGAAGCCGAACTCCTGCGCCATGGCCAGGGCGATCGACTGCACGCCCTGGAACATGACCGAGATCCCGACCACCCCGGGCACCAGGATGGTGGCGAACGCGGACTCCGCCACCGCCCCGTGCCCGCCGACCCCCTGCCCGATCTTCGGGAAGACGTACAGGAACACGAAGCAGAGCAGGAATGGCTGGATGATCGTGCGCAGCACGAACTCCCACAGGTGCTTGCGCAGGACAACGAGGTCGCGCAGCATCAGCGCACCGAGCGCGGTCCAGCTCGCCGCGACTACCGAGCGGGCCGGGCCGCCCCCGATCCGCGGCTTGGCCGCGGTCTGCGGCTGCGTGGTTACCGGCGCTGCCATCAGTCCTCCCGCAGTTCCTTGCCCGTGAGATTGATGAACACCGTCTCGAGGCTGGGCTCGGAGATCGACAGGTCAAGGAGATCGAAGCCGGCCCCCTCGGCCGCGTCGACGATACGCGGGACCAGCCGGTCGCTGCCCTGGACGTGCAGCTGAACGCCTCCGTCGACGGCGCGGGTGCGGGTGACGCCCGCCACGTCCCGGGCCAGCGCCTCGGCCAGCCGGCCGGGGTCGCCGGCGGCCTTCAGCGTGACCACCGTGTCCGCGCCGATGCTCTGCTTGAGCGCCGCCGGGGTGTCGAGCGCGAGGATCTTGCCGTGATCCATGATCGCGACCCGCTCGCAGAGCCGGTCGGCCTCCTCCATGTAGTGGGTCGTGAGGAGGATAGTCTGGCCTGCGCTGTGCAGCTCGCCCAGCAGGTCCCACAACGCCAGCCTGCTCTGCGGGTCGAGCCCGGCGGTCGGCTCGTCCAGGAAGAGCACCGACGGGCGGTGGAAGATGGCCCGGGCCACCATCAGCCGCTGGGCCATCCCGCCGGACAGCGCGTACACCGAGGCCTTGGCCCACCTGGACAGCTGGAACTGCTCGAGCAGCTCGTCGGCGGTCTGCCGGGAGGCCTTGGCGCCCATGCCGAACAGCCGGCCGTGGAAGTACAGGTTCTCCCACACGGTGAGCTGGCGGTCCAGCGTGTTCTGCTGTGACACGATCCCGCTCAGCTGCTTGGCCAGCGCCGGATGCGCTGCGACGTCGATCCCGGCGAGCAGCGCCCGCCCGGAGGTAGGCACCACGCGCGTGGTCAGCATGCCCGCGGTCGTTGTCTTGCCCGCGCCGTTGGGCCCGAGCAGGCCGAAGATCTCGCCGGTGCGCACGTCGAGGTTGAGCCGGTCGACCGCGGCGAAATCCGCACCCGGGTAGACCTTGGTCAGATCCTCGGTGTGGATGACCCCGGCCGCCTGGCCGTCAGGCTGGTCGGTGGCGCTCGGCGCCTGTGCAACGCTCATCGCCCCACATCGTAGCCCGCCCCACCTCCCGGTCCCCTTCACGCTCCCGGTCCCCGGCACGCTCCCGGTCCCCGGCACGCTCCCCGTCCCCCGGCACGCTCAGATCGAATGATCTGCGGCTCTCACTCCGGCGGACGAGCAGACGCCGGCCGGCCGGCCGTGGGTCAGCTTGCAGATCGCGGCGGTGATCATGTTGGCCGCGCCGTCAATGTTCCGGCCGACCGGGCTGGACGGATTCCGCATATCGGCGGCCACCTGGGCCCAGCTGAGACCGGCCAGGGCCGACGGGATGTACTGAGCCTCCGGCACCAGGTACCGGTTGCCGATGTCGACGAACGGGAACGAGCCGCCGTACCTGGAGAACAGCGCCGCTTGCTGGGTCGTCGGTTGCTGCAGGTAGGCATACCCGGTGGTGGTGCTGGCGTCGGCCCGTTCGCTGTACCACTCGACCGCCGTGAAGGCCAGGTACCTGCTGGTGTAACTGGACTTGTAGAACGACAGGGTCGGCGTGTCGGCGTAAGCGTCGGTGGGTGAGGAGTGGATGAAGTGCTGGCCGGACAGCGTCCCGAAACGGGAGATGGCAGCCGCGATGGCCCACCGCTCGGCGGCACAGTACGGGCAGTACTCGCCACCTATGTAGAGCAGTTCCGGCTTGCCGTCCAGGGTCAGCTCCGGCTGGCCGCTGATTGACTTCAGGCCGGTCGCCGTGCCCGCCCCCACCGAGTTGAACGTGGCCGCGGGGACGCGGCTGATCTGCCGCGCGACCACCGCATCGTCCGACGCTGGGCTGGCGTGGGCAGGCGACTCGCCCAGCTTGATCATGATGAGTGCGATCACCACCGCGAGCACGGCGACCACGCTTCCGCCTGCGATCAGGGCCCGCTTGCGGATCTCGGCGCGCCGGGCCTGGGCCCGCTGAGCCGCCAGCTTCTGCCGGGCAGTCTCCGTTCTCTGTGCTCTCTTCCGTGCCGACTTGCTCATCGCCGCTTTGCTCATCGCCGCAGACCATCCCTTCCGGTAGCCGCCCACTCGGCGCTGGCCGACATCTACTATCTATGTACATAGATAGTAGACTGCTGACCCAGCCGGCTGATACCACCGGGAGGACCCATATCCTGGCCAGGAGGAAGGCGGAGGCGGCATGCGCGGGTTCGGTGAGCTGGAAGCGGTGATCATGCAACGGGTGTGGGACCAGGACCGCCCGGTCACCGTTCGGGAGCTGTTCGACGAGCTGGTCCTCCAGCGGGCCATCGCCTACACCACGGTGATGACCACGATGGACAACCTGCACCGGAAGGGCTGGCTGGCCCGGGCCAAGGAGGGGAAGGCGTACCGCTACACGGCGACCGCCAGCCGCGAGGAATACAGCGCGCGCCTGATGCGGGAGGCGCTGGACGACGGCGGCGATACCCAGGCGGTGCTGACCCACTTCGTCGCCCAGATGGACGGTGAGGAGTCCGAAGTGCTGCGTACCGTGGTGCGCGCTCTGGCCGACCGGCGGCCGCGATGAGGTCGGCGCTGCCGGTGCTGGGTTACGCACTGGTCGTGGCGTGGTGGGGGCCGGCGCTGCTGTCCAGGCTGACTTCACCGGGCTGCAGCGCCCGGCTGGGGCTGGCTGCCTGGCTGACCGCGATGGTGAGCGTGCTGGCCTCGGCGGCGGTGGCGCTCCAGTTCCTGGTCACGGCGGCCATCGCCGGATGGAGTCATCTGGCCCAGGTCGTCTGCCGCTCGGTCGCCGGGCATGCCTGCGCCCCCACGGTCTACCAGAACGCGGCCTTCGAGCTGGCCCTGGGCGCGATCGCGATCGTCGCCGCACTGGCCGCCGCCGCGCTGGCCTGGCGATATGGGCGCAGTGTGCAGCGGGCCCAGCGGCAGGCCCGCGAGCACGCCGAAGTCGCGCGCATCACCGGCCGCGGGCTGCCCGGCGACAACGCCGCCGTGGTGCTCGAAGCCCCCCAGCCGGTCGCGTACTGCGTATCGGGCCGCCCGGCCACCATCGTCGTCACCAGCGGAGCCCTGGCCCTTCTCGATCCGGCCCAGCTCGCCGCCGTGCTCGCCCACGAGCGGGCCCACCTGGCCGGCCGCCACCACCTGCTGATCGCGCTCAGCCGGGGCCTGGCCGCCGTCTTTCCCGCCGTGCCGCTGTTCGCCCGGGGGGCCGAGAACGTGGCCCGGCTGGCCGAGATGTGCGCCGACGACGCCGCGGCACGCGGCACCGGCAGGCGCCCGCTGATCGCGGCGCTGCTGGTGATGGCGGCCGGGGTGTCCGTGCCGACATCTGCCCTGGCCGCCATGGCCTGCGCGGTCACGGCCCGTTTGCAACGGCTGCTCGAGGTTCCCCGGCGCGCTCGCCAGGCCCGCTACGGTCTGGCGCTGGCTGCTGTCATGCTCCTGCTGGCCCTCCTGCCCGGCCTGCTGACCGCGTTCGCCGCCCCGCTGGCCGCACACGGCCTCGCCCTGGCAACCTGATCGCCGGATCGCCAGTCGCGAACCCGGCCACGGCGCCCGGTTTTCATGATCCTGGAGGATTTTGGCCCGTATATATGTGGGAACAATCCTCCGGGATCATGAAAGGACTGACGGCATGCCAGACGCAATGGAGCTGCTTAACAGCAACCTGCATGAAGTCTTTTCCGAGCGCGACCCTGAGCGCCGACGGGCGGCCATCGAGCGAACATATACGGAAGACGTGACATTCATCGATTCAGCGGGAGAATACGTCGGGTGGCAGGCGCTGAGCGACCAGGCCCAGGAGCTTCTCGATGGCGTCGTGGCGGGCTTCGTGTTCGAGGAGTACGGCCCTCGGTACGTTGGCGCCGACACCGCCGCGCTGGCGTGGCGCTTCGGGCCGCCCGGTAAGCCGGTGGCCCGCGGGATCGATATCCTCACGATCCGCAATGGTCGCGTGAGTGTCGTGCGCACTTTGATGGCACCCGAATGGGCGACGATGTGATCATTGCTGGTCGATCGTCTTCGGCAAACCAGACGCCTTCCGGGAGGTATTCCATAGCTTCAACGTGGCCAAGGTGGCGGCCATGACCGACCAGGACGTCGATCGGCTGCTGCAGAACCCATCGATCATCCGCAACCGGGCCAAGATCAAGGCCACCGTCGACAACGCGAGAGCGATGATGGCCGCATCGCCCAGCCTGCCGGCGCTGGCCAAGTCCTACGAGACAACGCGCAAAACCCCGCCGCGCATAGCACCCCTGCTTCGATGTTGAAGCGGGCACCGTGATGTGGCCCGACGGCATCGACCTGGCACCGGAACCCCTCTACGAGCAGGCGCACGCCCACCCACTTGTCGCCGCCTGAGATCCCGGAGCTTTACGCCCGGACCGGCACCACATGGCGCGCGCGCCGCAGAATCTGGACCTGTCCCGCTGATGTTATGGTCCTCAGCTCTTGGCCCGGTCTGTCCCGATCGAACACGACACGCCCGTGCCGCGGTACGGGCACTAGCCGTAGCGTTTTCAAGCTCCTCCTACGAGACGACGGCCTGGCACGGGTACGGCACAGCGCCCTAGCGGGACAACCAGCACCGAGGCATGACGTTCTCGGTAATCGCCACCGTTCGCGCCACCGGGGGCCGGCGGAAGAACGCAAGCCCGCTCGGCACCGCCTCGGCGCGGAGCGGGTGCCGGAAGCGGCGCGCTGCGCCGGGCTGCGACCGTTTGCAAGGGTGACAACAGTTACGTAACGGCCGTTGACTATCCGTGGACGGCCATGGTGGCATTCTGTTCAAGCTAAGCACGCTCGTTCGCAAAGCGAACGGGGCTTTCTTCCGTGGCGCCCCGGCCGGACGGTCCACCACAAGGCCGCACGCTCGCCGCGCCAGCGGTGAGAGGCAATAAGTGAATAGTTATTCGCATATGTCCAAAAAGTGCTGCCCTGCCGTAATCCAGGCGATGTTAAGCCTCAAGCTAAGCAGCATGCCCTTGGCCAGGGAGGCCATCGGTGTCCCCTCATAGCGGTTCGCGCTGCGACTCACAGGCGGTTCGCGCTGCGACGCGACATCTTAAGGAGATCGATTACGGATGAGTGACCAGACTGCGCAATCCCAAGGCACTGGCCTGGCCGGCGGCATCAGCCGGCGGGGCGTGCTGCGCGCGGCCGGCGCTGGCGCAGCCGTCATGGGGGCCGGCGGCCTGCTGCAGGCGTGCAGCTCGGGCATCAAGGGCGCCAGCTCGAGCAGCACCAAGGCCATCACGATCGGCTGGATCCATCCGCTGACCGGCGACCTGGCCGGGTTCGGTGCGCCGGACATGTGGGTGATCTCCAAGATCAAGCAGACCACCCCGTACAAGAACGGGTTCAAGATCGGCGGCAAGACCTACCCGGTCACCATCAAGTCCTACGACAGCCAGTCCAGCACCACCCGAGCCGGGGACCTGGCCCGGACGGCCATCCTGAGCGACAAGGTGGACATGCTGTTCGCGTCGTCCACGCCGGAGACCGTCAACGCGGTCGCCAGCCAGGCCGAGACCCTTGGCACGCCGCTGGTCTGCTCGAACATCCCGTGGGAGTCCTGGTACCTGAACCTGTTCCCGAACGGCAACCCGGCCCACGCCACGGAGAAGGCCAAGTACGTGATCATGTACTTCCTCGGCGCTGAGCACCTGGCCAAGTGCTTCATCCCGATGTGGAACCGGATCCACGACCAGCTGCACACCGACAAGGTGGTCGCCGCCGCGTTCCCCAACGACCCGGACGGCGACGCGTTCCGCCAGGTGTTCCCGCCGATCGTCGCGGGCGCGGGCTACACCTTCGACATGTCAACGGCCTACCCGGACGGGACCACGAATTACACCTCGATGATCACCCAGTTCAAGAACGACAAGGCCGACTTCTTCACCAACGTGCCGGAGCCGCCGGACTTCACCGCCATGTGGAAACAGTCGCTCCAGCAGGGCTTCCGGCCGAAGCTGGCGACGGTGGCCAAGGTGCTGCTGTTCCCGCCCGACGCCTACGCGATGGGTTCTGAGGTGTACAACGTGGCCACCGACACCTGGTGGGTGCCGACCCTGCCGTGGACCTCCTCGTTCACCGGGGAGAACTGCCAGCAGTTCGCGAACCAGTTCGAGGCGGATGGCCTCGGGCAGTGGAACGCCAACATCAGCAACTACAGCCTGTTCGAGGTCGCCCATGCGGCGTTCAGCACGGTGTCCGACCCGCACGACAAGCTGGAAGTCGCGAACGCCATCCATAATGTGAACATCCACGCGCTCGCCGGGCCGCTGGACTTCGCCTCGGGCGGCCCCGCACCGGGCGTCGCGATCACCCCTCCGGCCGGCGTGCAGTGGCAGAAGGGCACCAAGTACCCGCTGGAGCTCCAGATCGTGGACAACTCACTGCTGCCGGACGCGAAGATCACGGCCGACCTCTTGCCGACCAACAGTTAACGCATGGGCGAGCTCCTGCTCGAGCTGGACCACGTGACGAAGCGGTTCGGCCAGGTGGTCATCACCGAGGATCTGTCGTTCTCGGTCGGCCACGGAGACGTCGTCGGGATCGTGGGGCCGAACGGTGCGGGCAAGACCAGCCTGTTCGGCCTCATCTCCGGCGACCTGGCCCCCGGGTCCGGCGAGGTGCGCTTTGCCGGGCGGCCGGTCACCAAGCTGGACGCCGCGGCCCGGTGCAGGCTGGGCATTGGCCGCACGTACCAGGTGCCGCGGCCGTTCGGGGACATGACCGTGTTCGAGAACCTGCTGGTCGCCGCGCAGCAGGGCGGCGGGCTGCGGCGGCGGGCCAGCTACGCGGCCGCCGTGCAGGCGCTGGACCGGTCCGGGATATCTGGCCAGGCGAACGTGCCCGCCGAGCGTCTCGGCCTGCTGCAGCGCAAGCGGCTGGAGCTCGCGCGTGCGCTCGCCACGCAGCCCACGCTGCTGCTGCTCGACGAGGTAGCGGGCGGCCTCACCGACCCGGAAGTCTCCGAACTCGTCGAGATCGTCCGTGGCGTGAACGCCGACGGCATCGCGGTGATCTGGATCGAGCACGTGGTGCGCGCGCTCACCGCCCTCGTCAGCCGGCTGATCTGCCTGTCGGGGGGAAAATTCGTGGGCGACGGCGAGCCGGCCGCGGTGCTGGCCGAGCCAGCGGTCCGCGAGGTCTTCCTCGGCAGCGAGGTCACCGCGGCCCTGGCCGGCGGGTCTCTCGGGGCCGCCCCGGAGGCGCAGGCAGATGTTGAAGGGGGAATTGGAGAGGGCCGGGGAGGCGGATGGGAGCCGGGGGGCCGGGAACGGGGCGAGCCATGACCGCGCCGGGGATGACGGGCGATGGGGAAGTGAAGAGGGATGGGGAGGTGGGCGGGGGCACGCCGCTGCTTGAGGTCCGCGACCTGGTCGTGCACCACGGGCAGCTTCGGGCCCTCGACGCCATCTCGCTGCGGGTATTCCCCGGCGAGGTCTACGCGATCATCGGCGCGAACGGTGCGGGCAAGTCCACGCTGCTGCGCACGATCGCCGGGCTGCACCACCCGACCACCGGCTCGGTCCTGCTCGACGGCAAGGACGTGACCGGACTGCGGCCCGAGCGCCGCGCCACGCAGGGGATCGCGATGGTGCCGGAGGGCAGGCGGCTGTTCGGGTCGCTGTCCGTCGAGGAGAACCTGAAGGTCGGCGCGACCTACGCGCGGCCGGGCCCGTGGACGATCGAACGGGTCTATGAGATGTTCGCCTGGATGCGAGAACGCCGCAATCAGCCCACGGCTCAGCTTTCCGGCGGTGAGCAGCAGACGGTCGCGATCGGCCGGGCCCTGGTGGCCAACCCGCGCGTGCTCCTGCTCGACGAGTTGTCGCTCGGCCTGGCGCCCGTGATTGTCCAGCGCATCTACGGCATGCTGCCGCAGATCCTGGAAACCGGCCTCACCGTCCTGCTGGTCGAGCAGGACGTGAGCCAGGCCCTGCGGGTGGCATCCCACATCCAGTGCCTGCTTGAAGGCCGGACCACTCTGGAAGGCAGGCCCGCCGACGTTACCGCAGACCAGGTCGAGGCGGCCTACTTCGGCCTGGCGGACGCCGCCACGGCCGACCGACCTGGCGAAGGGGGCGAAGCATAGTGGCCTGGGTAAACGCCATCATCCAGGGAATTCTGACCGGCGGCCTGTACGCGCTGTTCGCGTGCGGGCTCTCGTTGATGTTCGGGGTGATGAAGGTCGTGAACCTGGCGCACGGCGATCTGGCCGTGATCGCGGGCTACATCGCGATCGGCATCGTCGCCGTCACCCACGTCCCGGTGCTGTGGTCGTTCGTCATCGTGGTACCGGTGATGGCGCTGCTCGGCTACGTGCTGCAGCGCACGGTCATCCAGACCGCGCTTGACCGCGGCGTTCTCACCACGCTGATCGTCACCCTGGGCCTGTCCCTCGTGATCGAGAACGGGCTGCTGCAGTTCTTCACCGCCAACACCCGCGGGATCGGGGCCAACCTGGCCCTGGTGACCGGCGCCTTCACCATCGGCTCACAGATCTCGATCGGCTACCTGCTCCTGCTCACGTTCGGCGTCGCGGTGGCGGTGCTGCTCGGGCTGCAGTACTTCCTGTCCAGGTCCAAGTACGGGCGCCTGATCCGTGCCGTGGCCGACGACAAGGAGGCGGCGCAGCTGGCTGGGGCCGACTACCGGCACGTGTTCGGCATCGCGGCTGCGGTCGCGCTCGGCACCGTGGCGCTCGGTGGCATCGCGTACGGCATGTACGTCGATCTCGATCCCACGACAGGCACCGACACGATCCTGCTGTTCGCATTCGCGGCCGTGGTGATCGGCGGGCTCGGCTCGCTGTGGGGCACCCTGGTCGGCGGCGTGGTGCTCGGCATAGCCCAGCAGATCGGCGCCCAGATCAATATCTCCGACGAGCTTCTCGCCGGGTACATCGTGTTCCTCGTCGTGCTCGTGCTGCGCCCACAGGGCCTGCTTTCCCGGGGGGCACAGCCTTGAGCGAGATATGGACACAGTCATGAGCCTGATCACCGAAACCACCGCCCGGCCGGCCGAGAACTTCAGGGTCACCCGGTCGCAGAGAAACGTCGCCTGGACCGGGGTGGTCGCACTGATCATCGTGGTCGTGTTCGCGATGTTCCCGTACATCGTGTATTCGGGCACCACCGCGATCCTGGTGCAGGCGTTCATCGTGCTCACGCTGGCGAGCATGTGGAACCTGCTGGCGGGCTACGCAGGACTGGTGTCGGTGGGCCAGCAGGGGTTCGTGGGGCTCGGCGCGTACTTCGTGCTGATCCTCGCCCTCCATGGCTTCTCGCCGTTCGCCGCCCTCCCCGTGGCCGCGATCGTCTGCGGCGTGGCGGCGCTTCCGCTGTGGTGGCTGGTCTCCCGGCTGCGCAGCGGGTACTTCGCGATCGCCACCTGGGTGCTCGCCGTGACCATCATGCTCATCATCGAGAAGTTCACCTCGATCGGGGGCGGGAGCGGCCTGCCACTGCCCGGGTTTGCCGGGATGGACCCGACGCTGCTGACCGCGTACACCTACTGGGCTGGCCTGGCCGTCACGGTGGCCGCGCTGGCCGGCGTCTATCTCCTGCTGCGCAGCAGGCTCGGGCTGGTGCTCACCGCGATCCGGGACGACGAGGTGGCCGCGCGCAGCTCCGGGGCGCGGGTCGGCCGGGCCCGGCTGCTGGTGTTCGTGGTGGCCGGGGTTGGCTGCGGCGCCGCGGGTGCGGTGCTGGCCATCAGCCAGCTCCAGGTGCAGCCGGGCGCGGTGTTCGACGTGCAGTGGACCGCGGAGATGGCGTTCGCGACCATCATCGGCGGTCTGGGCACGATCGAGGGGCCGATCATCGGCACAATTGTGTACATGGTGCTGCAGCAGACGCTGCAGTCATATAACGCCTGGTACCTGATCATCCTGGGCCTGGTCGCGATGCTCGTGGCCCTGTTCGCCCGGCGCGGGCTGTGGGGCCTGGTGGACGAGCGCCTGAACCTGCGGCTGTTCCCGGTCGGGTACTGGCTGCGGACCGGGGGCGACGCTGACCGCAGCGGCGCCCGAAGGCTGCTCCCCGGACGAGCCAGGGGGTAACGGGCTAGGTCACCGCGACGACTGGGCCTTCAGATCGGCCTCGATGTCACGCGCGGTCTCGAGCAGGGCAGGCAGAACCTGTCCCCGCATCGCGACCATGCTCACCCGGCTGGCATGGGCGGACACGTTGATGGCCGCGGTCCCGACGTCGGCGGCGCCGCGGATGGGGGCAGCCACCGCCCGGAGGCCCTCTTCGAGCTCCTGGTCGACGATCGCATAGCCCTGGCGGGCCACCTCGCGGACGATCGCCCGCAGCCGGTCCGGGTTGGTGACGGTGCGGGAGGTGAGCCGTTCGAACGTGGCCTCGGCCAGGTACCGGTCGAGATCGTCGTCGGTCAGGGCCGCGAGCAGCACCCGTCCCATCGACGTGGCATAGGCGGGAAACCGGGTTCCCACCGAGATCGCGACCGTCATGATCCGCTTGGTCGGCACGCGGGCCACGTAGACGATGTGGTGACCGTCCAGGACCGAGACCGACGACGACTCGTGCAGCCTGGCCACCAGCTCCTCCAGGTGCGGTGCGGCCACCTCCGGGAGGGCCAGCCCGGACAGGTAGGAGTAGCCGAGCTCGAGCACCCGCGGCCGCAGCGAGAACTGCCGGCCGTCGTTGCGGACGTACCCCAGCTTGACCAGGGTCAGCAGGAACCGGCGCGCTGCCGCCCGGGTCAGCCCGGTCGCCTTGGCCACCTCACTCAGGCTCAGCCGCTCCCGGTCCGGGCCGAAGGCGCGGATCACCGCCAGCCCGCGGTCCAGTGACTGCACGAAGTCGCTGCTGCGGGCGGTGAGGCCCTCGTCGGCCCTCGGAGCGCCGCGGTCGTCCTCCTGATGACCGCGCTCATCCGGCTCCGCCTGCGCGACCTCCGCGCCGGACACGGCTGCCTCTGGGAGCGGCCTAAGCATCGCCGAGTCGTTCGCTGTGCGCCCAGAGGTTCTCATTGAGGGCATGCTAGCGTGCCGCGCGGTCTGACCGGTTACCCGGTGCGCTCGACCACGAACTCGCAGAGTGCCTCGAACGCGGCCCGGGCGGGCACGTCGGGCAGGGCGAGGATCTCGTCCCTGGCCCGCTCGGCCCAGCGCCGGGCATCTACGCGCGCCTTGTCCATGGCCGGATGTGCCCGCAGCAGCGCCAGCGCCTCCGCGTGCAGCGCGGGGTCGGTCAGCTCGCCGCGGCTCAGCAGTTCCGCGAGCCGGGCGTCACCGGGCCCGGCCGAGCGCCGTGCGTGCAGAATGGGCAGCGTCGGCACTCCCTCCCGCAGGTCGGTGCCGGGAGTCTTGCCCGACTGCGCGGACTCGCTGGCCACGTCCAGGATGTCGTCGGACAGCTGCCAGGCGACGCCGATGGCCTCGCAGGCCGCCGCGATCCTGGCCGCCACCCCGCGCGGAGCGTCCGAGAACATGGCGCCGAACCGGCCCGACGTCGCGATCAGCGACGCCGTCTTCTCCTTGATCACGCCCAGGTAATGCTCCAGCGGATCTTCTCCGGGCCGCGGGCCGATGGTCTCCGCGGTCTGGCCGGTCACCAGCCGCGCGAACGTCTCGGCCTGGATCTTGACCGCTTCCGGGCCCAGGTCGGCGAGGATCAGCGACGCCTTGGCGAACAGGAAGTCGCCGGCCAGGATCGCGACCGAATTGCCCCAGCGCGCGTTGGCACTTGGCGCGCCCCGGCGGACGTCGGCCTCGTCCATCACGTCGTCGTGATACAGAGTCGCGAGGTGGGTCAGCTCGATCGCGACCGCGGCGGGGACGACCCGCGGGTCCCGCGAGTTGCCGAACTGGGCGGCCAGCAGCACCAGGGTCGCGCGGAACCGCTTGCCACCGGCATCGATCCCGTACGCGGCCGTATCGGCCAGCAGATCATGCTGGGCACGGGCCGCCTCTCGCAGGCCGTCCTCGACCAGCGCGAGGCCATCGACGACGTCGGCGGCCAGCGCGGCGTCTGGCAGCTCCACGGTTACTACGGTGCTCAATCCGACTCCCTTGGTGGCGCCCCCGGCGAGCCAGCCATCAGCAAGCGCACGAGCATCCCCACGATATGTGCAAGGCAGAGTAATCCGATATTTGCCCGGGGCGCCATGGGCAAACACCAGCGGCCTGGCGGGGCCTCAGGTGCGCCGGGCAGCCCGGCGGGCAAAAGCCGCCTCAGCGGACAAAGAGCTGCGCCGCCGCGTGATTAGCCAGGTTGAGTAGCGGTTCTGGCACGATGCCGAGCACCAGCGTCACCACGACCCCGACGGCCACGGCTGCCCCGGTGAACACGCTGGGCCGGACCACCGCCGGGCCGTCCGGAGCGGGCTCGCTGAAGAACATGAGCACGATCACCCGGACGTAGGGGAACGCGAGGATGGCGCTGCTGATCGCCCCGATGATGACCAGGGACAGCGCGCCGCCCCGGACCGCCGCCTGGAACACCGCGAACTTGCCGGTGAAGCCGCTGGTCAGCGGGATACCGGCGAAGGCGATCAGGAAGAACGCGAAGACCCCGGCCACCAGTGGCGACCGCTTGCCGAGCCCGGCCCAGCGGGACAGGTGCGCCGCCTCGCCAGCCTGGTCACGCACCAGCGTCACCACGGCGAACGCGCCGATCACCGCCACCCCGTAGGCGGCCAGGTAGAACAGGCTGCTGGACAGGCCGGCCGTGCTCGCCGCGACCACACCGGTGAGGACGTACCCGGCCTGGGCGATCGAGGAATAGGCGAGCAGCCGCTTCACGTCGGTCTGGGTGATCGCGACGATCGAGCCGACCAGCATGGTCAGGATCGCGATGCCGATCATCGCGGGCCGCCAGCTCCAGGTCAGCTGCCCGAACGCCACATAGAAGACGCGAAGCAGGGCACCGAACGCCGACACCAGCGTGCAGGAGGCCATCAGCGCGGTCACCGGGGTCGGCGAGCCCTGGTACACGTCGGGCTTCCAGCTCTGGAACGGCACGGCGCCGATCTTGAAGAACAGGCCGAGCCCGAGCAGCGCGATCCCGGCGTAGAGCAGCGTGAAGCTGCCGGTGTTGGACGACGCGGCGGTCGCGATGGCCGATAGCTGCACCGAGCCGGCGTAGCCGTACAGCATCGCGATGCCGAACAGGAAGAACGCCGACGAGAACGCTCCGAGCAGGAAGTACTTCATCGCGGCTTCCTGGGACAGCAGCCGGCGCCGCCGGGCCAGGCCGCACAGCAGGTACAGCGGCAGCGACAGCACCTCGAGCGCGACAAACATGGTGAGCAGGTCGTTCGCGGCCGGGAACAGCAGCATGCCGCCGACCGCGAACAGGGCCAGCGGGTAGACCTCGGTGTGCGCGAGGCCGGCCTCCAGGCCCTCGCGCTCCTCGGCGCTGCCCGGCACCGCCGCCGCCTGCGCCGCGAACGGGCTCACCTCGTGCGAGGACTCGGCGATCAGCAGCACGCTGACGAACGCCAGCACCAGGATCGTGCCCTGGATGAACAGGGTCGGCCGGTCCACTGCGACCGCACCCATCGCGGCGATGTGGCCCGGGCTCCCGTTGTGAAAGATCGAGCTCGTGGCGGCCACCACGATCGTCAGCACGAACGCGCCAGCCAGCCCGCCTAGGGACAGCGCGAGGTGGATCGTGCGCCGCGCCGCCCGCGGCGCGAACGCCTCGACCAGGACCCCGACGACCGCCACCGCGAACACCAGCAGCATCGGCGAGAGCTCGCCGTACTCGATGTGCGGCGCGGGAATCGTGGGGCCAACCGCGGCCAGGGCTCCGGTCACGGGGAACTCCTCTGCTCCAGGGCGCTGGTAGTGCCGGGGTGCGGCGGCACCGGGTCGGTGGAATGCACCTGGACCAGAGTGTGGTGCACCGCGGGGTTGATCACGTCCAGAACCGGCTTCGGGTACACGCCGAGCACTATGACCAGAGCGATCAGCGGGCCGACCGCCCACAGCTCGCGTGCCTTCAGGTCAGGCATGGCCGCGACCTCGTCGCGCACCGGCCCGGTCATCGTGCGCTGGTACATCCACAGGATGTAGATCGCGGCCAGGATGATGCCGACGGTAGCGAGGATCGCGTACACCTCGTATCGGGTGAACGTGCCGACCAGGACCAGGAACTCGCTGACGAACGTGGACAGGCCGGGCAGGGACAGCCCGGCCAGGCCGGCGATCAGGAACAGCCCGGCCAGCACCGGGGCGACCTTCTGCACCCCGCCGTAGTCGGCGATCATCTGCGAGCGCCGCCGGGCGATCATGAACCCGGCGATGAGGAACAGCGCCCCGGTGGCGAAACCGTGGTTCACCATGTAGAACACGCCGCCCGCCTGGCCCTCGCTGGTCATCGCGAAGATGCCCAGCGTGATCAGGCCCATGTGCGACACCGAGGTGTAGGCGATCAGCCGCTTCAGGTCCCGCTGCCCGATCGCCACGATCGCGCCGTACAGAATCCCGGCCACCGAGAGCACCAGGATCAGCGGGGTGAAGTAGTGCGCGCCGGCCGGGAACAGCTCCAGGCAGTACCGGATCATGCCGAACGTGCCGACCTTGTCCAGCACGCCGACCAGGATGACCGCGGCTCCCGGCTGCGCCGCGGTGGCCGCGTCGGGCAGCCAGGTATGGAACGGGAACAGCGGCGCCTTGATCGCGAACGCCACGAAGAAGCCGAGGAACAGCCACTTCTGGGTGGTCGCGGAAAGCGAGACGTGCTCCAGCTGGGTGAACAGGAACGTTCCCGGATGCCCGGCGTGGGCTGAGTACACGTAGAGGGCAATCACCGCGACCAGCATGAGCAGCCCGCCCAGCAGGCTGTACAGCAGGAACTTGACCGCTGCGTACTGGCGCTGGCCGACGCCGTAGCTCCCGATCATGAAATACATCGGGATCAGCATGGCCTCGAAGAACACGTAGAACAGGAACACGTCGGTGGCGGCGAAGACGCCGATCATCATGGTCTCGAGCACGAGCATCAGCGCGAAGTAGGTCTTCACGCTGCGCCGGGGCGGCGGCTCGCCGGCCGGGTTCGACTCGCCCTCGGCGTCGTTCCACGAGGCCAGGACGACCACCGGCATCAAGACCACGGTCATCAGGATCAGGACCAGCGCGATCCCGTCCACGCCGACCGCGTAGTGCACCCCGAACTGCGAGATCCACTGGTAGGTCTGGGTGAACTGGAAGTTGGGAGCGCCCGCTCCGGTCTTGAACTGGACGGCCATGACGATCGACATGGCCAGCGTGATGAGCGTGAAACCCAGGGTCAGCTGCTTGACCAGCCGGGCTCGGAAGCGCCGGTCCGCTTCCCCGCCGGGGGCGGACTGGCCCGGCGTCAGCGCCACCACGATGGCCCCAACCAGCGGGATCGCGCCGATGACGGTCAGCCAGGGGAATGTGCTCATCTAGATCCTCACCAGAAGCAGCGCGCCCACGAGCAGCGCCGCACCAAGGAACATCAGCAGCGCATACGAGCGGACGAATCCGTTCTCGACCCTGCGCATGCGCCCGGACGTGCCGCCCATGGTGGCGGCGAGAGTGTTCACCAGGCCGTCGATGCCCCGGTTGTCGAAGTACACCGAGAGCCGGGTGAGCCACTGGCCGGGCCGCA
>Ga0335074_10003224_pt1 | contig 22208 bp, 21 predicted proteins | sample Lox_Sample_23_FD_206715 | JGI IMG/M metagenome (GOLD analysis project Ga0335074, IMG submission 206715) | Soil microbial communities from Loxahatchee National Wildlife Refuge, Florida, United States - Lox_Sample_2.3 | ecosystem: Environmental > Terrestrial > Soil > Wetlands | place: USA...
GGCGGGCAGTTCGACCGCTCCCTGAAGGCAGCCGCGCTCGTAGGTGCCGATGGCTTCAGCCGGCCCCGGCGCCGGTGTCGTTTCGAGGCCAAAGATCCGCTGCGCCGCGTCCGGCGGCAGATGCGCCAATAGCGCCGCGCGGTGCGCCGCATCTTCGGCGACCGTGTCCTGCGCTCGCGTTGCGGTGCCGACGGCGCCGGATATCGTGAGTGTGAGTGCGATTGCGATTGCGATTGCGATTGCGATGGTGACCAACCAGGTGCAGCAAGGCCGGACGCCAACCGCGCGTGACATGATGAAATCCCCTTGCCCGGATTTGATGGGCATCCGCGCCGCGCTCGCGATTAACAGACGTCGTGCTTGCCTGCCAATCAAGTCTGCGGCTGAAGACCAGACGGGCCAGATGTGGATGACCGGCCTCAAAGGATTTTTTGCCCCAAAGGTTTTTTTAAAGCTGACGGGGCGACTGAACCTCCGGCGTCCGACCGCACTACGCCTGTTCCCAATTCCCCAGTTCCCAATTCCAAAGTACCGGCCCCGATGGATCGGGTCGTCGAGAAGCTCATTGCCCGGGGTTTACCCAGGTTTCGCCGGTCCAGCCGTGCTCGTCGTATTCGGCCATGCATTGATCGACCAGTGCCGTCATCGCGTCCATCGTCCCGTTGCGACGCGCGCCGGTCAGGGCCTGAATGCGGATGTCCTCGTGATTGCCGGCGTAATTGCGCTCGTAAAGCTCGTGCCGGCCGCCGAATTCGGTACCGGTCGCGTCCCATAACAGCTTCATCAGCTTGATCCGCTCTTTGTAACCGATGCCGTTCGAGCCGCGGACATAGCGCTTCAAATACGGGTCGATCGCCGGGTTGGCAAAATCCTTGACCGAGGACGGCAGGTAGATCAGCGCCGAGGCAACGATCTTTTCGATGATCTCCTTGATCCTGGAATAGGCGTCCGGGGCAAATACGCGATATGACAAGCCCGCCTCCAGATTGGGCAAAAGCGCGTCGCCGACCCATGGCTGGGGGCTCGACGCCATGCAATTCGACAATGACCAGAAGAGGTTGCGCCACGAAACGATCTCGCCGAGCATAGCCTGATTGCCGCGGAACTCGTCACCACCGGTGGCGTGCAGCGCCCGCGCCACGAGACCGCAAATAAAGTCGAGCTTGACCGCATACCGGGTGCAGCCCTGAAAGCAGAACCCGTTCAGAAATCCCGAACGCGGATAGAAGCTCAGGATCTTTTCCGGGTCGCGATGGACAAGCACGTTTTCCCAAGGGATCAGGACATTATCGAGAACAAAGATCGCATCGTTCTCGTCAAAGCGCGATGACAGCGGATAATCGTAGGGCGAACCCACACGATTGGCGATGTGTTCGTAAGAATTGCGGCAGATCAGTTTCACCCCCGGCGCGTCCATCGGCAGAATGAACATGACGGCGAGATCGGGATCGGAGGTGGCGGTTGCGGCGTTTTGACCGAGAAAATTATAGTGCGTCAGCGCCGCGGCGGTGGCCACGACCTTGGCTCCGGAAACGACGATGCCGGCATCGGTTTCGCGCTGGATCGTGACATAGACGTCCTTGACCTCGCTGGTCGGCCGGCCGCGATCGACCGGTGGATTGACGATCGCGTGGTTCATGAACAGCACGTTTTCCTGGGCACGGCGGTACCAGCGCCGCGCATTGGCGGCAAACTGGCCGTAATACTCGGCATTGGCGCCGAGTGTATTCATCAACGAGGCCTTGTAATCGGGGGTGCGCCCCATCCACCCATAGGTCAGCCGCGACCAACAGGCTATGGCGCGCTGCTGGGCGATCAATTCTTCGGGCGAGCGAGCAACGCGGAAATACCTATGAGTGTAGCCGGACGAGCCGGTATCAGTCGGCACGGTCAACACTTCCTTGGTCTTGGGATCATGCAACGCGTCGTAAAGACGTGCCAATGAGCGGACCGAATTGCGAAATGCCGGGTGGGTCGTCACATCGGCAACCCGCTCGCCATCGATATAGACCTCGCGGCTGTCGCGCAGACTTTCGACATATTCCGCACCGGTAAACGGGCGCGGTTCGCGTCCGCGAATGCTGTCCTCAGGCGCCATTGTGCCGCCTCCCAGTTTGCGCTCGCCGGGCGAGTGGAGTTCTGTTTCGGGGTGCCGGCACGGTGGATACGACCTTGCCGGCGCAGCCCCGGAGGCTCGTCAAAGATTCTGGGATCGAGCTGCCGGCCGCGGCGGTCGGCGAGCTACACGATCGGCAGTCGATTGCGGCCGGGGACGCCGCCCACTCGCGATTTGCGCATAGGCTCGGCGGCAATGCCGAGCATGTGCGCCGCCTCTTCGATAAGATTCCCACTGCGATGGCATCAGGCGGGCTTATCGGACGCCCCGTCCGATCATGCAAGCGTGTCAATAAATCAATGGCAACGGACAAGATGTCCGGAGAGCGCGATGCACCAACTAACCGTCCGCCGCCCGATCGCAGACGGATCTTGCGTCACGACAAAGTCATGCCGGCGCGGCCGCGGCCGCGGACCGGTCAGTCCGCGCCGGGTCTAACTCCGCTCGGCGCTAACGCGAAACCGCACCGCGTTCGGCCGCTCGGATCGCCTGATCGAACGCCGCCATCACCGCGGCGTGCGATGAACGATCGTTCATGGTTTCGACATTGGTGAACCCGCGCGAGCGCGCGACGTCGATCAATAATGCGTGCGCCGACCAGGCGACGGTCGGATCCTCGAGTCGCTTGGCCGCCGCCCGCAAGGCGCCGACCGCACAGCGCTGGCCGCCAAACGAACGATAGGTGCGCCGCGTCCAATCCTTGGGGTCGGTAATCATGTCCTTTGCGTCCCGCAGGACATCGGCCACGGCGAGCCCGCGCTCGGCCGGGGTCGGGGCGCGCAACAGGCTCGGAGCGGCGGGCTTTTTGCCGCGCATCCGGGTGTGGAACCACAGCCGACAGCCATGCCGGCTCCACAGTGGGAACAGCCCGGTATCGTAAGGGGTCGCTGTTGCGGGGAAATACGTACCGTCGAATGGCATCGCGATCTCCTGTTGTCTCCGTTACCAGTCCCTCCGTCGCCGCAATCAGGCGGCGCACATCTCCCCCGCGACACACGCGTGAGATCGGGTCGAGTCAGCTTGCTTTCGGGCAGACGCCCGGCCGCCGCGCAGAGTGAACAGTGCGACCGTCGGGAATGATCCCCCCACCCTTTTTGCCGCTGCCAGCAACATCGGCCCTGCTTTGCTCCCTCGGAAAACGCCCGAAGCCGGAATGATTCCCCCGAGCCCGCAACCTGTCAATCGCCGAGCGGTATCAAGGCGTCAGTGCCGAGCGGTACGACATTCTTGGTTTGAACTGCCACACCTGAAGCAGGCCTCAAATTTTCCGACAAGATGCACGGCGTGCTGTTCTTTCGCCTGATTGCCGTGGCTGGACGGCGTCGGGAAATAGGCGGAGCCGGGCATCAGTTGCCGTTGTCAGTCGGTTGTGCCGAAACGATTACTTGGGATGCCCAAGGCGCGGTTCGGGGTAACCCTGATGGGAACCGCCATCGAAAATTGGAAGTAGTGGTTTTTGGCGGCGCGGAGTGTTACATCAGCTGCTGCTGATCGCACGCCCGCGGGAGAGGCCGCATCCCCTGACATGGATCGGGAGGTGCGGCGCCGAAGGAGCAACCGCCCCGGAAACTCTCAGGCAAAAGGACCGCGGGCGGAAGGGCGCTCTGGAAAGCAGCGGCGAGGTCTAGCATCGCCGCTCACCGACGGAGTAAGCTTGTCCCGGCTCCGATGCGGGCGGGACGGTGAATCTCTCAGGGTCCACGACAGAGGGGGCATAGGGGACGCAAAGAGCGTCCGCTCTCTGTCGGAGGTTGGGGTGCCCGCCCAAGAGACCGAGCCGCTCAAGCGCACACCGCTTTACCCGCTACATCTGGCGCTCGGCGCACGGATGGTGGCGTTTGCCGGCTATCAGATGCCGGTGCAGTACCCGACCGGCATCCTCGCCGAACATCTCCACACCCGGGCTGCCGCCGGGCTTTTTGACGTATCGCATATGGGGCAGTTGCGGATCGAAGGAGCCGATCCGGCGGCGGCACTCGAAACCCTGGTGCCGGGCGATATCAGCGGTCTTGGGACTGCGCGGATGCGCTACACGCTGCTGCTCAACGAGGCAGGCGGCATCCTCGACGACCTGATGGTAACGCGGCTGCCCGACAGCCTCTTTGTCGTCGTCAACGCCGCCACCCAGGACGCGGATCTGGCACACCTCGCCGGCCATCTCGGCCCGGCGGTCAAGATCAGTCGGCTCGACGAGCGAGCGTTGCTGGCGTTGCAGGGGCCGATGGCGGCCGCGGTGCTGGAGCGGCTCGCCGGCGGGGTGGTGCGACTGCCGTTTATGAGTGCGGCGGAAATCGTGCTCGACGGCCAGCACTGTCTCGTCACCCGCTCCGGTTATACCGGCGAGGACGGGTTCGAGATTTCGCTGCCGGCGGCGGGCGCCCGGGCGATTGCCGAATTACTGCTGGCCGAGCCCGAAGTCGCCCCGGTCGGGCTTGGGGCGCGCGATTCGCTGCGGCTCGAGGCCGGGCTGTGCCTCTATGGCCACGACATCGACGCGACGACGACCCCGGTCGAAGCCGATCTCGCCTGGACGATCGGCAAGCGCCGGCGCGAGACGGGCGGATTTCCCGGCGCCGCCATCATTCAACAGCAGCTGGCCCATGGGACGGCGCGCAAGCGCGTCGGCCTGCGTCCCGATGAGCGGGCGCCGGCGCGCGACGGAACCGCGATCCTCGATCGGGCCGGCGCGACGAGCGGCCGGGTGACGAGCGGCGGGTTTGCCCCGTCGCTGGGGGCGCCGGTCGCGATGGGCTATGTCGATGCCGTCCATGCTGTGGCGGGCACCCCGCTGGCGCTGAGCGTGCGCGGCACCGCGCGGCCGGCCCAGGTCGTCTCCTTGCCGTTTGTCCCGCATCGCTATTACCGCCCCGATCCCAGGCCTCTTCCGTTCCCGGGGAACGGAGAGTCCGGGGCCGGCCCTGCCCGGCGCGCGGGGGGAGCAGGAGACGCGGAGACCTGAGCGAGATGAAAGGAGCCGGCGATGACGGCAGTACGGTTTAGCAAGGATCACGAATGGGTGCGGTGCGACGGCGATGTCGCGGTGATCGGCATCACCGATTACGCCCAGTCGCAATTGGGCGACGTCGTCTATGTCGAATTGCCCGAGATCGGCCGCCAGGTCGAACAGGGTGGGGAGGCCGCGATCGTCGAATCGGTCAAGGCGGCGAGCGATGTCTACGCTCCGGTCTCGGGCGAGGTGGTCGAAATCAATGACGCGCTTGCCGCCGATCCAGCCAAGGTCAACGCCGACCCGATGGGCGAAGGCTGGTTCATCAAACTGCGGCTTGCCGATCCGCACCAGCTCGATGGACTGATGGACGAGGCCGCCTACCAGCGTTTTGTCGAGGAGCAGCCTTAGATGCGCTATCTGCCGCTGACCGAGGCCGATCGCGGTGCAATGCTGAAACGGATCGGCGTCGGGTCGATCGACGAACTGTTCGCCGAAGTGCCCGCGGCCGCCCGGCTCGACGGGCTGCTCGACCTGCCGCGGGCGCAGGGCGAACTCGAGGTCGAGCGCGCCATCGGCCGGATGGCGGCGGGCAATGTCGCGGCCGGGTCGGTGCCGTTCTTCGTTGGCGGCGGCGCCTATCGCCATCATCTCCCGGCAGCGGTCGATCATCTGATCCAGCGCGGCGAGTTCCTGACGTCGTACACGCCCTATCAGCCCGAGATAGCTCAGGGGACGCTGCAATATCTGTTCGAGTTCCAGACCCAGGTGGCGTTGTTGACCGGCATGGAGGTCGCCAACGCCTCGCTTTATGACGGCGCCGACGCTTGCGTCGAAGCGGTCATGATGGCGAACCGCATCACCGGCCGCAAACGCGCGGTGCTGTCGGGCGGGCTGCACCCGCATTACCGCGAGGTCTGCACCAGCTATGCCCGGTTTGTCGGGTTCGAGCTCGACATGGCCGCGCCGGCGCCGGGTGCGGAGCCAGATCCGGCACGGCTGGTCGATAGCGGCACCTCGTGCGTCGTTGTTCAGAACCCGGATTTCTGGGGCGAATTGCACGACTGGTCGGCCCTGGCGCAAGCCTGTCACCAGGCCGGTGCGCTGCTGGTCGTGGTCGTCACCGAGATCGTGTCGCTGGGCGCGGTCAAATCACCGGGCGAGATGGGCGCCGACATCGTCGCCGCCGAGGGGCAATCGCTCGGCAACGCGCTCAATTTCGGCGGCCCCTATCTCGGTCTGTTTGCCAGCCGCGACAAATTCGTGCGCCAGATGCCGGGCCGGCTGGTCGGTGAGACCAGCGATACCGAGGGCCGGCGCGGCTGGGTGTTGACCCTGTCGGCGCGCGAACAGCATATCCGGCGCGAGCGCGCCACCAGCAACATCTGCACCAATTCGGGGCTGTGCACGCTCGCCTTTACAATCCATCTGGCATTGCTCGGCGAGACCGGGTTTGCCCGTCTGGCCCGGCTCAACCATGCGGCGGCGGTGCGGCTGGCCGAGCGGCTCGAGGGGCTGCCGCGGGTCCGGCTGGTCAATCGCAGCTTTTTCAACGAATTCACCTTGCGGTTGCCATGCCCGGCGGCGCCGGTTGTCGAGGCGCTTGCGGAAGCCGGTGTGCTGGCCGGGATCCCGGTCAGTCGGCTTTACCCGGAGCGGCCGGAACTGGCCGATCTGCTGCTGGTCGCGGCGACCGAAACCGTCACCGAAGACGACGTGACGCGGCTCCAAGCCGGTCTGCGGGAGGTGCTGTCGTGAACGATTGGAGCCAGGCGCTGAGCGCGCACCCAGCCGCGCCGGCGGTGCCGATGGCGGCGCCGGCGGCAACCGCGACGTTCAGCGGCAATCGCGGACTGCAAATCGAGGAGAAGCTGATCTTCGAGCAGGATTCGCCCGGCCATTGCGGCGTCGACCTGCCGGAACCGCCGCAGTTCTGCGCCCGTCTCGGCGGGCTCGAACGACAGGGGCCGATCGGATTGCCGGGTCTCAGCGAGCCGCAGGTCGTGCGCCATTTCACCCGCCTGTCGCAAAAGAATTACGCGATCGATACCGGGCTTTATCCGCTCGGCTCGTGCACGATGAAGCACAACCCACGGCTCAACGAAAAGCTGGCGCGGCTTCCCGGTCTGGCCGACATCCACCCCTTGCAGCCGCTATCGACGGTGCCCGGTGCCCTCGAACTGATCGACACCCTGGCATATTGGCTGAAGACGCTGACCGGCATGCCGGCGGTGGCGTTGTCGCCGGGCGCTGGCGCGCATGGCGAGCTGTGCGGGATGATGACGATCCGCGCCGCGCTGGAAGCCCGCGGCGATCCGCGCCGCCGGGTCCTGGTGCCCGAATCGGCCCACGGCACCAACCCCGCCACCGCCGCGGCCTGCGGCTACCGGGTCGATCCGGTGCCGGCCGATGCGCGAGGCCGCGTCGACCGGGCGGCCCTCGAAAGCAAGCTCGGCGGTGATGTTGCCGCCCTGATGTTGACCAACCCCAACACCTGCGGGCTGTTCGAAAACGAGATTGTCGAGATCGCTGCAGCGGTGCACGAGGCCGGCGCCTATTTCTATTGCGACGGCGCCAATTTCAACGCGATCGTCGGTCGGGTGCGGCCGGCCGATCTCGGCATCGACTGTATGCATCTCAATCTGCACAAGACGTTTTCGACCCCGCATGGCGGCGGCGGACCGGGCAGCGGCCCGGTGGTGCTGGCAGCGGGCCTCGCCCCTTTCGCGCCGTTGCCATGGCTGGTGCATGGGCCGGACGGGCTGGAGCTGGTCGAGCACAATACCGGGGCGGCGGCGGCGATCGGCCGGCTCAAGGCGTTTCACGGCCAGATCGGCATGTTCGTACGCGCGCTCGCCTACATGATGAGCCATGGCGCCGACGGTCTGCGCCAGGTCGCCGAAGACGCGGTGCTGAACGCCAATTACCTGTGCGTCCTGCTCGCGCCCGATCTCAGCCTGTCATTCCCCGGCCGGTGCATGCACGAGGTGTTGTTCGACGACGGTTTTCTGAGGGAGACCGGCGTTACCACGCTCGATTTCGCCAAGGCGCTGATCGACGAAGGCTATCATCCGATGACGATGTATTTCCCGCTGATCGTGCACGGCGCCCTGCTGATCGAGCCGACCGAAACCGAGAGCAAGGCGGCGCTCGACGAATTTGCCGCGGTGGTCCAGGCGCTCGCCGCGGCGGCGCGCACGGGTGACACGGCGCGGTTTCATTCAGCGCCGAGGCTGGCGCCGCGCCGCCGCTTTGACGAGACCGCGGCCGCCCGCAAGCCGGTCCTGCGCTGGCGTCCCGCCGCCGTTCCAGGGCGGGCCGCCGCCGAATAACGCGACGGCCGTCAGCGATGGTCAGCCGGATTGCGGTGCCGGTTCCTGCCCCCCGGCGACAAAGCCCGGCAGATCGCGGAATTGCGCCGCACCCTCCAGCACGCCGGCAACGCGCAACACCGCCTCCTCGTCAAAGGCGCGGCCGATGATCTGCAGACCGAGCGGCAGGCCATCGGCGGTCAGCCCGGCGGGGACCGAGATCGCCGGCAATCCGGCGAGACTGGCTGGCACCGTAAAGACATCGTTCAGATACATCGTGACCGGGTCGTCGCTGTTGTCGCCGATCGCAAACGCGGCCGAGGGTGCGGTTGGCGCCAGGATGGCGTCGACCCGCTGAAAGGCCTCGGCAAAATCGCGAGCGATCAGCGCCCGCACCCGCTGTGCCTTCAGGTAATAGGCGTCGTAATAGCCGGCCGACAGCACATAGGTGCCGATCAGCACCCGGCGCCGGACCTCGACGCCAAACCCGGCGGCGCGGGTCAGTTCGTACATCTCGTCAAGGCTGGCGCCATCGACCCGCAGCCCAAAGCGCACGCCATCATAGCGCGCAAGGTTCGAAGACGCCTCGGCCGGGGCGATGATGTAATAGCACGCCAGCGCATATTTGGTGTGCGGCAGGCTGATCTCGACCGGCGTGGCGCCGGCATCGTCCAGCCAGTCGATCCCTTGCTGCCACAGCGTTTCGATTTCGCCGGGCATGTCAGGAGCCCGATATTCCTTGGGGATGCCGATCCGCATGCCGCGAATGTCGCCGGTCAGCGCCATCTCGTAATCCGGCACCGGAAGCGGCGCCGAAGTCGAATCCCTGGGGTCGTGACCGGCCATGCCGCCCAGCATGATCGCGGCGTCGCGCACGGTGCGCGCCATCGGACCGGGCTGGTCGAGCGAGGAGGCAAAGGCCACCACCCCCCACCGCGAGCAGCGGCCGTAGGTCGGCTTGAGCCCGACAATGCCGCAATAGCTTGCCGGCTGACGGATCGAGCCGCCGGTGTCGGTGCCGGTTGCGGCCACCGCTGCGCGCGCCGCCACCGCCGCCGCCGAGCCGCCAGAGGAGCCGCCCGGAACCAGCGGACGGTTGTCGCCCGGCCTCTCGTTGGACCGCCGGCGCCACGGGTTTTCCACGGGTCCGTAATAGCTCGTCGTATTCGACGAGCCCATTGCGAACTCGTCGAGATTGGTCTTGCCGAGCATGACCGCACCGGCCTGCCACAGCTTTTCGGTCACGGTCGATTCGTAAGGCGGCCGGAACCCGTCGAGGATATGCGAGCCGGCGGTGGTCAGCACGCCGTTCGTGCAAAACAGATCCTTGACCGCGATCGGGATGCCGTCGAGCGGCAATGTTTCGCCGCGCGCTAGCCTTTGGTCGGCCGCCGCGGCCATCGCCAATGCCTGCTCCGGCGTCTCGGTGATAAAGGCATTGAGCGGCCGCGCCGCTTCGACCGCGGCGATGTAGCTTGCGGTCAATTCCCGCGCCGAGAACTCCTTGCGAGCCAGCGCGTCGCGCGCCTCGGCGAGGCTCAGGGCGGTCAGCGCCGAGGGCAAATTTTTCACTCGATCACCTTGGGTACGGCGAAAAAGCCGCGCGCCGTACGCGGCGCGTTGCCGAGGATCGCATCGCGGCAATCGCCGTCGGTCACCCGGTCCGCGCGCATCGGCAGAACGCTTGCGGCGACACTCGCCATCGGTGCGACCGCGGTGGTGTCGACTTCGTTCAATTGCTCGACCCAATCGAGGATCTGCGACAGCTCGGCGGCAAGCGGTTCGAGTTCAGCTTCGGCGAGCCGGATGCGCGCCAACGCGGCGATGCGCGCCACCGTCGCCCTATCTAACGGCATGATTCCAACGCCATGATCCTCCGGATCCGCAACCCGCGGCCAGGACATGCAAAATAGGCTATGATGCCTGATGATTCTAGCAGACCCCGCAGCCCTTGATGCGGCGGTGCCGGCGGGGCTGCGGCTGCTCGGCCTCGATGTCGGGACCAAGACCATCGGGCTTGCTCTCTCCGACACGCGACGGGTTATCGCCAGCCCGCTCGAAACCATCCGCCGTGGGCGGCGGTTTCGCGAAGATCTGGCACGGCTCTTGGCACTGATCGACCGCCATGAGGTCGGCGGGCTCGTCATCGGTCTGCCGCTGACCTTGGCGGGCGGCGACGGTCCGCGCACCCAATCGGTGCGCCAGTTCGCCCGCAACGTCGTTGCGGCGCGCGATCTGCCGACGGCATTCTGGGATGAACGGTTGTCGACCGCGGCGGTCGAGCGCGAGATGATCGCTGCCGACATGACCCGCAAGCGCCGCGGCGAGATCGTCGACCGTGTCGCCGCTGCCTACATCCTGCAGGGCTGCCTCGATTTTCTCGGTCGTGCGGTTCGGTGAAGCGAGGTCAGGTACCGGGTATCCGCTCGACGCTGTCCGACTGGTGCATCCGCGGGCCCCGAAATCTCGACTCATGGTTGCGATGATCGATGCCGCGCATTCGCGGGAGATGCCGGTTCGCGTCACCGGAGCTCTGGTCGCCGCTTCGCCAGGCCGGCGCGGCGGCGCGGCAACAGCGCGATCGGAACGCGTGATCCTAGCCCTCTTCACGGACGCGTTGGGCGTGACGGCGACCACGGCCCGGGCGGCGGCGCGGAGCGATCCTCGCCCGCAGCGTTTTTCTGCGTCCCAGCCAGCGCGGTGATGCCGGCGACACCGCCCAGGTTCATGCTCTCGACGGCACTGCTCGGCACGATGATCGTGCTGCCGCGCTCCTTGACGCTCTCATAGAGCATGTTCATGCCGCGCAGATGCAGGGCCACCGGATTGTCGGCGTAAGTTCGCGCCGCCTCGGCAAATCGGTCGGCGATTTCGGCCTCAGCCGCGCCAAGGATAACGCGTGCCTGACGCTCGCGCTCGGCCTGGGCCTGCCGGCTCATCGCGTCCTGCAGCGCCACCGGGATTTTGACGTCACGGATCTCGACCGAGCGGACGTCGATCCCCCATTGACCGATTTTGGTGTGTATTGCGTCGCGCAGCTGCGCATCCAGCGCCTTGCGGTTAGACAAAAGAATAGCGAGGTCGTGGGCGCCGATCATCTCGCGCAGCGAGGTCTGCGCCGCCCAGCCGATCGCCTCGGCGTAGTCGACGACTTCGAGGGCGGCGCGCCTGCCGTCCACCACCAGCCAAAAGATGATCGCGTCGACATCCACCGGAACCGTATCCCTGGTCAGTGTCTGCTCGGCGACAAACTGGGTCGTACGCACCCGCATATCGATCACCGCGGTCACCGCATCGAGGATCGGCACGACCACAAACAGGCCGGGGCCCTTGACCGCGCGGAACCGGCCGGCGCGCAGGATGATTGCCCGCTCCCACTGCTGCGCCATTTTCAGCGCCGCGAATGTCGTTACTGCGGCCGCGATCAGCGCCGCCCCAGGCGCGATCAACCCGCCGAGGATCGCCAGCGCGGCGAGCCCGGCGAGCCCGACGACAATCGCAAGTGAAATCGGGTTGGGGGCTGTCATCCGGCCAATCTACAGGCTCCGGCGGCCGTAACAACCGGCCATGATTGCAAATCATCCGGAGCCGCTTGGTCAGGGATTGCGAGACCGCCTCTCCGGTCAGTGGAGGGCGTATCTCGGCACAATGAAGAACATGCATATTCCCCATTAACATACATGTAGCACGCACGGCAGCCATGCCGCCGGCCATCTATCTCGGTCAGCAGCGTTTCCCTATATCTTGCACTGCAACAGAGAGCGATACGGGTGACGGGATGCCGGAATATTTCGAGCAAGAAAGCGAGCCTGGGTTCACCCAGCGTTATCTCGGCGGGTGGCGGGTCGTTGCTTCGGCCTGGGCGCTCGCGGTTATGGTCGTGCTGGGGTTTGGCGGAGTGCAGGCCTTGGCCTCGCGCCATGAGACGCCGATGCAGCAGCAACTCGTGGGCGCTGTGATACCCCGCCATGACCCGAGCTGCGGCGGACCCGGTGATCTGACCCCGGCGGCACCGGCGAGCTGCCATGTCATGGATGACGTGTTGGACCGCGCCGAGGCGGCGGCCGAAGCCGGTGGCGCCTACGGCTACTGAGCGGCAACCGCCGGCCACCGAGCCGCTGGTCAGCGTGCCGCCGCTGCTGGCGGCGGCCGCGGCGGCTTCTGGATTTCGGCAAGGGCGGCGAGTTGCGCCGCCACCTGCCCTGCAGTTACCGGCAGAGTCTGCATATTCCCGCCGGCATCGGTAAAGGTCACGGCAAAGCCATTGCGATGATTGCTCAATTCGCTCTCGGGGAACTTTGCTGCGAATTCCTCGGCGTAGGAGCAATTGTTTTTGGCATCGCAAGCGATTTTAAAGCGGCTCATCGGGATGAATACGAGCGCTTGACCGGCGCCGTCATGGGCTGCGGTCCAATCATGGTTGCCGTCGTAACTGGCTGTGACATAAAGCTGATGGGCGGTTTTGCCGGTTTGCCGATCGAGAAAACTGCGCAGACAGGAAAAATTGGTGTCCGACGTGCCGAGAAACGGCGGGTCAAACTGAACCTTGGGGCCGATCAGCGCGATAAACCGGCCCGATAAATCCTCGCGCACCACGACCCCGGAAGCCGTGCCGGACCCACCAGCGGCCGGGATCGGGGGTGGCGGCATCGATGTACACGCGGCCAATTGAGCGCCGAACAGTGCGACAGCCACCGCGCCGCATCCGCTCCTCATCGGCGCGGAGCCAGAGCGGCGGTATCTTCACCGATTGCGGGTGCCGCCTTGGCAAAGGGCGGCCGCATCCCGTCAAATGACAAAGGCAGGCCGACCAGCGACAGCGGCGTCCGCATCGCATCCGTCGCCGCCAATTGCTGGATCATTCCGAGAGCCAGGGTCTGCGGGTCGGCGACGACCTGATCGACGGTCTGCATCGGCCCGTTCGGGATACCGGCTTGATCGAGTTGCTGCTGCCAGACGGCGATCGGCTGCGCGAGAAAAATATCGTCGAGGATTGCGATCAGCGCCGCGCGATTGACGACCCGATCCTTATTGGTGCGAAAACGCCGATCTTCGGCCAGATCGGGCCGGGCGATGACATCGCACAACCGTCGGAACAGATTGTCGTTGCCGGCCGCCACCATCAGATAGCCGTCGGCCGCGGCAAACGCCTGGTACGGGACGATCATCTCGACGCCCGACCCTTGCCGCACCGGGATCTTGCGATCGACCAGATAAGCGGCGATCGGGATTGTCATCCAGGCAAGCGCCGTTTCGTAAAGCGATGTGTCGATGACCCCGCCGCGGCCGGTCCGCCCCCGCTCGGCCAAGGCGGCGAGGATGCCGATGACCGCCCACATGCCGGTGGCAAGATCGACGATCGATACGCCGACCCGCACCGGCGGCCGCCCATCCTCCCCCATCAGGCTCATCAAGCCGCCATGGGCCTGCATCAAGGGGTCATAGCCCGGCCGTTCGCGCATCGGGCCGACGGCGCCGAACGCGCCGAGGTTGCAATAGATCAGGCCAGGCTTGGCCGCGAGCAGCGCCGCCGCTGAGAGGCCGTAACGATCGAGCGCGCCGAATTTGAGGTTGTGGACCACCACATCGGCGCGGTCGAGGATCAGCTCGCGCAGTTTTGCGGTCTCGGAGCGATCGGCGAGATCGATCGTGATGCCTTTCTTGGCGCGATTGACAGCCTGAAAACAGGTCGCGGCATCATTGGCGAATGGCGGTCCCCAACCGCGGGCAGCGTCACCGGCGCGCGGATTTTCGACCTTGATCACCTCGGCGCCGAGTTCGCCGAGAATCATTCCGGCATAGGGTGCGGCGATGCTGTGACCGATTTCGATCACGACAAGCCCGGAGAGCGGGGTGGTGCTCGACATCGAAACTCCTGTGACGGCGGCTTCGCGCGGTTCTAGCACGCAGCGGCCGGATCAGCAGCCACCAAGCCGACACTGCCAAACCGAGCGAATGATCATTATCGGGGCAGAACGCTACCGGCGGCTGGCCAATTTCTGGTCAGCATGCGATCCGCAAGCGTTCACCGCAATCGCCCTGCGATCTCGGCGCCGGCAAGACAGCGCCTCGCCTCGCCCTTTCAAACACAACCGCTAAGAACGCCGCATGCGATCTCGGCGCCGGCAAGGCGGCGCGCCGCCAGCTCAGAATTCCATGTCGAGTTCTTCGAGTTCGTCGGGCTCGGCCAATGCCGCCTCGCGCCATGCAATCATGTCGGGCAGGCTCATGATCCGGTCGCAATAACCGGCACAGTCACGGTCGAGCGTCACATCGTAGGTCATGAACCGGGTCGCGACCGGCGCATACATTGCATCGGCCATCGTCAGCTGGCCGAACAGATACGGGCCGTGATGCTCGGCAAAGCAATCGCGCCAGATCGTCGTGATCCGGTCGATATCGGCCTGCGCGCCCGACCATACCTTGAAACCCGGATGGTGGGCTTTGAGGTTCATCGGCAACGCCGAGCGCAGATTGGTAAAGCCGGAATGCATTTCGCCGCAGATCGAGCGGCAGCGCGCACGGGCCGCGCGTCCGCTCGGCAACAATCCCGCCTCGGGCTTGATCTCGTTGAGGTATTCGGCGATCGCCAGGGTATCCCAGATGCGGGTGCCGTGATGGATCAGGCACGGTACCAGGATCGACGGCGACAGCAGCAGGAGTTCGGCGCGGTTCGCCGGATCCTCGACCGGCACCACCTCTTCGGCAAAATCCAACCCCGCCATGCGGCACAATAACCAACCGCGCAGTGACCAAGAGGAATAGTTCTTGCTACTGATCGTCAAAATGGCCTCAGTCATCACCAGGATCCCTTGATGGCAAACACGTGAGGTCGGCGGCCGAGTGTCCCACACGCGCGAGATTGACGTCGATCTCGCAAGCGGCGGGCCAAGCGGGAAGCCAATCGGCACTCAACCGCATCGCAGGAAATCGGGCGGCGCAGGATGATCTACCAGAATTTTCAGACTTACGCCGATACCGTCCTGCCGCTGCGCAGCGTCGCCAACATGGCCGCTGCGGCGCTCGCCAACCCGGTGCCGGGGATTTCGGCAAGCGCCGCGCAACGCGGTTTTGCAGCACTTTGCGAACTGATCGCGCGCGCCGGGCTGAGCCATCGTCGGCCGTCGTTCGGCATCGACCAGATCGCTGTCGGCAACCGATCGGTGGCGGTGCGCGAGGTCGAGATCCATGCGACGCCGTTTGGCGGTCTGCTCCATTTCAAAAAGGATCTCGACATCGCCCAGCCGCGGGTATTGCTGGTGGCGCCGATGTCGGGGCATTTCGCGACCTTGTTGCGCAGTACGGCGCGGACCCTGCTCGCCGAGCATGACGTCTACATCACCGACTGGCACAATGCCCGTGATGTTGCGCTGAAGCATGGCGGTTTCGGGTTTGACGATTTCATCGAGCACGTCATAACGTTTCTCGAGGTGATCGGGCCGGGCGGGCATGTCGTCGCGGTGTGTCAGCCCTGTGTTGCGGTGTTGGCCGCGACCGCCATCATGGCCGAAGACGACCACCCGGCGACGCCGCGCAGCATGACATTGATGGCGGGGCCGATCGATACCCGCATCAACCCGACCGCGGTCAATCATCTCGCGACGAGCCGGCCGCTCAGCTGGTTCGAGCGCAACCTGATCGATGTCGTGCCGCCGCGCTACAACGGCGCCTGGCGCCGCGTCTATCCCGGGTTCACCCAGCTTGCCGCCTTCATCAGCATGAACCTCGCCCGGCACATCAAGGCGCAGCTCGATCTGTTCTGCCATCTTGCCAATGGCGAGGCCGAGAAAGCGGCGGCGATCCGCAGTTTCTACGATGAATATCTGGCGGTCATGGACCTGCCCGCCGAATTCTATCTGGAAACGGTGCGCGCCGTGTTTCAAGAGCATGAATTGCCGCAGGGGCGGCTCAAATGGAACGGGCGGCGGATCAATCCCGGCGCTATTCGCCGCACCGCATTGTTCACCGTCGAAGGCGAGCGCGACGACATCTGCGCCGTCGGTCAGACCCTTGCCGCTCAGGAATTGTGCAGCGGGCTGCGGCCCTATCTGAAACGCCACCACGTGCAGACCGGCGTCGGCCATTACGGCGTCTTCAACGGCCAGCGCTGGGGCCGCTTTATCTATCCGATGCTGCGCAATGTCGTTTATTCGAGCGATTGAGCCGGCCGCAACCGATACCGCATCCAGCCGGCGAACCCGGCGGATGCATGGTTGCCGGCCGGCAGCTACGCGGGGTGATGCCTATCGTGGGGCTGGAACCGCCGGCGAGGTGATTTCGGTGGTCGCGAAATCGGCTGGTGCGATGATCTCCATGAATTCCATATCGTCCGACCAGTCATAAAGATTGTGGACAATTCCCGGCCGCTGATGGACGCAGTCGCCGGCTTCGACCAGGGTATCGACCCCGTCATAATCAAATCTCGCCCAACCGCGGACCATATAGACGACGTGGACATCGGCGGTGTGGATGTGAAACCCGGTGCCCCCTTCGGCCTCCGATGCTTTGCGGGCGGCGCGGACCAGTTGCACGCGCAGTTTCCCGTGAGTGGCGGCGATGATCCCCATATCGCGGTAGGCGAAGAACGCGCGCAGCCCGTCCTCGGTATAGCACGCCTCCGGCGTATTCGCCTTTTGGTGGGTGAACAACGTGTCGGTCATCAAATGCCTCCCGAATCCGTCATTCGGAATAATTCCCGGACTTATACCGCACTGCAATAGAAAAGATATTTTAACCCGTAATTGCAGTATGGTGAATAAAGGTGCGATGCACAAAAACGTGGCAATGCCGGAACCTCCGCGACCGGCCCCGCGCCGGCAATCCGCCGGGCCGCCGCCCCGTCTCGATCGTCGTTCGGTCTTTTGCATCGACGGACCGGCTTGATGTTCTTCTTGCGCTGGATTGCCGTTAGGATGGCGGAATGTACTCGCCATACGCACGTCGCCTCGGCCCATCTCGCTGGACGAAACCGCACCTGAGGTCCCGACGATGCCCTCGCCCGGGGGTCCGGCAGATTGCGGGTGACGCTGTGCCAGCAAGCGCCGTCAGGCTGATGGAGGATCATGTCGACCGAGGTTTCGTCCGTCGGCCAATGCCGGACGATCGCCGACAGCCGGGCAACGCTCGCCTCGACGTCCGGGACAAGCCCGGCCACAACAGATACCTGCCGCTCCCCAGCGCATGTTTCGCAAGATCCTGATTGCCAATCGCGGCGAGATTGCCTGCCGCGTGATCCGCACCGCACGGCGGATGGGGATCACGACAGTGGCGGTCTATTCCGAGGCAGACGAGCAGGCAGCGCATGTGCGCGCCGCGGATGAAGCAATCCCGATCGGCCCGCCGCCCTCGGGCGAGAGCTATCTGAGGATCGACCGGATCGTCGAAGCCTGCCGCACCAGCGGCGCCGAAGCGGTGCATCCGGGCTACGGTTTCCTGTCGGAGCGGGCGGATTTCGCCTCGGCATTGGCCGCGGCCGGTGTCGTGTTTGTCGGGCCGGGTCCGCACGCGATTGCGGCAATGGGCGACAAGATCGAGTCAAAAAAGCTCGCCAGCACCGCTGGAGTGTCGACCGTGCCCGGCCATCTCGACATCGTACCCGATCCCGAAACCGCGGTTCGGATCGCGCGCGACATCGGCTATCCGGTCATGATCAAGGCGTCGGCAGGCGGCGGCGGCAAGGGCATGCGGATCGCCGCCAGCGACGACGAGGTCCGCGACGGGTTCCGCGGCGCCACCAGCGAAGCCAGATCGAGTTTTGCCGACGATCGCATCTTCATCGAGAAATACATCGAAGAGCCGCGGCACATCGAAATCCAGGTGCTGGGCGATTGCCACGGCAACATCGTTTATCTCGGCGAGCGCGAATGCTCGATCCAGCGGCGTCATCAAAAGGTGATCGAAGAGGCGCCGAGCCCGTTTCTCGACGGCAATACCCGCGCCGCAATGGGTCGCCAGGCGGTGGCGCTGGCGCGCGCGGTCGATTATGCCTCGGCCGGCACGGTCGAGTTCATCGTCGATCGGCACCGCAATTTCTACTTTCTCGAAATGAATACGCGGTTGCAGGTCGAGCATCCGGTGACCGAACTCGTCACCGGGCTTGATCTCGTCGAAATGATGTTGCGGATCGCCGCCGGTGAAAAGCTGCCCTTTTCCCAAAAGGATGTGCGGCTCGACGGCTGGGCGATCGAAGCCCGCGTGTATGCCGAGGACCCGACACGCGGTTTTCTGCCGTCGACCGGGCGGCTCGTGCGCTATCTGCCGCCCGCGGGCGATGGTGTGCGGGTCGATGACGGCGTCTATGAAGGGGCCGAGATCAGCCTCTACTACGACCCGATGATCGCCAAGCTTGCGGTTCACGGAGCCGATCGCGACGCCGCGGTCGAACGAATGAGCCAGGCGCTGGACGGCTTTTATATTGCCGGGCTGCAGCATAATGTCGCGTTTCTGGCGGCGGTTGCCGGCAATGACCGGTTTCGCCGCGGCGAGTTGTCGACCGATTTCATCGCGCAGGAATTTGCTGCCGGATTTGCGCCGCCGGCGGGGTTTGTCGCGGCCGATCGGATCATCCTTTTGGCTGCAGCACTCGCCGGCCAGCGGGTTCGCGAAGGCGAGGCGGCGATCGCGGGTCAACTCGTGGACGGCCTCGGGCCGATCGCGGAGGACTGGGCGATCCTGCTCGACGGCATGGCACATACCGTCACGGTGCGCTGCGAGGGATCGGCATACCGGATCGAAATCGGCGCCGAGGATGCGGTCGAGAGTGCGGTCGCGGCGACCGATTGGCGGCCAGGTCAGCCGCTGCTGCGCCTGGTTGTCGGTCCCAGCGCCGCGACCGTGCAGATCGAACGGCTCTCGGCGGTCGAATTCCGCCTGACCCATGGCGGCGTCGTGCGTCGGGCCCAGGTACTCTCGCCACGCGCCGCCGAGCTCCTGGCGCTGATGCCGCAGAAAAAGCCGCCCGACACCTCGCGGCTGCTGCTGTCGCCGATGCCGGGCTTGCTGTCGTCGATCGCGGTGGCGCCGGGACAGGAGGTCAAGGCCGGCGAGGCGCTCGCCATCGTCGAGGCGATGAAGATGGAAAACGTCCTCCGCGCCGAGCGCGACGGCCGCATCGCTGCGGTTCGCGCCAAACCCGGCGATAGCCTGGCAGTTGACGAGGTCATCCTCGAATTCGAATGAGCGGCACCGGAGGGGCCGGGTCATTGCCCATGGACGCCGCGTGATTGCGCCGCTGCGCTCGCGACGACTCAGCCCCGCTGTCCACCTCGCCCGTCTTGGCCACCTCCGCCATGGCCACCTCCTAAAGCATCGGCAGCCCGTTCCGGCGAGGTGCAAGCGGGAATGCGCTGTCAATGCGCGCAATCTCCGCGGCTGAGAGTACCAAATCCCCGGCCCCGGCATTTTCTTGGGTGTGTCCCACGGTTGACGCCTTCGGGATCGTGAACAGCGACGGCCGCCGGGTCAGAAACGCCAGCGCCACCTGGCGCGGCGTCGCCTTCTGCTCGCCGGCGATCTCGGCCAGCACCCGGCCGCCAGGTGTGTTCGGCGCCGGAAAACGGTTGTGACCAAACGGGCTGTAGCCGACGAGCGCGACGCCGTGCTGCTCGCACCACGGCAGCACCCGATGCTCGATATTGCGCTGGGCAAGATGATAGAGGACCTGGTTGCAGGCAATCTTGCCTTCACCGGCGAGACCGAGCGCCTCGTCGAGGTCGCGGACATCGAAATTGCTGACGCCCCAACTGCGGATCTTGCCGGCGCGGTGCAGCTCTTCAAACGCCTCGATCGTCTCGATCAGCGGGTGCGGACCGCGCCAGTGCAGCAGATAGCAGTCGAGCCGGTCGGTGCGCAGCCGCGCCAGCGAACGCTCGCATGCCTGCCGCGTCCCCGAACGCGAGGCGTTCTGCGGCATCACCTTGGAGACGAGAAAGACCGCGTCGCGCCGCCCGGCAATCGCCTCGCCGACCAGTTCTTCGGCAGCACCCGACCCATAAAGCTCGGCGGTGTCGATATGGGTCATGCCGAGGTCGAGACCACGCCGCAGCGCCGCGACAGCGTCATCGTGGCGAGCCTGTTCGAGATACCAGGTGCCAAAACCGATTGCCGCCACCTCGCGGCCGGTCGGGCCGAACCATCGCCGATGCATTGCTCACCTCCGTGACGCTGCAGGGCGCTATGCCGCATTAGCGCCGATTTTTGCCTGCGCAAACAGCCTCAGCATTTCGCGGTTGAAAGCCGGGATGTCGTCCGGCTTGCGGCTGGTCAAAAGATTACCATCGATGACCGTTTCGCGATCGACCCATTCGGCGCCGGCGTTCTCAAGGTCGGTCTTGAGCGACGGCCACGACGTCATCCTGCGGCCGCGCGCCGCCCCGGCTTCGATGATCGACCACGGTCCATGACAGATCGCCGCTACCGGTTTGCCGGCGTCGAAAAAGGCTCTGACAAACGCCGCCGCCTGCGGCTCCAGCCGAAGCTTGTCGGGGTTCATCACCCCGCCCGGCAGCAATAGCGCGTGGAAATTCCCGGGCTGCGCCTGCTCGAGCTTGAGATCGACCGGCAAGCTGCGGCCCCAATTGGTAAACTCCCAGCTCTTCACCTCCTGGTCCTTCGGCGATACGATCCTGGTCTCGGCTCCGGCCTCGTCAAGGACCTTGCGCGGCTCGGTCAGCTCGACCTGTTCGAAACCATCGGTGACAAGGATCGCGACCTTTAATCCATTCAAAGCTTTATCCACCATCGTCCCGTCCCTCATTGGGGTTGTGACAGCCGTGGCTGCCTGCCGGGCAAACAATCGGGAAGCGCCGGGGTGCCCGCATCGGCGCGAGGCCGGCCGGCCAATCGGCCGCCGGAGAACAGGTTGCGGCAGTCGGAGCTGAACCGGTTCGCGAGTTGCTGCGCCTTTTTGCCCAGCAAGCCTTATCGATCGTGACCGGTCCAAAACGCCCTGAGCGGTCCCATTTGCCACATAGCCATCCCGCGGATCAGAGAGACAGCGCATGTCCGACGCCTACGATTTGCAACGCTTTGTCAATGCGCAAAACCCGGTTTACGATTCCGTGCGCGGTGAGCTTGGCGCCGGCCGCAAACGCAGTCACTGGATGTGGTTCGTGTTTCCGCAGATCAGCGGTCTCGGCATCAGTCCGATGGCGCGGCGCTATGCGATCTCGTCGCTGGCAGAGGCCGAGGCTTATCTAGATCATCCGATCCTCGGTCCACGGTTGCGCGAATGCACCGGTTTGGTGACGGCGGTCGCCGGCCGCACGATCGAAGAGATCTTTGGCCGTCCGGACGATATCAAATTCCGCTCGTCGATGACGCTCTTTGCCCACGCGACCCGCGACAACGAAATCTTCACCGCCGCGATCACGAAATATTTTCGCGACGGTTTTGATCCGCTGACACTCGAGCAGCGGCTGTGCCAGGTCGGGTCAAGGAGCTAGATACGGCAACCCGCCGATCGTCGGGCACCCCGGCGGCCCGCTTGTGCGCCGCTGTCGGCAAGCCCGGCGGCGGTGTCCGGGCGCCTAGTTCGCCGCCAACGCCCTGAGGCGGTAGAGGAGGTCGAGCGCCTCGCGGGGGGTGAGTTCGTCCGGGCGGATGTCGCGCAACAGCGCCTCGGCGGCGGATTCAGCGGCGGCCGGGACAGGGCTATGAACCCGGCGGGCGGCGCTGAACAGCGGCAGATCGTCGGCGAGGCGAGCGAGGGCGCCGCCTTGTTCGCCCTTTTCCAGGATCTCGAGCACTTCTTCGGCGCGGGCGGTGACCGATTTGGGCAGGCCGGCGAGCCTGGCGACATGGATGCCGTAGCTGCGATCGGCGGTGCCGGGACCGA
>Ga0335074_10003225_pt1 | contig 22205 bp, 26 predicted proteins | sample Lox_Sample_23_FD_206715 | JGI IMG/M metagenome (GOLD analysis project Ga0335074, IMG submission 206715) | Soil microbial communities from Loxahatchee National Wildlife Refuge, Florida, United States - Lox_Sample_2.3 | ecosystem: Environmental > Terrestrial > Soil > Wetlands | place: USA...
TGAATCTTCGCGCCCTTGAGCCGGTCAACCAGCGGACGGCCCAGCGCCGGACCCTCCTCGCGCAGTGCTGCGACCGCCTGAGCTACCTGGGTCGCCGAGCTGAGATCCTCCTTGATCAGCGTGGTGAACCATCCGGCGTACTCGTCTGTTACCTTCACCGCCCACGCCAAACAGGCCTCCTGCAATTCAAGGCATCCCTTAACTCTAGAGCAGGACACGATCCGCAGCAACGTGGGCGCTTAGCGGTTCACACGGAGTGGCAGGCGGGATGTACGTTATTCGCGCGGGCGCGTGGTCAGATTCCTGGTCCTACAGATAACGGCGCTCAGGACGCCTTGAAGACCTCGTCGATGTGCCACTCCAGGAACTCGCGGTGCGGCCGGTCGGCCCGGCGCGCTGGCAGTCTGCACCCGAGCCAGCACAAGATCGCGTTCAAGCCGACCTATGCCAGGCCTGCATAGGTCAAACGGGTGGGCGAGGATGTGGTGCAGTTCCTCCTGGCCGGAAACGAAGGCGACCTGGCCGGGAGACCGGAAGCCAGCAGGCGAGCGGGGTGTCCTCGGGGATCGGCTGGATTCCCCAACCGGATCGGCGGTGCGGCCTGCTTACGCGCTGGCCTGCGGGATGACCGTCGATGAGGCCTGGGCTGAAGCTGGGGCTCAAGGAACGAGCCTCTGGCCTGGTCAGAGACCAGATCCAGCGGGTGAGGCCTTCACATCTGGCCGTGACCTGCGGAGATGAGCGTTGCTAATGGCAGCGTCCACGGGCTAAGCGGGCTGCGTCCACGGTGTTATGAGCTGGTCCGCCGGGTTCGGCGGTTTGCTGGTGCCGGCTGGCGCTGCCAGCGGGGGTCGGCGTCGAGGGCGGCGGCGCCGAGTTCTTCGAGCTGGCTGAGCAGGTCGCGCAGCCGCCGGTCGTTGTCGATCCATGCCTGGTAGTCCTCGCGCTGGGCGGGGCTGAGCCACCGGCACACGGTCTTCGCGGCGATCTTGCGGGTCCATTGCCAGTACGGGCCGTGCAGGCGGGGCGGGTCGGCGTGGCAGGCGCAGTTGCCGCGGCACCCACCACGGCGCCATCATCTGCAACGGAAACCTGTACTGCCCAGCCACCCCCGCCCCGCTGCTGCAGCTGGTGGCCCTGCCGCCGGCCGCCACCACAGCCGAGGTCGCCGCGGACGACCAGCAGACCGCCGAACTATCGCGTTACAAGCTCGGCGTGCACGCCGCCGGCGACGCCGACGGCTACCGCCGGCACGCCTGCCCCGCCACCGCCGGGAAGATCCGCTGCCCGCTCAAGGTCCGTCGATGACACTCGGCCGGGACCGGCCCGAAATCCTGTCAGTGCCCGAGCATCCGCCGGCCTGCTGCACCCAGCAGACCATCACCGCCGGCCCCGAGGTCGCCGAGAAGACCCGCCAGAAGCACGACTACCCCTCCGCCGGATGGCGGACCTCCTACCAGCGGCGGACCGCCGCTGAACGGCTCAACGCCAGCATCAAGGACACCGCCGCCAACAGCATCGACCGCGGCTGGATCCGCCTCGCGGGCCTGACCCCGCTCATGCTCTGGCTCACCTGCCTGACCACCGTCCGCAACCAGCGCATCCTGATCGCCTACCAGGCCCGGCAAGACGACAACCAGCGCCGCGCCGCCGCCGGACTGCCGCCACGCACCCGCAAACGCCGCCGCGCCCTCGCCAGCACCAGCGCAGGCCCCGCACCCCCATAGCCAGCCCGGGAACCCGCCACCACGGCAGCAGCCGCCAGCACTAGCACCGCCCTGCGCGGCTACACCGTGCCCCCCAGCCCGGCCCATCAGCGCAAAACATCCTCGGGCAGCGGCCCCGGGCCCGGAACACAGCGACCGCGCCCGCATCAGCGGTCACGGCAAACCGTCAGACCCAAATGTGAGCATGAACACTGGTGAGGTGTGAATACCTCCGGGTGGAGCTGAGGGGATTTGAACCCCTGACCCCCTCGATGCGAAGCAGATTCGATACGTCTGCCACGGTCCCCGTGAGTCCGACGGGGAGCCTCTCACCTGCCTAAACGCTCTGGGTGGGTCGCGCCGAGTCGGATGGAGCCTGACCACGTTGGCTCCCCTTCCTGGCTCCCCGTGGCCCTCCGGGCGGGAGAGGGGTTCCCTATGCCGACCACGATCAACCACACTTCTCCGTACGCGGCAGCTGCCGCAGGCCGGGCGCTCAGCCTGGCCGTCTGTGCCGAGGCGCTCGCCGATGAGATTGATGCGCTGCATCGCGACATGCGGGCTGCTCGGGATGAGCCGGTTCGCCGGGCAGGCTTCCGCTGCGATGCCGCCGTGGGCTGGATTAGACAGGCTGGCACGGAGCTGGCAGAGACCGCTGAATACCTGAACCGCATAGCAGACGCCATGAAGCCGGGGGCATGCGCGGTTCCGTGGGGCGTGTGCCCCGATCATGGCAACACGCTTACCAGCACGAGCTGCAAGACCTGGTGCCGGGTCATCGGGTGCGGCCGGACGTGGAACTACGACCGCGTGGGCGTGCCGTGCATCGAGCCCGCGCGGTGGAGGGTGACCGACAGGCACGGCCAAGCCCGCATGATTTGCGACGGTCATGCCCTCGACGCCCGCAAGCGCCTGGAAGGCGCTTGCGTCGAGCTGCGGGGGAGTTCGCGTGACTGACCGCCTGATTCGGATCACCACCGCTGCCGCCGTAGCCACCGTCGCCGCGGTGGCAGCGGTGATCTCCTACCGTCACGCCTACGAGCTGGTCAGCACGCATGGCGAGACTGGCGTGACTGCTCGGCTCGTCCCATTCACAGTGGACGGCCTGATCCTGGCCGCGAGCATGCTGATCCTCGACGCTAACCGGCGACACCAGCCGGTACCACCTCTGGCGCGCTGGTGCCTCGCCGCGGGCATTCTGGCCACGATCGGCGCCAACCTGGCGCACGGCCTTGGTCACGGCCCCATCGGAGCCCTGGTCAGCGCTTGGCCCGCCCTGGCCCTGGCCGGCTCATTCGAACTCCTGATGACCCTCATCAGAGCGGAGCCCGCGGCTAGTGTCACGCCGAGCCACGCCGCTCACGTGGACCATCCCTTGCCGATCGCGGACTCCGACGCACCACCCGCGCCGAACGAAGCGCCGACCGTGGAGCAGACGGTACGGGTCTGGCACAACGCTGGCCACAGCCAGCGCGCCATAGCTCGCGACCTCAACCTCGACCGCCGCAAGGTCAAACGCATCATCGATCAATCCACCTAGAACCGCGTCAGGCGTAAGAAAGGCAGTCGGCGCCTGTCGCGGCATGGTTACTCCAGGCGGCCAGCCAGATCCAGGCAGATGCTGTAAACGCGTTCCAGTCAGCGCTCGCCTCGCTCAGCGCCGTCCCGGTACTAGCGCCAGCCAACGCTCGGCGCACCGCGCGCTTCTTGAAGTGGTAGAGAAGAGTCTCAAGCGCTATGCGCCAGGGCGCCAGGTCCTGTCGTCCGCCAGGGTGCACCAGCATGCGCTGGCCAAGCCGACGCTCATCATCGTAAGTCGACCACCAAGACGGGCAGAGCCCGCAACGCAAGATTGACGCAACCGTTCGCTATCCTTACGCGCGTGCTCACAGCCGGAGTGCCTGACCCCTTCGCCACGTATTTGACATACCACGCGGAGCTATCTGCGGTACTCTCCGGGATCGCTGCTGGAGCGGACCCAGCGTCCTTGAACGCAGAGGCCCATCTTGATGGTTTGGCTTATCAACGGCTTCGTCAAGACGTACCGGTGGAGACGCGCCGAACTTTTAGTACGTTTTTCACGAACTCCACCTTGGGGACTCGTCTCGTTGCACCGTACCGGCACATTATCGCTCGCGGCGCGACAGTCCTAGACCCGGCCTGCGGCATAGGTGATCTTTTGATTGCTGCCTTTAGCGTGTTGCCACGCACTTGGTCCGCAGTTCAACTAGAACGCCACGTCTCCACTCATTTCTTTGGCCGCGAACTGATCGATGTTTTGGCAGCTATAGCGCGAGATCGCTTGCGGCTCACCATGAACCTGGCTGTCGGCTCCTTGAGTAGTCCACCGGCAACCTCATTGCCATTGATACAACCAGGAGACGGCCTCGATACGGATGTACCATATACGACAGCTCGCCTTGTCTTGCTTAACCCGCCCTACGGGCGCAGACTCCTTCCGCGCTCAATTGACTGGGCCGAAGGGCTCACCTCCGAAGCTGCCCCATTTACGTTGCAGGTACTCGACCGTTGTCAAGCGGGAACAAAAGTCGCAGCGATACTCCCAGACGTCCTGCGCTCAGGTTCCCGTTCTGCCAAGTGGCGCGATCAGGTAGAGAGGGTCGCGTCTCTCGATCGAATAGAGGTAGTGGGGCTATTCGATACCTGGACTGACGTAGACGTCTTTATCGCACATCTAATAGTACGAAAGTCACGATCTGCACACAAACCACGCGCCTCGGCTCCATGGTATGGAGACACTACTTCTGACTCATCGAACTACATCCTTGCTAATGTCGCCAGCGTGTCGATAGGGGATGTAGTACCACATCGCCATGCCGAACAAGGGCCAGATGTACCGTACCTATCTGTTCAGACCACACCGATTGGCGCAACCATAACGACTGCACCTTTCCGTAAGTTTCCTGGCAGACTGCATAAAGCGCCGTTCGTAGTTGTTCGAAGAACATCCGCACCGACTCGGACTGGCGGATCTCGTCTAGCACCCTCAGTAATTCATACCAACCTTGGGGCAGTAGCAGTTGAAAATCACCTTATAGTCCTTAAACCAATCGCCGAGAATTTGGAATCTTGCCGTCGCCTCGCAGCGCAGTTGGTTGATCCATCAGTTACAAGTTGGCTAGACAAGCGCCTACGGACTCGACATTTGACAAAACAAGCCCTGCTAGAGCTTCCGTTGCCGAATTAAAATTTACGAGGTTGTGCTCAACTGACCGGTGCAAAGAGCCGTTGAGGCATTAGCTGCGATGAATGCTTGATGAAAGGCTCGGGACGGCCTGACACGCCAGGAACCCTCATGATGGTCAATGATAATCGTGCCTGCGCACCATGCCCTCACATGTCGTCCGCGGGATGCTGCCTGAAGCAGATGCGCAACATTACCGGCCCCTACTGGCGCTGAAGAGCAGAGCATGGAAAGCTGCGTGCATAGAATATTTATGCCTGGAACGGTGTTCCTGATAGCATCGATTATCTCCTTGCGAGGAGTTCCATGCTGGCCGCGTCCAATGGAGAATATGACTGTAGTCGGCCTCACGAGGCTAACGAATCGAGACGCGAAGTCTGCATTAGCCGAAGCATTCGAGGCTCGGCTAACATGGCCGCCATGATGAGGAAAGACAAGGATAGGCGCATACAGATCCGGTGCCGGAGTTTGGTCAAGCAGATGAGCTAGGCCGACCTCATCGATATCGCCCGGCAGCAATGCTAGCGGGCTCCCATGAGCGTGCACTCTTGCAACAACGGAAAGTGAATTTGTCTCGAGTCGCCGACCATCTGTGTCGCGGCTTCCCGCGCCCAGTCCGGCCAACCGAAGTCTCGGGGCAAGGATTTCTACATCAAATGGGCCTGTGCTAAAGCCTTGCCTCTCTCTAACGCCAAACTGAACTTGCGTATCGGCAGCTCGCTCAACGTCGTCTATCTCGTAGATGAGGGCAGCCCATAGGGCTGATTCCTTGAAAGCATCACTATTAAGCCAGATCTCTTGGACTTCAAAGGAGTCGTCAGATAGGAGCGTTAACAGCGCTCCAACGTGATCGCGATCAGCGTGGCTAATCAGTACTCGCCTGACAGTCGTCCGAGACAGTGAGCGTAGCTGATCGAGAACTGTGCTGCCAGCACCTGTATCTATGAGTGTTACCTCTGCTTCGCTGGTGAGCAGAACGCACAAGCCATGACCGACGTCCAAGATCGTGACACTTGGCTCCGTCACCCCGGCTGGGTCGGTCATCTTGGCTCCCAATCGCGAAAATAAAGTTCCCACGCGTCCTCAGTGCCGATGTTCACCCTTGCATGCCATCGAGCGTCCACCTTAAGTTGATTAGCCAGTTCAGCACCCAGGTCGGCCTTACGGAGACGAATCACCTTATCACTGGTCCAGCCCGGCAGATCCACATAGAAGAATTCATTCTGTTCGTCAACTCCCACGTCCGCTATATGGACCTGAGTGCGCCAAGTACGCCGTTGCTCGCTGAATTCTCCTTTAATTTCCCGTATAGTCAATGCAAGGGCATCTACGAACGTGTCAGGATCTAGGTCTTCCCATTGGATCAGAGCGGGCACGCGATCTCTATAAGGCCGAATCAAGTCGAGGTGTGCATCTTCCCAGCGCGTGCAGAGCACCGCAGGGATGCTAGCTTCGTAGAGTGCGGCAGCCAATTGGGCACCGTCAAATGTTGAGTAGTTGCGAATCCTCAAATGATGATCACATAGGACAGCGTCTAGCCGGTTAACTGCACGTCCGACGAACTCCTGTAGTTCACCAAGTGGCCCTGCTTCTCCAATGGTCTCTACATTTGCGTCTTGCAAGGTCCACTCGTAGCTTTGCCGAGCTTCGGGGTTGTCGTCAATAACACCTACTGTTGAAATGGTCGCACTGTCGATAGTAAGCATTTAAGCACCAAGGATCGGCAAGGAGATAATGAATTCAGCGCCCTCGAGTTTACCAGTACGCAAGACCTCTACGCTACCGCCAATGTCATGTACAGCATCGCGTACGATTGTAAGCCCCAACCCTGTTCCGTGAACTCGGGTGGTATAACCGGGCAACCAGATATCGGCAACCGTGGGTACAGTAATGCCGGGGCCGTTATCTTCAATTCGCAGAACAGCATTGCCACCCGATATCTCTGTACCAATTAGGATCCGTCTCCGATCGGTGATGACATCTTCAAACGCAATGAGACTATTGCTGATTAGGTTTGTCAGAATCGATTCTATAGCAGCTTCGCTGGTTCTGAGGAAGGGCCGCCCTTGGCCAAGCTGGACCTCAACCTGAACGTCTCGTTGTTCAAAAAACGGTCCCAGGGTGTCGACAACCTCAGAGATCACGCTATGAAGGTCCACGCGCCGTAGCCGTCGCTTATCGGCCTCCACCAGATGGAGCGTAACTGAGCCGAGAACGCCTACTGACCTTATAGCTCGCCGAATAGCTGCCAACGGCGACCCTAGGACCTTCGTAAATTCAGTGCCAAATTCCCTTGTCCCCCGACGCTCAACCGTATCCATGTTGAGACTCATAACCTTCAACGGACTTCCGGCCGACTCGTGGGCAAAGGTTGCAGCGGTAATTCCCGCTGTCGACAGTGTTCGATAGAGCTGAACCTCTTGCCTCAACGTATCAATCTCATGCGTTGTGGCACGCTCATAGCGTTCGAATGCCCGCTGCAGTTGAGGTTTGTCAGGTGTCTTAGAGGTTTCAATAGCCTTCGCCAAGCTCGCACGTGTCCGCTCACTGGTCCGTTTGGATGCGTTCCGCTCCCTCTGGCGGCGCTTTTCCGCGTCGGCCTGCCGACGCTTTGCCATGAACTCCAAGGCATCGGTAGCGAAGTTGCGGAGGTCGCGAAAGGCTTCTGATTCGATTACGCCGGATCGGTCAGTTTTTTGTATAAGTGCTTCTTGAGGATCATCAACTCGGATTCGACCTATAGAGGTGTTGGTACCAGGACGGTTTTCAGGGCTCCTGACACGGCTTAGGTTAAGGTCAAGCCAGTCATTCCCGGAGTTACCATAGGGATTTACGCGCAGGCCATTTATGTACAGATGGATGCCGCCGAAGTTACGGAGCCAATGTTGAACTTCACGGACAGATACTGAACGCAGACGGAAATTTTCTCCAGAAAGAATGAATACCCACAAGTCGAATCTGGCTGGTGGGCAGGAATATGGACTGTCCGGATGTTCGGAGAATTCCTGATGGTTTGCTGTGTATAGAAGTTTGTCGTAGCCGTCGAGAACGTCAACATTACCGTAGCCGTCAGAATCGATCTCTGCGCGGAGATGGTAATCCGCTTCTGGGAAATAGCGCGCTTCGACTAGCTTTGCAAGGTCGTCAAATTCTGGCGCTAGCAGTAGTGGGTTAAAGCCGCTGGCGTCATCGCTGAACGGGTCGGCTAGAAGAACCAAGGCTCTAGCGAGACGTGTGACATCTGTGCGCCCTATGCGATGTCTTAGTTCTTCGATTTCGATCTCCGTGCCACGCCCTCGTCGCACGGGAGTTTCTGTGGTAATCGAAAGCGGAACTTCCTCTACAAGCTCAACGTTGTCGTAAATATCCCAGTCGATTTCAAGCTTATAGGCGGTTCTCGCACCAGTCGTCGACCTAGTGCGGAGCGTTGTTCGATGGCCGAGCCTCAATGCAGCGAGCCGTCCAAGACCTTTGCTGCCGGCAGGCAGTCTTCCTTTCGGTGTCCGGTGACTCGGATCTTTTATGCTGCGACCAAGCACCAGCCAGCCATCTGCAATATCCTTCGGCGTCATTCCTTGACCATCATCGGTTACTATGACAGTCCCGCCAGCAGTATCGACATTTCGCAGTTCGACTGTACATTTACTAGCGTCAGCATCAAAAGCGTTCTTGACAAGTTCGATGATACCTTGATCAACGCTTGGGTTGAGTTCTTCCCCGAGGCGTCGTAGCACGTCGGCTGCGAATCGGATGTGAACTACGTGGTCAGTCACGGCGACGCCTTCCCGAGGCTGCCTGATGGCTCTGGGGGAAGGCCACCTCCTTCAGACAAAGCAGTTGAACGACTAGCTGTGCACTTCGGAGGTTACATCACGTCGTGGCTGAACCTGCCCTCGCTCAGCGTGATGTTGGTCGGCTTGCCAGTACCTGGATGCGCGATCACTTGGTCTGTGAGGTTCCCCGAGAGGTTGTCTTCGGTTAGGTACTGATAACACTCCATGGCGCAGAAGCCGCACTTGCTCGGGTCTACAGGTTGGTGGCGGAGATTGTCCGGGATGTGGGGGTCCGACGCCGGCTCATGGCATGGGCTTACTTGATACGGCCTTGCCCGTTGATCAGGGGTTGGGAGGATGGCGTGAGTGCTTATAGCGTGGAGGAGGACAGAGGAGGCTGATGGGGTCTGTACTCCCTGACGAAGGCCGAGGAGGCCATCGTGGCCCAGGGCTGGAGCGGAACGCGCCTCGGGACAGTTCGAACGCTGGCGTGGTCTTGGCGGAGTTCATGGAGCAGGAGGGCCTGACGCGCGGGCAGCTCGCGGACAGGCTGGGAGTTGACCGCACGTATGTCTCCAAGGTCTTGTCGGGCAGTCGGCAGATCCGGGATGTCGGCCGTCTTCGGCAATTCGCGCGGACCATCGGCGTTCCGCCGGAGCGGTTCGGTCTGCTTCCCGACCTCGGGGAAACCCCGCTCGCAGTCGGGCAAGGCCACAGCCTGGCACGTGACGTCCAAGAAGATGTTGATGCGTGGTGCAAGGTACGTCTGACGCTCAATCACCGGCGGCCTCAGCTGACCAGGGCTGCCGTAGCCCTGTACGACGGAGCGGTGCGGATCGCCGGTACACCTCTGGTCACTTCGCCTGGCTGGATGCTCGCCGAGCCAGTGGACATTGGAGCGCTCAAACTCACTTGGACTGACGAGTCAGTCCCCTTTGCCATCACGGGTGGCGAGGTCGAAAGCGACCGCTCCCGGCCACTGATGCCTCATGGCGGACGTTACCCGAGGTACTGTCATGCGATCCGGGATCTTGATCCGCCGTCGCTGTTCGAGAACCGGGTTTCGTACCGTCTGCTGGATGTGGCTTGCGACCAGGGCTACCAGAAGCAGACGTACGGCTATACGACTTACTTTGCCATGGTCGACGTGTGCGAGGCCGTTGCGCATGAGATCGCCGCCGCGTGGCTGAGCCACGATGGAGATGCTGGGCGGATCAGGCAGTCGGAGCTGCCGTTCCGCGCGCTGATCGGTGATCCTTTCGACTTGTCACGTCGGCCACTGCTGCCAAGCACCGATACCCTGACGATCCGCCGCGACACGGGTACAGGCCGGTCATCGCTTTTGCTGCACCACCGCAATTCAGACAACGTCGCTCTTGCTGGTGGAATGACTCACATCATCCCCGCGGGCGTCTTTCAGCCTTCCGGGATCGCGCCAGGGAACATCAGCGCGGACTTCGACATCTGGCACAACATCGTTCGTGAGCTGTCGGAGGAGTTGCTGGGAAACCCTGAGCACAACGGCAGCGGCGAGCCGATTGATTACGACGCCGAGGAGCCGTTCGCCAGCCTCAACGCTGCCCGTCGGGATGGCCGGATACGCGCGTGGTACCTGGGTACAGGGCTGGACCCGTTGACGCTTGCCGGTGAGATACTGACCGTTCTTGTTATCGACGCTGAGGTCTTCGATCAGGTATTCGCCGATGTTGTCGCCTGGAATAGCGAGGGCGACATCGTCTTCAGTGCTGATGGCTCGGTCGGCGTGCCGTGGCGGCGTGACAGCGTCTATCGGCTACTGGCGACAGAGCCGCTGGCGCCGGCCGCGCGAGCATGCGTCGAGCTGGCGTGGGACCACCAGGACCTGTTGTTCGGCCGGGCTGGGTAAGTCGAACAGACATGCGCGTTCTTGTAACCGGCGCCACGGGGTTCGTTGGCCAAGCCGTCGTCCGGCAGCTCACCGCGGAAGGGCATTCGGTTGTCGGGTTCGCGCGTGCATGGCGGCCTTGTCCGTGCGAGCTGCGGGCGGGCGACATTCTCGACCAGGTGGCGCTTGAGGCGGCGGTGGACGGCGTTGACGCGGTGTGCCATCTGGCGGCACTGACCCTGGTCCGCCAGTCGTTCGCAGAGCCTGTCCGGAATTTCAGGGTCAACGTGACTGGCACCCTCAACTTGCTAGACGCCATGAACGCGGAAGCTCAGCGAAGCGGCCGTAAGCTCAGGCTGGTCTTCGCATCTACAGGCGCCGTGTATGGGGCACCGGAGACGCAGCCCATCACCGAGACTCAGCAACCGGCGCCGAGCAATCCCTACGGCGCCTCGAAGTTCGCCGCCGAGGTCGCGATCGGCTATCAGGCGGCGCTGGGAGGGATCGGCGCAGTCACGCTGAGAACCTTCAACGTGGCCGGTGCGGTGGACGGCAAAGGCGATCTGGATACCTCGCGGATCATCCCCAAGACGCTGCTGGTCGCTGCTGGTCAGGCGGACTGCCTCAGCGTTAACGGTGATGGTTCGGCCGTCCGGGAGTACATCCACGTCCGTGACCTGGCCCGAGCCTACGCCGTGGCACTCGACGCGGCCGACCTCAGCGGGCACCGCGTCTACAACGTGGGCAGCGGGGTGGGCGCGAGCGTGCGCGAGGTCATCGAGGCCGCCGAGCAGATCACCGGTCGGTCCGTCCCCGTGCGGTGGGGACCGTCAACCAACGAGCCTCCGGAGCTGCGCGCCGACATCTCGCGTATCCGGGCCGAGCTGGGATGGCGACCCAGCAACTCAGCTCTGGAGACGATCGTCGCCGACGCCTGGGAGGCGCTGAACGGCTCGGCACGCTGAGGGGACGTGACAAATAGTCACACCCGTTCCTGACTCCGGTCATGCATCTTTGTGGTCATGAGTCCGCAACAGTGCCAGCGGAGCGCGTGGATAGCCATCATCGACGACACACCAGAGACCAGGCGGCCTGTGCCCATGGGTGACGCTCTGACCGACATGCCAACACAGCGCCCGGCCTCGTCGTGGCGACGAATGACGCATTTAGAGCTGGCAGCATTGCCAAGCGCTGTGGCATGTGCTCGGCTGCATGCCAAGGCAGTAGCACTGGAGTGGGGATTGCCAGCGCTGGCTGAGAATATAGAGCTGATCGTGTCAGAGTTGGTAACCAACTCGATCCGGGCTGCTCATCATTCGCGTGGTGCTGGCTTAACCGTTGCGGTTGTCCGGTTGTGGCTTTCCTGCGATCTGTCTGGATTCCTGATCCGCGTATGGGATGGCAGTAGTCAGATGCCCGTACGTCAGGACCCCGGGCCTGATGATGAATCCGGCCGTGGGCTGATGTTAGTCGAGGACCTATCCAGTGATTGGGGTGCATATCAAGATACCGACGGCAAAGTAACGTGGGCACTGATGTTATATCCATTTCTTCAATGGCAGGCGACTGACGATGGACGCTGCGGACATTGACCGGATCGAGCGCGCACAAGCGTGCCTCTGGCGAGCACGGGCCGAATCCAGCAAAGCTGACATGCCGGGCCTCACTGGTGAGCTGATGCATCACCTTGACATGGTGCTCAGGGTCGTTACCAGCATCCGCATCACGTCAGGCGAGCTGGATGACGCGCCGCTAGCAGTGACTCACCCGACCACTCAAAGGGATTCGGCGGCGTCGAGAAAGACGGAGTACATAAGCAACTCACTAAGGCGCTCCCTGCGGGGGCGGAGGAAGTACGCCAAAGACAAACCGGAACTGTCTTGAAAGATCATACTTAAGCGCCTTTCGTATTGCTGGGCTGGGTTCGGTGCCTGGTGGCTTCACCGACTCTGAGGGCCAGTCAACCGATGAGTGCGAGCACTCTGGCTGTGTCGAGCCTGTAGGAGAGTGGCGTACGCCAAAATTAAGGCTCCTCACCTCTCTAATGGCGATCTCGCCGACCAGAGAGTAACGTCTGTCGTCGCCGAGCACTATCGCTGGCCCAAGTCCATGTCTGATCAGATGCTCGCGCCAACTGGTTGACAGATCAGGATTCATCTGCAAAGCATTTGATCGTGGATTGGGAAGCCAACCAAGTTCGCGGTCCCAAGTCAGAACGTCTTCATCAGCCATGAAACGACGCCACAGACCGTCGCCCTCACTCAACTCGAAAGTCTGCCCACAAGGGAAGACCCTTAGTGCGGTCCGAACGAAGCCAGCAACTCTGAGACATTTGCTCGCCGATCTTCGAGCTGGCCAGACCACACTTCTCCGTGCGGCCGATCGTATGCCCAAACTGCAGTCTCCTCGGGTCCGACTTCGATCTCAAGATCTAGAGGTCCACTCCTCCAAACAAATAGGACTGTGCCGCTTTCAGAAGGTACAACTGAAGGAGTTGGCGTATTGGCATCGAACAGCCCCTCGGCGACTTGAAGCGCATGAGCACACGCTGAGTTGGGTGGTAGCGGCATTCCAGAGCGACTAAATTTCCCTGACGAGAGTTCCGCCAACCGTCGTGTTACGTATCTGTACCATCTCGAACTCGATCGAGCGACTTCCTGTACAGCAAGCACAATGCCCGTGTCGAGTACAATTTCTCTCGTTGCTGAATCTGCAAAAATCCTATTGGGGTTCGACACTGCGGTTGGAGAAACCCATCCGAAAATATTGTTCTGTTCGTTAGCATTCAGATTGGTGGCAGCCAATGCTGCTGCGGCTACGAGCGCACCCACCGTCTGTGTCCAAGGAGGATTGGTGGTCATTGGAACTTCTCCCACCTCTGGTGCGCAGCACCGGTCGTAAGATCGGTAAATGCAGTCACAATGATTATTCTTGCGGCATCTATGAGTTCTGCGAGTTTGCTGGTGTCAATACCATCTTGGCGAGCAGCACGGAAAATTAGACCTAGTTGTGAACCCGATACGGTTGGGTCACTAACCCGAGTTGCTGGCAAGCACTGCACAAAAAGGCGCTGGATGAGAGTTTCGTCGTTTCGCAACGAGTACCTGGCGATCCAGCTCTGCTGATCTGGATGCTTGTCAAGGCCCGGCACAGATATTTCTGCAACGCTGGCAGGCCGGAGAAATTCAGACATGGCCATGTCCGGTATCCAATTGATATACGAGATCTCCACCTGTTGTACGACCGGGCCGTCGAGATTCTCCTCAGTTAGGAAGCTGAGAAACTCCCTATAATGCTCCCAGAATAGGTCTCGGATTTGCTCGAAATGTACATATTGCGACTGGCGGCGACGCCAGTTTTGAATGAATCGCGTATTCTGTATCTGAATCAGAAAGTCATCGTCTTCACTGATCAGCCATACCCTGCCCTGGCCAGGAGTTAGCTGCAGCTGAACCGGCACAATCGGCCCGGGATCCGCCGACTCAATCGGCCCCTCAAGACGCGGCTGAGATTCTGACCTTGGATAGGCGTCCCGGACGCGACGCCAGAATAGCCCGGCGTGGGTGTCAAAGAATCTGTCAATGGGCGGAAACTGTACAGATATGGCGACCTCGTCAATAGGCGGCGCATGATAGTCGGGCAAGTCAGCTGGACGCTCCGTCATGCCTGGCCCTCCTCGCGGTCATGACCGACATGCTGTCATGGACGCCAACCCGCCCGTTGAAGCCCCGGGGCGACGGTACTCGTCGAACGGATACGCCAGAGTCACTCTAGCGGCGCGCCTAAAGGGTCTACGTGCCAGTGTATCTCCGGCGTGTCGGGGTGACATCTGAGCGCCGACACGTGCTACGTACCACCGCCAAACCTCGTTGCAGGTCAACCGCCTGACTCGCTGGTCATGAGAGCGTTGGGCAGATCTCACCGGACCGGAATGTTCGCCGGTTCCCGCCCAGGACGGCGTGTACGGCTGGTGGTCCAGCACTTGCCGCCGCTCGTCGCGGCTTGTGGCTGCAGCGGCATCAAGACCTGAGGCTTCTATACGTGGGGATCAGTCCAGACCGCCGCGATGTATGACGCCGCGTGTTGATAACAACTGATGTGCACAACTCGCCCGCAGTCATGAGGTCGACGGCCAGCGGACGGTGATGACGGTCGAGTCCGATATCGCTTGCCATGAGTGGTCGATACCTGGTCCCCATACCGCGTAGTCGCCCTGTCTGGTCAAGGTGATGCTGGTTTCTGTGAGGTCAATGTGGAAGTTGCCTTGTACCAGCAGTACGAGGGTTGTTCGCTGGTCGTCGGATGTCCACTCGGGACGCTTGTCACCTGCGGGATGGATGCCCCACTTCACTTCGACGTCCTTGCTTGACCGCACGCCCTCGGCCGGATCGATGAAGTGGCCTAGCAGCCAGCCGCGGGTGTCGCGCCCGTCTTTGGCAGCGTTTCCGCTGCACCATTTGGCGCTCATGAGGCGATTCGCCATTCAATCGCTGGCACGTTCACCCGGTTCCCCCCGATCTGTTTGAGCCGCCGTAGTCCTTGCAGTAGCGCAAACAATCCTTCGTTGCTCCAGGCCGGGTCGTGGACCAGCTCAGCTAGTGAATCGCTGTCAAGGCTGGAGTACTGGCGCAGGGACAAGGATTCCCAGTTCACTTCGACCCGGCCGCCGTAGCGAGACCAGAAATCCTCTGCGTCGATGACGATCAGGGCAGGGAACTCGAAGTTTCCGCTGACTAGGTTCAAGCCAAACCCAGTGCACTCAATCCTCAATCCGTCAGGACTGCCGATGAGCCACCGCATCGGTTCAGACAGGCGCGTCGGATGCATCGGATCGGCCACGTACGGCTTGCCGATGGTGTTGTCGGTATCGTCGCGGCCAAACAATTCCTCTTCCATCTCTCGCCGAAGCGTGGCGCCAATGCGCGCGTCTCCCCGAAAGTCCGTCATCGGCTGGTGGAAGCCCTTCGGGATCACGGCTAGGCGACGTGGGGCGTTGACGACGTCGCCGGAGCGCTCCTGGATGAGAAGCACATAATCCGCAGGGCCGCGATATGGGCTGGCCGGCCGAGCAATAGCGCACAGGGCTAATGTGCCGCCCGCGCACAGGCGACCGGAAATGCCGAGAACCGATTCGACGTCCGGCAGGTATCGATCACGTAGCGGCAGCGAACCCGGGCGAGTCGGCGCGCCTGCCATGAGGGCGTCGAGCAACTCGCCTTCCAGGAGGTCCATCGTCAGCGCGTAGCGCACGAACTGTGTGACGCCCAGCAATCCGGCGATTGAGCCCTTTGTGACCTCGATATCAAGCAGGCGGTAGAGCGGCATGTCCACCAGCCGCGTGCCCATGGCCAGCGTTTCGGCCAGTCGCTGGACCGCTGCGTCCGCTGCGTGCTCATCGAGCGACGGATCACCGCCCGCCGCTTCGCTCGTCAGCGTGAGCCGGTCGCACGCTGAGCTGAGCGGGCAGTCGAGGTCCATCCAGTTGGGGTAGATGAGGACGCTGGTTACGATCTCGCTGACCTGGCCATACCGGGCGCTGTAGCGACCGTGCGAGCGGGTCCGGTTGCGGTAGTAACCGCCGAGAGCCTCCGCGATCCGACGTTGGTCGATGTTCCTTCGGCGGGTCGCGCGGTCTTGCAGGTCGCGCACGTCCAGCCGAGCCAGGCGGGACGCTACTCGCCGGCGGGCGGTTCCCGGTTCCCAGCCCGCGTACTGATCGAGCCGGTCGAGCGCTGAGCCGATGTGCGGATCGGTGCTGAGTCTGCGCTCTGCATCGGCCGCCGCGCCGTCATCGTCCAGGTCGGCGTCTATACGCGGCACCGAATCACCCGTGAGTCCGGCGAATCGTGCCTTGATCGCTGGCGACGCCTGTTCGAGCGCCGTGTCGAGAAGTTGCTGCATTTCAGGTCTCGGCCGTAACGACGGTTTCTGGTGCCAGGCCGCGACCGTGCGCACGCCGATTCCAAGGTGTTCCGCGAACGCCTCGTTACTCAGCCGTAAAGCGGCCTGTAGCGCACGGGCGGTGCGGCCTGTCCAGCCGGTCAATGGGTCCATTTCTCGTTTCCCGCCATTGCGTCATGCACCGTAACCGCACTGGGCCTGCACTGAATGTGCACTGATCGTGCATGGGAAGCGTGGCCGATCCGCAGTGGAATTATGGACATGGGAAGCATCGAGGCCATCTGGCGAATCCACAGCGGACTACCGGTGATTACGGACATGTTCAACCACCGTCGCGAGATCGGTCGCCAGGTCGACGAGAAGCTCAGTGATCTCGTCCAAACGCCTTTCGATCGTGTCAAGGCGCGAGGATGTCGCTTCATGAGCGCCTGTGACTGGCTTTCCTGGTATCGGCGACCTGAGACCCTTGAGCACCGCTTCGAGATGCTGTGGTTCCCAGCCGAGCGCCACAGAGAGCGATTCCAGGGTTCGCGGGCTACGGTGGCGCTCAACGGTGTGACGCTGAATTTCGCGCACAATAGCGGCCGACACGTGCGAGCGCTCAGCAAGTTCGCGCTGGCGCCATCCAAGCTCGGTCACGCGCTCATTGATGGCTTCCGCGACGGCCGCCCAATTCTCCGACACCCAATTCCTCCACGCTCCGCCTTCGGCGCTGAGATTAGCGGATCTGCGTCATTCTGCGGCACGTCGCAGGGCCTCCCACGGCGTCATCCGCCAAACACGTCAGCTAGCAGAGCTGAAATCATCGAGATATCGCTGAAATCAGCGACTATGGCTCGGAGCGCAGGCTTCGCACCAAGCGATTGAAGGAAAATCCATGGACGCCGTAATTCTTATCGCCGCCACAACCGCAGTAGCGAGCCTCGGTTTCTTGGCCCTATTGGTGGTCGTTTTCATCGGCATCCGAACCGAAGGCAGTCATCTCAGCCCGAGCGGTGCACGTCATACCCGCACCGAAACTATGGCTCGCCGAATTCTTGACCTTTATGTGCGTCGCGAACTCGAGAAGACGTCAGTCCAGCACTGGGTAAGGAGGTGACTTCGATGACCCGCAATAGTCCCATCAACCTCGACGGACTCCGCTGTGAGTGTGGCGCCCAGGCCGAGAACGGCTTGCCGATATGCCGCAAGTGCCGCAACCGTGCGCGATGGCTGCGCCGCAAAAACTGGCGGCACCGCGACGAATGGTGATCGCAGCAATGTACGGAACGCCGAGGCTCCCCGAGGAGGTGACGAAACTTGACCGTAACGATTCCGCTAGTGGTCCTGGTGGCCGTGCTCGCCTTGGCGGCCTGGCGATACATGGGTCTGCGCATGTGGCAGTTGATCCTCTGCCTGTTGCTGGGCTTTCTCCTGGCCGCTACAAGCGCCGCTCCCGAGATAAACAACCTGGTGACTGGCATTGTCCACGCAATCACCGGTCACTGAAGCCCGCCACGCAATGAGGAGGTGATACCCCCAGTGCCAGACACGCCCAATACTCCCGCGATCAATCTCCTGGAGGTGAGCGCCCGCGCCGAGCACGTGCGCCACATCATCACCGGATTCTCCCTCACGATGCCCACCCTGGCAGGCCTATGGCGCCAGGTAGACGATGCCCTGGCCGACATCCCCGCTCTGACAGCAGAGATCAGCCGCTTGCGCGACTGGCTGACCGCCTGCCGCATCGACCGAGCAAACCTCGCCGCTGCCGGCCGGATAACCATCGCCGCGGATCACAACGGTGAGCCCAACCCGCTCGCCTACCTGCGTGACGAACTGCGCGCACAAGGCTTCGGTACCTCCGAGCCGGAGCGGTGGGACATATGACGCCGCCCCGCAGGATGCGGCGCCACGCCCGCAGGATGCGCCGCTACGGCCTACAGCCCATGGTCGTCATCAGCTCTGGCGACTCTCTGCCCGACCTGGTCATCGTGACCGCAGCACGGTGGTTGTGGCGCTACCGCTCTGAACTCGCCCCCCTCGCCCTTGCCGCCGCGACGGCGCTCACCGCGTGGGCACTGCATGCCAGACACCCGCACTGGTGGCCTGCCTTCGCCGCAGCCACCGTTGCCGCCACGTTCGGCGTAGGCATCGCCGATCGGCGGCTCGGCCTGGCCACGCGAGCCGAACGGGGCTACGCGATGACCGTCATCGCGACCACGGGCGGCTGGCTGGCTGGTGCGACAGCAATCGGCCCAGGCCGCGAACCACTTCCTTGGGTCCTCCTGCTAGGTGCCAGCGTGCTCGGTATCCCCTGGTGGGCGCATCGGCGACGTCGCGCCAGGGTTCGTGTCGAGCGCCTCCTCGCTGCCTGGCCGGAGATCGCCCAGGCGGTCGGGCTGGCCGGATCGAGGGTCATGTCCGCGGTGGTGGACATCTGGGGATGGCGTGCCCGGTTCGGACTCGCCCGCGGCCAGACCATCACGGACGTGATCGCTAAGCTGCCCGCGATTGAGTCCGGTCTTGGCACATTCCGGGGCGCGGCCCGCGTCTACCCAACACCTGACGACTTAGCGAACCGCTTCGAACTGCGCGTGCTCGACAGGGACCCGCACGCGGACGCGATCACCTGGCCCGGCCCATCGGTCGCGTCCATTACCGAGCCGGTAGACCTCGGCCCCTTCGAGGACGCCATGCCCGCCAAGGTGCTGTTCCTGCGCCGCCATGTCCTGTTCGGTGGCGCGACCGGATCGGGCAAGAGCGGTGGCCTGAACGTGCTCATGGGCAACCTGACCGCGTGCGCCGACGTTGTGATCTGGGCCATAGACCTCAAACGGGGGATGGAACTCGGCCCCTGGGCTGCGTGCATCGACCGGCTGGCCACCACTCCCGCCGAGGCCCGCGCGCTGGTCGCCGACGCGGTGGCCATCCTCGAAGCCCGCGCCGCCTACCTGGCCGCGACCGGCCGCCGCGTGTGGGACCCGTCCCCGAACCTGCCCGCGCTTGTGATCGTGGTTGACGAGTACGCCGAGCTGGTCGACTCGGCTCCCGAGGCCACCGGCGACGCCGACTCGATCGCCCGGCGAGGCCGTGCGGTCGCGGTCACGCTGATCGCGGCCACCCAGCGGCCGACCCAGAAGGCCATGGGGCAGGGCGCGCTGCGCTCGCAGATGGACGTGCGGATCTGCTTCCGGGTGCGTGAGCGGAAGGATGTTGACCTGATCCTCGGCCAGGGGATGCTGACCGCGGGCTGGCAGGCGCACAAGCTCAACGCACCCGGCAAGTTCCTGATCTCCGCACCCGAGCACGACACGCCACGGCGTGCTCGCGCCTACCTGCTCACCGATCAGGCGGTCGCCGAGGCCGCCAGCGAGCACGCGAGCATGCGGCCCGAGCTGGACGAGGTGTCCTGGCAAGCCCTCGACGAGCGCGCCGACAGGCACCCAGAGCCGCTCAGGGAACTGCCCGGCTCAGGCCATCGGGACGATCCGGAGCACGCTGATGATGACCAGGACGGCCCCGAAGCGCTCCTGTGGGCTGCCCTGTGCTTCGCTCCAGAGCAAGGCGTCTCCGTGGCCGAGCTGATGAACGAAACCGGCATGAGCCGCCGATGGGTCTACTACCGACTCCGAGCACTCGCGGACGGCGGCCGGGCGGTCCAGACCCAACACAGCACATGGCGGGCCACGCAGGCCGAGGGTGACGCTCCGTGAGTGCAAGCGATCTTGTGCACGTGCACGCCTCACGCGCGTCTGCACGCATAGCGGCCATACACGCCGTGCACGTGCACGGTGCACAGCTACCCAGCGTGACCGCTGAGAGGAGACAGCCACGACCCACGCCAGCCACTACACGAGGAGGTGACCTCTTGGAGGCATACACCGTCGAGCAAGTCGCCGAAATGCTGCACGTCGGTCGAGACAAGGTCTACTGCCTGCTCCGCACCGGCCAACTTCGCAGCATCAAGATCGGCAAGCTGCGCCGGATCACCGATCAGCACCTCGCCGCGTTCATCGCCTCGCTTGAGGATGACCTATGAGTGTGTTGCACTGCATTGCGACGTGTTGCATACTGGCGTCACGGCTTCGCTGTCCGGACCAGGATGGAGCCCATGCCAGCAACCCAGACCTACAGCCTGCGCCTCGACGCAGACCGCCGAGGCAAGCTCGAAGAGATCGCACGGCGAAAGGACCGTGACCTGTCCTACGTGATCAGGAAGGCCATCGATGAATACATCGAGCGCCACCAGAACGACTCCAACGGCGGCTGACACCCGGCAGCGCCAGCCCTGGCCACCACGACCACGGTGGTACGCCTCGAAGGCAGACCAGGGCACGCCAGGCAACCCCGACCACCTGGCAGAGGAGACCCAATGTCCAAGATCTTAATTGGGAAGTACGAGGCCACGATCTACCCGGAGCGAGGCGGCTACACGGGCGCGATCAGCCTCGGCTTTGACGGCAGGGGCAACCGCCAGCGCGTAAAGCGAAAGGGCCGGACCAAGGAGGCCGTCAAGGACAAGTTGCGGGAAGCCGTCAACAACCTGGAATCCGGGATCAAGGCCAGCCCGAATTACACGGTCAGCGACGCCGTGACGGACTGGCTGGCCAAAGGGCTCAAGGGCCGGGCCGACAAGACGGTCGAGACCCTGCGCGGCCTCGCCGAGCAGCACGTCATACCGCTGATCGGAGCCATCAAGCTCAAGGAACTGACCGCGGATCATGTAGACGAATGGCTCGACGGGCTGACCGGCACGTTGTCTACCCGGACCTTGCAGACAGTCCACTCGATCCTCAAGCGGGCCATCCGGCAGGGCCAGGCCCGCGACAAGGTGATGAGGAACGTGGCCGAGCTGGTCACCACGCCGAAGGGTCGTCAAGGGCGGCCAAGCCGGGCGCTCACACTGGACCAGGCGGCTGCGGTCCTGGAGGCCGCCAGAATACGACCGCTGTACGCCTATGTAGTGCTCAGCCTCATGACCGGTATCCGTACCGAGGAGGCGCGCGCCCTGCGCTGGGATCACGTCCAGGCATGGACCAGCAGGGACGGCGGATGGCGGCCGGTGACCGAAGCCGGCTTCGACCACGAACGGTTTGCCATCTGCGTCTGGCGCTCGGTCCGGGTCGATGGCGACACCAAGACCGAGAAGTCACGCCGGACGCTGGAGCTCCCCGAGGAGGCGGTCGACGCCCTGAAAGAGCACCGCAGACGTCAAGCCGCCCGGCGGCTTGAGGCTGGCGGGTTGTGGCAGGATCACGGCCTGGTGTTCTGCAGCCAGGCCGGAACACCGCTCGACGCGCACAACGTCCGCCGGGCGTTCCGCGGGATCACCAAGGCAGCCGGTCTCGGCAAGACGTGGAGTCCCCGGGAGCTCCGGCACACCTTCGTGTCGATCATGAGTGACAACGATGTGCCGGTCGAGAAGATCGCAGATCTCGTCGGGCACAAGGGCACCCTGGTGACCGAGCGCGTGTACCGTCACCAGCTCAAGCCAGTGATCACCAAGGGCGCCGAGACCATGAACTCAGTGTTCAGCAAGCAGAAAGCGGCTACCGCCCAGCAAGCATCGGCCGCCCAGGAAGAAACCAAGTCCGCCTGATGAGTGGCTCCGTTTGGCTCCCCGGGCCGAACAGACTATCTAAAACTTGTGGAGCTGAGGGGATTTGAACCCCTGACCCCCTCGATGCGAACGAGGTGCGCTACCGGACTGCGCTACAGCCCCAAGAACGCCAGTCAGCGTAGCAAACTCAGGGACCTGTCCGCTCCGCGGTGAC
>Ga0335074_10003226_pt1 | contig 22199 bp, 14 predicted proteins | sample Lox_Sample_23_FD_206715 | JGI IMG/M metagenome (GOLD analysis project Ga0335074, IMG submission 206715) | Soil microbial communities from Loxahatchee National Wildlife Refuge, Florida, United States - Lox_Sample_2.3 | ecosystem: Environmental > Terrestrial > Soil > Wetlands | place: USA...
GGCAAGTCCGGTGAAGCGCTGTTCTTTGAGTTGGCGGTGGAAGACCTCCAGCAGGCCGCCGATCTATTTCGGCCGATTTACGACCAGACCAACGGCGTCGACGGCTGGGTATCGTTGGAAGTTTCACCCCTGCTGGCCCATGACACGGCCAATACGATTGCGGCGGCCAGGGAACTTCATGCCCGGGCAGGACGACCCAACCTCTTTATTAAAATACCAGGCACCCCGGAAGGCCTCCCCGCCATCGAGGAGGCCATCTTCGCCGGCGTGCCGATTAACGTGACACTTTTATTCTCACGCGCGCATTATGTTGCGGCCGCTGAGGCGTACCTGCGCGGCATCGAGCGGCGCATCGCCGCCGGACTGAATCCCGCCGTCGGCTCCGTGGCTTCGGTGTTTATCAGCCGCTGGGACGTCGCGGTGGAAGCCAAGGCGCCCGAAGCGCTGCGCGATCAACTGGGCATTGCCGTGGCCGGACAAATCTACGAGGCCTACCGCTTATTGGTCGATTCGCCGCGCTATCAGCGTATTCTCAATGAGGGCGCGCGCCGCCAGCGCCTCCTCTGGGCCAGCACGGGAACCAAGGATCCCAAAGCCTCCGACGTTCTGTACATCCGCGCGCTGGCCGCCCCCTGCACCGTCAACACGATGCCCGAGGCCACGTTGAAAGCATTCGGTGATCATGGGGATGTCGGCCCGATTATGTCCACGGATGCACGCAGCAGCGATGATGTGCTGGCCAAGTTCACCAAAAGCGGCATTAATACCGATGCCCTGGCCGCCCAACTCCAAACGGAAGGCGCCGAATCGTTCGTCAAATCCTGGAACGAATTGATCGAAACCATTGCCTCCAGAAGCGCGGCGGTCAAGAAGTCCGGTTCGGTTGCAAATCAAACGAATGTGACGCCAGCCATCACACCACTCACGCAACGTGCGGCTTGGAAGGCCCTGGAAGCCCATTATCCAAAGATGCGGGAACTGCATCTTCGTAAGCTATTCGCGGACGACTCCAAACGCGGTGAGCGGCTGAAGGTCGAGGATGTCGGGATCTGTTTCGATTACTCAAAGAACCGCATCACCGACGAAACGCTCAAGCTCCTGCTGCAACTGGCCGAGGAATCCGGCCTGCGGGCCCGCATTGCAGCCATGTTTCGGGGGGAGAAAATCAATGTGACCGAGAAACGGGCGGTCCTGCATGTGGCCCTTCGCACGCCCAGGGGCCAGGCCATCGTTGTGGACGGCAAGGACGTCGTGCCGCAAGTACATGCGGTACTCGACAAGATGGCCGATTTCTCCAATCGGCTGCGCAGCGGCCAATGGAAGGGCCACACCGGCAAGCCGATCCGCAATGTCATCAATATCGGCATCGGCGGATCTGATCTGGGGCCGGTCATGGCCTACGAGGCGTTGCGGCACTTTAGCCAGCGCAACATGACCTTCCGATTTGTTTCCAACGTAGACGGCACCGACTTTGCCGAGGCGACCGGCGACCTGGACGCCGAAGAGACGCTGTTCATCATCTCATCCAAGACCTTCACGACGCTGGAAACAATGACCAATGCCCACACGGCGCGCGACTGGGCACTCAAGACACTAAAAAAGGACGAGGCTATTGCCAAACATTTTGTCGCGGTCTCGACCAACGCCCAGGAGGTGGCGAAATTCGGCATCGATGTGGCCAACATGTTCGAGTTCTGGGACTGGGTCGGCGGCCGCTACTCCATGGATTCGGCGATCGGACTTTCGACGATGATTGCCATAGGCCCGGACAATTTCCGCGCCATGCTCGACGGCTTCCATCAGATGGATGAACATTTCCGCACCACCCCATTGGAACGAAATCTGCCGGTGCTCATGGGGCTTCTGTCGCTCTGGTACAACAACTTCTTCGGCGCCCAGACCGTCGCGGTCTTGCCGTATGAGCAATATTTGAAGCGCTTCCCGGCTTACCTGCAGCAATTGACGATGGAGAGCAACGGCAAACACATCACGCTTGATGGAAAAGAGATTAATTACCAGACTGGCCCGATCTATTGGGGAGAACCGGGAACCAATGGCCAGCATTCGTTTTACCAACTGATTCATCAGGGGACCAGGCTCATTCCCTGTGACTTTATTGCTTTTGGCCAGCCGCTTAACCCGCTTGGCCGCCACCATGACATACTCCTGGCCAATGTTTTCGCCCAGACCGAGGCCCTGGCCTTTGGCAAAACATCCCAGCAAGTCCAGGCGGAGGGTACGCCGCCGTGGCTCGTGCCGCACCGTACGTTTGAGGGCAACCGTCCGTCCAACACAATCCTGCTGGAGCAGCTAACCCCGGCAGCGCTGGGAAAACTCGTGGCCCTGTACGAACATAGCGTTTTCACCCAGGGCACCATCTGGCAGATTGATTCCTTCGACCAGTGGGGTGTTGAGTTAGGCAAGGTCCTTGCCCAGCGCATTATCCCCGAACTCGAAAGCCAAACCGAACCTCAGTTGCAGCACGATAGCTCCACCAATACCCTGATCCGCCGCTACCGGAAACTCAGGGAGTCGTCATGAACCGGCCTATCAATATGCAATAAAGATACGCGGCACGAAAACGTGTCCACCAATTTAGAGGCTCTTAGGAAAACCAATAATGGATACCACGATATCTCCACTGGCCGGCAAACCGGCGCCTAAAGAAATGCTGGTGGATTTGTCCCGGCTCGAAAGTGAATATTACCAGCGGAAGCCTGATCTGGCTGACCCAAATCAATTGGTAAGCTTCGGCACGAGCGGGCATCGCGGCTCATCACTGCGCGGGACATTTACCGAGGCCCACATTCTGGCCATCACCCAGGCCATTTGCGATTATCGCCGCAGCCAGAACATCACCGGTCCGCTTTTTATGGGTAAGGATACGCATGCAATATCCACTCCTGCGCAGCGCACCGCACTGGAAGTTCTCGCCGCCAACAACGTGGAAACGATCATCCAGCCCGATGACGGCATCACGCCGACGCCGGTCGTTTCGCACGCCATTCTTGTTTTTAACCGCGGACGAACAACCGGCCTCGCCGACGGCATTGTCGTCACGCCATCGCATAATCCGCCGGAAGACGGCGGCTTTAAATACGATCCGACCAACGGCGGCCCTGCCGATACCGACGTGACAAGCTGGGTGCAAAATCGCGCCAACGAGTTATTACGCGCCAACAATGCCGGCGTGAAGCGCATGCCGTTCGCTGCTGCGATCAAGGCGGCGACCACGCACCCGCAAGATTTTATTCTGCCCTATGTCAATGACCTGCGGAACGTTGTGGACATGGAAGCCATTCGCAGCGCCAGTTTGAAGCTGGGCGTCGATCCGCTCGGTGGATCTTCGCTGCCTTACTGGGAGCCGATCAATTCCATTTACAAACTGGACATTACTGTCGTGAACACAAGGCTGGACCCGCAGTTTGCGTTTATGACGGTGGATCATGACGGAAAAATTCGCATGGATTGCTCCAGCCCGTATGCGATGGCCCGGCTCGTGAATCTTAAAGATAAATTCCGCGTCGCGTTTGCCAACGATCCCGATGCCGACCGGCATGGAATCGTTACGCCGTCGGCGGGTCTGATGGAACCCAATCATTATCTCGCGGTGGCCATTGGGTATTTGCTTTCGCACCGTCCAAACTGGCCGGCGAAAGTGGCCGTTGGCAAAACGCTCGTCAGCAGCGCCATGATCGATCGGGTGGTCGATAAGCTCGGCCGGGAACTCTACGAAGTGCCGGTCGGCTTCAAATGGTTTGCGCCCGGGCTCTTCGAGGGCTCGTTGTGTTTTGGTGGCGAAGAAAGCGCCGGCGCAAGCTTCCTGCGGCTGGATGGCACGGTATGGACGACCGACAAGGACGGACCGATCATGGATCTATTAGCGGCGGAAATGACCGCGCGCACCGGCAAAGATCCTGGCGAACATTTTCGTGACCTCACCAGAGAGTTCGGCGCCACGTATTACACGCGCATTGACGCGCCGGCCACGCCGGAACTCAAGGCGCGCCTGGCCAAACTTTCGCCCGAAGCCGTGAAGGAGTCGAAGCTGGCCGGCGATCCGATTACCGCCAGGCTGACGCGCGCGCCGGGCAACGGCGCTGCGATCGGCGGCTTGAAAGTATCCACCGAAGGCGGATGGTTCGCAGCCCGTCCGTCAGGAACCGAAAACATCTATAAGATTTATGCGGAGAGTTTCCGCAGCGAGGATCATCTTGATCTTATCCTGCAGGAAGCGCAGGCGATTGTCAGCGCCGCTTTGGCGGCGTCACCGCATGCGAAAGCACAATGAACGAATTGCTGTCAAAAGTGTTCGATACACTTGAATGACGGCTTTTAAAAAGGAGATAAAACATGCCTTTGTTGCAACCAGGTGAGCTTGCTCCGGACTTCACGCTTCACGTGACTCCCGATCAACAACTTTCACTCAGTGAGCTGCGCGGACGGCCGATTATTCTTGCCTTTTATCCCGCCGACTTTAGTCCGGTCTGCGGCGATCAAATGGCGCTCTACAACGAAGTATTTCCGGAGTTTCAAAAACTCGGCGCCGAACTCGTCGGCATTTCCGTCGACGGCGTGTGGTGCCATGATGAGTTTGCCAAAAGTCGTAAACTGCATTTTCCACTCCTCGCCGATTACGAGCCTAAAGGCGCGGTTGCCAGGCAATATGGAGCGTACCGGCAGAAGGATGGCTTTGCCGAACGCGCCTTATTCGTCATCGACGGCAAAGGAAAGATATTCTGGAGCTACCTTTCGCCGGTCGCGGTCAACCCCGGCGCGGACGGCATTCTTGAAGCACTCGAAGACCTGTCTAAATTGTCTAAATCATAGAAGGAGCGATCATGCTGAAAATACCCGTAAACCAGGACGATCATATTCTAGGTGATCCGAAAGCCCCGGTGGTTTTAGTTGAATATGGCGACTACGAGTGTCCATACTGCGGACAAGCGTACCCCATCGTCAAACGCGTCCAGAAGCACTTCGGCAAGCGAATGGCATTTGTATTTCGGAATTTTCCCCTGACCGAGATACATCCGAACGCGGAAATGGCCGCCCAGACCACAGAATTCGCTGCTGCACAGGGACGTTTTTGGGAAATGCACGACGGCCTATATGAGAACCAGCAAATGCTGGGGCCGCCTCTATTTATCGCACTGGCCCAGAAGCTGGAGTTATCCGTTGAAGACCTCAATCTCGCTTTGACTAACGGCACGTATGCTTCGCGAGTCAAAAGCGACTTCATGGGCGGCGTACGCAGCGGCGTTAACGGCACCCCGACATTTTTCATCAATGGCGACCGGCACGACGGAGCGTTCGGGTTTGATGATCTTGTCGTCGCGATCGAAGCCCGGCTGCAGAAATAAAATGACGGATTACCATAACCAGTGCAATCAGGCCTTGGCTCGCCACACTGGCGCACATTGCAACGCCGCGGCGGCAGCCAGCGCGAATGGGCCAACCTGACAATTTCCTGCCGATCACCTCAACTGACGACAATTAGTGTATCCTGTTAAGTTAAGTATGGTGACTTTGAAAACCCAGCGCCGGTACATTGATACGGGCGCACGTGAGTGAACTTATGCCGATCCAACACCTTGAGATTCCCGCTTTACCACAGCGCCCGCGCGTCAAACACATTTCCGGCCAGATCCGCCGTTCTTATCCCGTCGGACGGCAGAATTTCTTTCGCGCCTGTCAGGGCGAGGTTCTGACCTTAACCCTCGCCACGGAACGTCCTGTTCCCGGGCATCTTCAAGTGAACCTCGTGACGACGCTAAGCTCAGTGGGATGTCGCATCTTGAGCAAAATACCATTTGAGCGCGCCGATGAGCGGACCCTTGTTTGCCGCATTACGCCGCAATGTCCGGGCCTGCATTCCTTTCGGGCCGAGTACTCTGCAGACAAAGGCGCCACCTGGCTTCGGGATGATGTCCCCGACGCCTGGGTATTGATCGATCCGCCGCAGCTTGATGGCCTGCGTGTCTACAACCTTATTCCCACCGTCTCCGGCACACTGGCCGATTGGAAAGCCGATCTTAAACGCATTGCGGACATGGGCTTTAATGCCGTTCACCTGCTGCCCATAACGGCTCTGGACAAGTCCGAAAGTCCGTATGCCGCCGGTGATCTTTTTGATATTGACCAGAGCTACCTGATTCCGGGGTCAAAGAAGGACAGCCTGTCGCAACTGGAAGACTTTATTGCGGAAGCCAAGAGGCTCAACATCCGGCTGATTTTTGACCTGGTCCTGAATCACATAGGCGTAAACTCGGCCATGGTGCAGCGGGCGCCGGATTGGATCGTGCCCGACCAAAATCAACCGGATGGGCTACAGCGCGCCCGCTATTGGGCCAATGATGGCTGGCACACTTGGGACGATCTGGTCCTGATCGATTATGAGCATCCGTCGGAAGAAATCCGTTCTGAAATATGGGAATACATGACCGACTATGCGCTCTTTTGGGCGAACTATGCCAACGATACCGGAGGGTTCGTGCGCTTTGACAACCTACATAGCAGCGACACCGATTTTGTTCGAGCGCTCACGACAACACTGCATGCAAAATATCCCGAAGTGGGGATTCTCGCCGAGTATTTCACGGATGAACACACGCTGCTCAAGACTGGAGCGGAGTGGGGATTGAATCTGGTCCTGGCGACGCCATGGAATTATAAATTTGTGCCGCAGCTTCGCGATTATCTGAATTACATTCACCGTATTTCCGGGCAGGTTCGATACTTCATGCCGATCACCTCGCACGATTCCGGCTCGCCAGAACAGGAGTTCGCGACAAGTGACGCGACTGTTCCCCGCTATGTTGCCGCCGCTCTGCTGGGCAACGGGGCCACGGGAATGCCGCAGGGAGTGGAATTCGGAGAAAAGGAGCGGATCAACTTTATCGGCAGGCAACCGAAAAAGCGGTATCCCGCCGAGGCAAAATTCGCGCCGTTCATCAGCCGGGTCAACGCCATTCTCGCCGAGCATCGGGCCTTCCAATGTGGGGAAAACTATCAGTTTGTTGATAACGGCCATCCCGCGGTAATCGCGGTATTTCGTCATGGCCAGGTTGCGCAGGAGTTCGGATTTCTCGTGGTGTGCAATTTCGATATAAAAGATCCGCAAAGCATCGCGATCGATCTTGAATCCATCCTCGGAACAAATGGGCCATTCCCATGCAGTGAATTGTTAACTGGCCAAATGCAAAGCTTTGATCATCCGCGCGTGGAGCTCGAGCTTCCTCCCTGCACTGCCCAGGTGCTGCGGTTTACCAAAAACAGCTAAGGGTTAAACACAAACGCCATAATCACAACCCCGCGCGTTCGCAATTTTGCGAACACGCTCGTCGTGTCGTCGTGGTAAAAAACTTCTCCCGACTCCCGACTTGGCGGTGCCGCTGCGGCTCGCCCTGAGCCTGTCCCGAGTATCACCGAGGGGCAAAGTCGAAGGGTGCCGTCGTGGTGATAAATTTCTCTTTAGTTCTCTGTGGCTAATAATAATCTAAGCAATCTGCGGATCGTTTTGCCTTTTTACTTTTTAACTTTTACTTCGTGATGCCGCCGCGCCGCCTGCGGATAGCAAGACCCAATCCCCCCACCGCCAGGAGCGCCAGCGACGCCGGCTCAGGAACCGGAGCAAGATAGACGACGCGAAATCCGACTGCGTGGCCGTTTATATCATCTGCGGGGGAGAAACCGGCGCGGTAGCTGGACTCCAGATCCGAAACGCCGTAGTACATCGATCCGCCTCGCAAACCACGATCTGATTCGTCTATTATCGATTCGTTCCAATTCCATACGTTGCCGCCTTGATCGTAAGTGCCATAAGGGCTTGGGGAGTTAATGAACTGACCAACCGGGGTAGTGTAGTAACCACCATCAATGGGGCGCGGAGACGTACTGGTATGAAAGTTGGCGTTGTTTCCGGGGAGCGGATCGGCCAGATTGTTTCCCGGAGGCGTATCGCTGCTGGTTGGATACAGATAATAGCTGCTGGTGGCGGGATTGTAATACGCCGCTTTGTACCATTCATCTTCGCTGGACACCGCCCATAGCGCACCCGAGTTGCGGGTAACCGTGTTCTCGGAGATGGCGGTGGTTGTGAGCGTATAGGCTCCCGTCTCGGTGGTGCCGGGGCCTTCCGCTCCGGTTGGCTGGCCGTTATCCATCCAGTTGGCGAACCGACACGCGTCCCAGAAATCCACGCGGGTCACCGGTCGATTAACAAAACCAGCCGCTACGGTATAGGTGTAAGGGTCGCCGACGGTCCCGTCGCCGGTCCGCGAGATGCCGCAACCATACTCACCGGAGCTGCCGCCGCCTGCCATGTCCGAATTGTACAAGTCATAGGTGTCCACGCCTGCGACGGCGTTGAGAAACGCCGTGTATTGACCAGCGGTCACATCATATTTGCCAATGAAATAGGTGTAGTTCACCTCGCCGTAGCCCGTGAGCGGGTCTGGCGCATTGCCGGGATTTCCCACCGGCACGGTCTCGATAATGATGTTCGCCGAGGCAGCGCTTGCACAGGCCAGCGAGATACATGAAGCTGCCAGCAACACCAAAGTCTTACGCAAACTTCTTGCGGAATTAACTTTGGTAGACATTGTATCAGAGCTCCCTTAAATGACTTTGTCGCGCAAATCACCTTCTGCGAGCACAAAGCCACTATTGATAACGAAAACCAAAAGTACGAACTGGCTATGATAATGTTGTCTCTGGAGTATACAACACTCTTCAGAGAATACAATTTATTGTTTAAAATTTGTTGATATCTTAACAAAACAAAGTCCGCGAATATGTGGATTTTTTTCGTGGTTTAAAATCTCTGTGTTTATCTGCGAAACCTGCGGATTTGTCGTGGCGTCGCGGTGTAGAGCAGTCCCGATGAGTCGGGACTGCTCATTAGGGAACAGGCTGGAGAGCCTGTTCTACATCTTTTCGTCGTGCCGTTATATCGTTGTGGTGAAAAGTAATCTGCGGATCGTTTCGTGATTAAATCCGTGGTTCAAATTTCTTGACATTACCGCTTTTGTGGCGCATACTCACTTTATCTCATCATAAGTGGTGCTTTTTGTATTTACGGCATTTGTCAAAAGAGGGAGTCTCCATGACGCGTTGCTTTGCCAAAAAGAACTGGGCTTCTAAATTACCCTGTCTCCTCGCTTTGCCCGCGTTCGCCGGAGCCGTCATGGGCCTCGGCAACGCCGCCCAGGCCCAAAACTATAACGTTCTTTACAGTTTCGGCGGCGATTACGGAATGACAGGAACCTCTCCGGTCGGCTCTTTGATCACATCCGGCGGATATCTTTATGGCATGACTGGTGGAGGCGGCGCTTATAGTAATGGCACGATATTCGCCTTCAACACAACAAATAATACTCCCAGGGTCCTGCATTCATTCGCCCGCGGAACAACCGACGGACTCTATCCTGAAGATTCGCTTCTAGCATCAGGGAGCTATCTTTACGGTGTGACCGACGCGGGCGGCGCCAACGGTTTGGGCACGATTTTCTCCTGTAATATCAGCACCGGTAGTGAAACGCTGGTGTATTCATTCGCCGGCGGTCCGGTCGACGGTAGTGCACCTCATAGTTCATTAATTGAATCGGGATCGATGTTTTATGGCACGACCTATTCCGGCGGCGTCTGGACTCCTTATGTAACGCCCAGTCCCATTAATACCGGCGCGATTTATTCGTTTAATCCCTCCAATAATTCACAAAGCGTTCTGCATTCGTTCAGCGGTTACAATAATGCACTCAATCCCATGGGATCACTGGTCGCTTCAGGCGGCTATCTCTATGGTATGACTCAATTCGGTCCATACCCCAGCCCCAACGAGGGTACAATTTACTCCTATAACGTCAGCACCCATGCCGAAACTTTGCTATACGCATTTGCCGGCGGCCCATACACCAACAACCCGAATGACGGTGGATTTGGGCCTTATATTAATGGCACTCCTACAGCTTCGCTGATCGCTTCAGGAAGCTATCTGTATGGCATGACCTACTACGGTGGGTCCAATGATGACGGTACGATATTTTCCTATAACATCAATACCCATGCCGAAACTTTGTTGTATTCTTTTGGCGACAACCCGAATGATGGAGCCAATCCCCTTGGCTCATTGATCGCTTCCGGCGGCTACCTCTATGGCATGACATCCAGCGGCGGCGCCAACAATGAGGGTGCGATTATTTCTTTTAACCTTAATACCGATGTTGAAACCGTGCTGCATTCTTTCGGCAGCGGAACCGACGGGGCATATCCAGACGGTGATCTTTTGCTTGTTGGTTCAACCCTCTACGGAATGACTGAAGGAGGCGGTGCAGATGAAGGTTACGGCACAATCTTTTCCCTGACCGTCCCCGAACCCGGTTCACTGGCGCTCCTCGCCCTTGGCGCGCTTGGCCTGGCTGCCCGTCGCCGCTCTTCGCGCACTTTGCGGTGAAAGTTTTTGTGCATGTTGGTGCTTTTCATGGTTGCAATCTGCGGATTCGTCGTGCAGTTGTGGTTGCAATTCTCTCCTCTTTCAACGACCTTCGAATGTCCTCTTTCGTCGGCGCACTGAACAAAATTTTACAGCCTGCTATAATAAATTGGGGACTTAAAGCATCGGCTCGCTAAAACTTCACCAAGGGTTGAGCCGTTGTTCGGTCGATATTGTTTTCCTGCCGGAGAAACGAGATGGTGGATCAACCCAATCCGACGCCACCGATTCCGCCAGTCACAGTACAAGATTCCCCGAACACTCAACCTGCGGCCACAACCAGTGCTTCTACCCTTGCCGCGGTTTCTGCTGCCGCCCCGCCGGAACAAACCAATGGATCTTTCGCCAAAACAGACGACAACGTCCGCCGCATTGGATTGGTTTATCTCTCGTTTCTGGCCCTGGCTGTGGGCATTGTGACCGGATTTGGCGCCTTCGCGTTCCGCGAACTCATCGGCCTGATCCACAATATCATGTTCCTTGGCCAATTTACCTTTCACTACAATTCCAATTTATTCACTCCAGAGAGCCCCTGGGGCGTTTTGGTCATCCTGGTGCCGGTGATCGGCTCGATACCGGTTACGTTTCTTATCACGAAATTCGCGCCGGAAGCCCGGGGTCATGGCGTACCCGAGGTCATGGCTGCCATCTATTACAAAGGGGGCGTAATTCGACCTGTCGTCGCTCTCGTCAAATCGCTGGCCTCGGCGATCGCTTTGGGCAGCGGAGCCTCGCTCGGACGCGAAGGCCCGATCATCCAGATCGGTTCGGGTCTGGGTTCAACCCTGGGCCAGATCGTGCGCATGCAGCACGGGCAGCGGAATATTCTCGTGGCCGCGGGCGCTGGCGCCGGCATCGCCGCCACTTTCAACACGCCGATCGGCGGCGTCCTGTTCGCCATCGAGCTGATGATGCCCGAAGTCAGCTCCCGCACCTTCCTGCCGGTGGCGCTGGCCGTTGGAACCGCGACGTTCATCGGGCGCTTCTTCTTCGGCACTCAGCCGGCGTTTACGGTCCCGCCGCTGGCTCCTCTTAGCATCGGCGCCACGTCGGCCCTTACGCTGTGCCTTTATGCATTGCTCGGGGTGGTCACCGGCGTCGCGGCGGCGTTATTCATCCACGGCTTGCATTTTGTCGAAGACCTCTTCAACAGAATCAAGGGGCCTTATTCGCGTCATATGCTGGGCATGATGCTGGTGGGCCTGCTGTTCTGCGCCCTGCAGCAGCACTTCGGCCATTACTACGTAGAGGGTGTCGGTTACGCCACGATCCAGTCGATCCTGTTCGGCCAGATGCCCATGTTGCAACTGCTGCTTCTGCTGTTTGTTTGCAAATTGCTCGCGACCTCGCTGAGCCTCGGGTCCGGTTCCTCAGGCGGAATTTTCTCACCCTCCCTGTACATGGGCGCGACCATCGGCGGCGCCTTCGCTGCTATCCTCATCGCGCTGCATGTGCCGCTTGCCATCAATATCCCATCGTTTGCCATGGTCGGCATGGGAGCCATGTTCGGCGGCGGTACCGGCGCGGTGCTCACCGCCGTCGCCATGATCTTCGAGATGACGCGCGATTACGACATTGTCCTGCCGATGATCCTGGCGGTTGCATTCAGCGTCGGCGTGCGGCGTCTGCTGTCGCGCCAAAGCATCTACACCATTAAGCTGTTCCGTCGCGGGCTGGTCATACCAGAGGCCTTGCAGGCGAACATGTTCCTGGTCCGCCGCGCCAGCGAAGTGATGGATTCCGACGTCATTCTGGCGCCGGCCGAAATGAATTTCGACGCCTTCCTCTCTCAGCCGGAACACGCCGGCCGGATGCGCCATGTCATCGTTACCGATCGCGGCCGCATCCTGGGCGTACTGCGCGTCAACACGGCGCTGCGGCGTGCGTCGCTGGGGATGCACTCCAGCGTAACCTTGCGCGATGTCGCCAGCAGCGATTTTGTCCTCGTGCATGCCAACGATATTGTCTTCGACATTATTCAGGAAATGTGGCACAAAGAGGCGTTTATGGCGCTGGTGATGCGCAACTACGGCGAGCCGCAGCCCCAGGACGTCGTGGGCGTGATCACCAAAGAGCACGTCGCCGATTCTGTAGCCAGCAGCATTAACATTTATCCCAAATAGCCCCGTCTCTAATCTATAACCTGTCACCTTCGTTGTGTCGTTGTGGTTAAAAATTTATCAGCGTCGCGGTGTAGAGCGGCCTCTCCAGGCTGCTCATTGGGGAACAGGCTGGAGAGCCTGTTCTACATCTTGTCGTGGTGTCGTTGTGGTGAACGTTATGTCTTCGCGCAGTATTTCCGCCACATGTCCCGATAAGCCGCCTCGACATGGCGTGCGAAGCGCTTGGCGTCCATCAACGGCGAATCCTTCATCTTTTGCCGCAATATCCGGCGAAGTTCGGTAAGCCTGGGCAAATCAGCGGCTAGTTTTGCCGCGATTTGGACATATTCCTCCGGCGTCCGGGCGATAAGTTCCGTCAGGCCGACATTGGTTAACAGGCTCGTTCCCGCCCGCCCAAACGCCGTCGGACCGGACAGGGTGATTACCGGCACGCCCATAAACAGGCTATCGCAGGTGGTGATCCCGCCGTTGTAGGGAAAGGGATCCAATGAAATGTCGATGCGGTTGTATGTATTCATGTAGTCCGTCCATGGTTGCCGGCCAATGAACTCCAGGCGTTCAGGCAGAATACCGGCCTGAACAAATCGCTGTTGAACAGCGTCGCGGTGGGACCCGGTGTGGGCGTATATAAGCAACCGCGAATTCGGGACCGCGCCCAGCAACTGCATCCATAATTCCGCCGCAGGGTCGGAAACCTTGGCAAAATTGTTCATGCTGGCAAACGTAACATGACCCGCGGCAATCGCCGGCGCAGGACCAATCTCCGGAGCTTCCCCGCCGGGACTATAGCACCAGTAAGTTTCCGGAAGTTTTACGGTTTGCTCACTGTAAACACTCAGGTCCGTCCCTTCAGGATCAAGGTAGGGATCTGAAAAGCGATAATCAATGGTATCCATGCCTGTGCTGCCGACATATCCCAGCCAGGTGAGCTGCACCGGCGCCGGTTTAAGGGCAAAAATTCGCAGCCGATTGCTCAGCGTATGCAACGCCAGATCGACCAGGATGTCGATCTTGTCATCCCGGATCATCTGCGCCGCCTGCTGGTCACCGATCCCGGCGATGTTTCGCCAGACGTTTGTCGCGGACTGGATGCGTTTGGTCATTTCATCGAGACGCGTGACGGATGAATAACAGAAAATTTCGAATTGTTTATGATTATGCTCATTTAAAAGCGGCAGAAGATTCCAACCCACCACGTGTTCCCGGAATTCGGCCGAGACATAACCGATCCTCAATCGGCGTTCGGGATTCCGGTCGTTGGTATGCGGCAGAATCAATCTTTTCAGCGGCTCGGCGTGCCGCCTGTTCCACTCTTTAAGCTCGTCACGAATCGCTCGCGTGTCGCCATCGACGCGCAGGTGCATGGTCAGGATCATCATGCTGTGATACAGGGGTATGTCGGGCCGCAGCTGCATGGCGGCCCGCATGGCGTCAATGGCCTCGTCGATCCGCCCCATATCCTTAAAAGCGTTACCCAAGCTGTATTGAGCGTTGGCATAATCCGGTTTGATTTTTAGTGCCTGTTGAAAAACATCAATAGCCTGAGATAACTTGCCCTGGAGCACGAGAATGCTGCCCAGTTCATGATGGGCCATCACATAAGTGGGATTGATGTTCAACGCCTTTCGATATTGTTCGGCTGCCGAGTCCAAATCGCCCTTGTCCCGAAAAGCATTACCCAGGTTGTAATAGGCATCGGGAAAATCGGGTCGTAAACGGATGGCTTCGCGGGCGGATTCGATGGCGGCGTCATATTGTCCAAGGTTATTCTGAAAAACCGCCAGATTGCTGTAATACATCGCGGCCAGAGGGTTCATGGAGATGGCTTTGTTGATTAGCTCTATGGCGGCTTCGTTGTGACCTTTGACGGAAACACTCACCGCAAGCAGATTCAAGGCATCCAGATGGCTCGGCTGCACGCCGAGAATCTGCCGGCAAATGGATTCGGCTTCCGAAAGCTTTCCGGCGTCATAATGCTTGCGCGCCAGATCATACGCTTCCTGAATTGTTACCGTCGCCATAACCGTATCATACTTGGAGGTTCATTTTTAACCACAAAACTGCTTTTTGGCGGCGGTTGCTGCTTCTATAAGTGGAGATAGATTCCAGGCCAAACAAGACTATGATGTACTGATTATGTACCGACGATATTTATATCCATTTAAAACGCATCGTCTGCCGCAGGTGCTCGCCGACGTACTTGTGATCGGCGGCGGGGTCGCCGGTCTGCGTGCCGCGATAGCGGCTTCGGAATCTTCCGATGTGCTGTTGATCACCAAGCAACAACTTTCTGAATCCAATACGTTTTATGCCCAAGGCGGCATCGCTACCGTCATGCAGGCCGATGACAGCTTTCAGAGCCACATTAATGACACCATGAAGGTGGCCTGCGGGCTGGGCGACCGGGCGGCGGTGGAAACCGTGGTTAAGGAAGCCCCGGCGCGTATTGAAGAGTTGATTCGCTGGGGCGCTAATTTCGACCGCGAAATCGACGGCAGCCTGGCTTTCGCTCGTGAAGGCGGCCATTCAGCCGCACGGATTATTCATGCCCTTGGAGACGCTACCGGACGCGAGCTTGCCACCTCGCTGGCTTCTGTAGTCCGCGGACGCGAAGCCATCTCTATTCTCGAACATACTTTTGTATTGGACCTGATCACGCTGGAAGGACGCTGTATCGGCGCGCTGGCGTGGAACCAGCAGCGAAGTTTCTTTGTGATCTTTGCCCGTAAAACTCTTCTGGCCAGCGGCGGAGCCGGGGCGCTATTTCGCGAAACCACCAACCCCCCCATCGCCACCGCCGATGGTCATGCCATGGCCTGGCGGGCAGGGGCCGCACTAAGAGATATGGAAATGGTTCAGTTTCATCCAACCACCATATATATCGCCGGCGCCACACGGTCCCTGGTGAGTGAAGCAGTCCGCGGCGAAGGAGCCAAACTCATTGATAAGAGCGGTTATCGCTTTATGCCCGACTATCACCCTCAGGCGGAACTGGCGCCGCGTGATGTTGTTTCCCGCTGCATTCTGGCGCAAATGGTTAAGACACGTACAACGCACGTCTTCCTTGACTGCCGGCACATGAGCGAAGAAGCCTTTCGAACCAGGTTTCCCAACATTTACCAGGTGTGCCAGAAGTTCGGCATCAACCCCGCCAAGCAACCGATTCCAATTCATCCCAGCGCTCATTACATGGTCGGAGGCGTGGCCTGTGATTTATTTGGCAGAACGTCGCTGGAAAATCTTTATGCGATTGGCGAAGCATCCTATACGGGTTTGCACGGCGCCAATCGACTGGCCAGTAACTCGCTGATTGAAGCATTGGTATTCGGTAAACGTGCCGGCGAAGACGCCGTAAGATCTCTGAATGGTCATACCCGTGCCCACATGACGCCGCGTGTCCAGGCGGAAGTGCCGCCGAGCCAGCGCACGGAACTGGACATGCAGGACGTTTTGAGCAGCTTGCGGTCGCTGATGTGGCGCAACGCCGGCATCGAGCGCGTCGGGCCGCGGCTTCAGGAGGCATTGGAGATTATCGATTTCTGGTCTCATTACGTGCTGGACAAGGTCTTCGAGTCGCCGGCGGGGTGGGAATTACAGAACATGTTGCAGATTTCGCGCTTGATCACCGCGGCGGCGGAAATTCGCCAGGAGACGCGCGGCGTTCACTATCGCACGGATTTTCCTGAAACAGATGATCGAAACTGGCGCTGCCATCTTGACTGGCGAAGCGAATCGCCTATACCGGTTAAGTCGCCGATTATGGATGAACCCAGAAGCCAGACACAATTGGAACCTTCGGGCTCTGGATCAAAACTTTGATAAGACCCGGTTTATTAATTCAACGCTTTTTCATCCCTCGGCGGACTTTTTTCTGTTGCGGCGTCATGGTCGAGTGATTAGCCAATCGGCGGGCAATACCGGCGTCTATGGCCTCGGCCAAAGCCTTTTCATGCTCGGCATTCTGGGCTTCGTTAACTGATGCATTTTGCCCGTCGTTTACCGTCTGAAGCTCTTTAAGCCGGTCACGAATTTGAGCCGCCTTTTCAAATTCCAGATTGTTCGCCGCCTCCAGCATTTCCTCCTCAAGCAGGCGAACTAATTCAAGTTTATCAAACTGGTTGTCTTCCGAAGCCACCATCTCGCGCGCCGTTCTTCGGGCGCGGAGCTCAACTTCCATTCCATGGCGTATGGCTTTCTGAATCGTCTGCGGCGTAATGCCGTGCTTAAGGTTCCATTGCTGCTGAATTTCACGGCGGCGCTGCGTTTCATCGATGGCTCTTTTCATCGACGGCGTCATAACGTCCGCGTAAAGATAAACTTCCGCGTCGACGTTGCGGGCACAGCGTCCAATCATCTGTATGAGCGACGTTTCACTGCGCAAAAAGCCCTCTTTGTCCGCATCCAGAATGGCCACCATGGAAACTTCCGGCAGGTCTAGCCCTTCGCGCAACAGATTTACGCCCACCAGGCAATCAAATGAACCTTGGCGCAATTCACGCAATATATCGACCCGGTCAAACGTCTGGACCTCGCTGTGCAGGTATTTGCAGCGCATGCCGGCCTGGCCGATGTAATGCGATAAATCTTCCGCCAGGCGCTTGGTCAGCGTGGTCACCAGTACGCGCTGGCCTTTAGCGGCTCGTCGGCGGATTTGCTCAAGCAGGTCCGCTACCTGCCCCTGGGCCGGTAAAACGTGAATTACCGGATCAACCAGACCCGTGGGACGAATGATCTGTTCGACCACCTCCCCGCCGGTAAGCTCCAATTCAAATTTTCCCGGCGTGGCCGACACGAACAACACCTGATTCCACATCGATCGAAATTCCTCAAAACGCATCGGCCGATTGTCCAGCGCCGATGGAAGGCGAAAACCATGTTCCACCAGTACCAGTTTGCGATTACGGTCTCCGGCGTACATGGCGTGAAGCTGTGGAATCGATACATGCGATTCGTCGATGATCAGCAGATAATCTTTGGGGTAATAATCGATCAGGGTAAAAGGTTTGGTGCCCGGAGGCAGTCCGGCGATGTGCCGGGAATAATTCTCGATACCCTGGCAGAAACCGGCTTCCAGCAGCATTTCCATGTCATATTTAGTGCGCGCCAGGAGCCGCTGGGCTTCCAAGAGTTTACCCTGCATGCGCAATTCCTTCGTTCGCTCCTGGAGTTCCGTTTGAATGTCCCGGACGGCGCGAATGATGGTGCTTTCATCTGCCACATAATGCTTGGCGGGATAAATAAACGCCGTTGTTTCTTCGACCAGTCTTTCACCGCTGACCGGATGGATATGCCAGATGGATTCGATTTGGTCGCCGAACATTTCCACGCGCACCGCCGTGGTTTCATAGGCGGGGAAAATTTCGATCACGTCGCCACGAACGCGAAATACGCCGCGTTTGAATTCAATATCGTTGCGTTCATATTGCTGATCGATCAGCGCGCGCAGCAATTCTTCGCGTCCGTATGTCGCACCGCGCACTAATGAAATAACTTTGTTTTTATATTCTTCCGGCGAACCCAAACCGAATATGCAACTTACCGAGGCGACGGTAATCACGTCGCGCCGGCCGATCAGATTGCTGGTGGTAGCCAGGCGAAGACGGTCCAGATCGTCATTTCTTGCCGCGTCTTTTTCGATGTAGATGTCGCGCTGGGGAATGTAGGCTTCGGGCTGGTAATAATCGTAATAGCTGACAAAATAATTGACCGCATTGCCGGGGAAAAGTTCGCGAAATTCCTCGTAAAGTTGTGCGGCCAGGGTTTTATTATGGCTTACAACTAATACTGGCTTACCCAGCCGGGCCGCGACGTGGGCCATCGTAAACGTTTTACCGGAGCCGGTGACGCCCATGAGTATCTGGGCTTTGGCCCCGGCCTGGAAATTGGCCGTAAGCTTTTCTATGGCCTGCGGCTGATCGCCGGTGGGCTGATACGAACTGATGATTTCAAAACTGTTGTCGACCATGCTGCAGATTTTCCAAACAGGTTATTATATCCTTAGAGCCGATCCCAGTAGATATCGGGACCGCGATGTGTTTTCAGACAGAGGCTGATTATTATAGCCCGGCAATACCTTTAAGACGTACCGCGTTGATAGAGTAGGAAGTGAGGTCAAAAACATGAACAGGCGGCAATTCATTAAAATGGGTGTTGGCGCGGCAGTCAGCCTGAGCGCGGGTTGCAGTATCTCGAATACCACCGACAGCACAGCTACCTCGGGCGAACAAGAGCCAATTCCTTTAAAAGAGTATGAACGCACGCGCGTACTAAAGGATGCCAATGGCTGGCTGAACGCTCAACCCGGCAGCGTGACCTATTCCCGTTCGCCGCGCGGGCCGAGCGATATTCATGAATATTTTTCCGAGCCGGATTATTGGTGGCCCGATCCAAAAAATCCGACCGGGCCGTATATCAGCCGCGACGGCTATTCGAACCCGGATAATTTTCTCGACAATCGCCTGGCGATGATCCGATTGAGCCAGATCGTGCCAGCGATGGCTGCAGCCTATTTAATCACCGGCGACCCTAAATACGCCACGGTAGCCGCGGCGCACCTGCGCGTCTGGTTTCTTGACCCTGCGACGTATATGAAACCCAACTTAGAGTATGCCCAAATGTCGCACGGCGCTAAAATCGGCGGACGCATCGGCATTATCGATACCCTGCATCTGACCGAGGTGGCACGCTCCATTCCCATACTTGAATACAGTGGTGAAATTTCACCTTCCGAAAGCGATGGGCTCCGCGAATGGTTTGCCGAATACATCACCTGGATGGACACCAGCAAACTTGGTATTGCCGAACGCGACTGTGCCAACAACCATGCAACCTGCTGGATCGTGCAGGCGGCGTCTTTCTCCCATTTAACAGGGAACGACAAAGTCTTCACCCAATGCCGGGATCTGCTTGTGAAATCAAAAATTCCGGGGCAGATTGCCGCAAATGGTTCGTTACCGTTGGAACTCAAGCGGACAAAGCCATATTCCTATTCTCTTTTTGACATGGACATGCTGGGCATCGCCTGCCAGATACTTTCCCATCCGCAGGAGGCGCCGCTGATCCCGCCTCCCGGCGATACAACCCTGTGGACCATAACCAATTCCAAAGGCGGAAGCGTTGAGAAAGTAATCGAATTCTATTACCCATACATTGTCGACAGAAATGCATGGCCCTATCCGCATGACGTGGAATATTGGGGCGATTTCCCGGTGCGCAATCCCACACTGCTGTTTGCGGGTCTGGTATTAAAGCAGCCAAAATACATCGACTTGTGGAAAACGTTGGACCCCGACCCGACTGTGGGCGAAGTGATCCGCAACTGGCCCGTGCGCCAGCCGGTATTATGGGTTGATGCCTCTGTTTGACTGCCTTTCAACCAGCCGATAGTGTAGAAATCAACGCTCGGAGGCGTGGCAGAGCGGTTGAATGCGCCGGTCTTGAAAACCGGTGACGGGGCAACTCGTCCGGGGGTTCGAATCCCTCCGCCTCCGTTAACCACCCAGGATGGACCCGTTTCTAATTGAAAATCCAACGACAATGGCATGACAAAAACAAATCCCACAACCACTCATCAGGCAGATCATCCGCTGCCTTATCGTATTGCCACACTGGTATACGTATTTAATCATCAGCGCCAGACACTGCTCTTGCATCGTCTGCGGCCGCCGAACCAGGGGTTGTACTCCCCTATCGGCGGCAAACTTGAACAAGCTCTTGGCGAATCGCCTTATGCCTGCGCCCTAAGGGAAATTCACGAAGAAATCGGCATCGATCTGAAGCTCCCGGACATCCGCCTTATTGGAATGGTTTCAGAAAAAGGGTATGAAGGAAAAACTCATTGGCTTATGTTCTGCTTTGAAATCATCAAGCCGGTGCAGGTTGTTTCACAGGAAATTCCTGAAGGACGATTGGAATGGGTTGACCTGGAGAAAATTAACACTCTGCCGATCCCGGAAACCGACCGCAGCATAATCTGGCCGTTGGTCTGCCGGCACAGCGTGATGTTGCAGCGACAAGCCGGTCAAACACCGGAGGTTTTCAGCGTGCATATCGACTGCACTAACTCAGAACAAATTGCGGCAGTTATTGAGCATGAGGGGACAGGGTATAGTAGACAGGCCACAGATTAAGAAAGAAGGAATAAAAAGATAAATATTTCTTACTCATCTTCATCTTCCTCATAGAAAATGTCTTCATCTTCCAACTCATCATCTTCAAAGCCCTCGCCCATTTCTTCCTCATCTTCAAAATCGTCATCATCGTCATCATCGTCATCATCGAGATCGTCATCATCTTCATCTTCGACTTCTTCATCCTCGGCCTCTTCCTCTTCTTCGCGCTTGCGCTTGGCGCCCCGAGGAGCAAGCAAATCAACGGGGGTTATTTGATGCTGTAAATCGCCAAACGCAGATGAATGCTCTGTGACTGCAATCGAGTCCATACAGATGCAACCGGAAGATATTTCCGCCGATTCACGAACCGATAATCCTGCGAGCGATTCAGCAACCGCCTTGGTAATGGAATTATCAATCAACATAAGAGATTCTCCGGATACATTTTCCAAATTGTAGGCTCCCTGGCTTCATTTCGGCTTTCCTGTGTCGAACGCCGGTAAAATACTGGGAATTTTGGACAAGTCAATCATCTATCGGTTAAATTGTTGTGAACATGGTAAAATCTTCCGTTTAAGGGTCGTTTACTGAAAGGGCGGTCTTTGAAACCGGACGACAAAATAGCGGTATTTCCCGGGACTTTTGATCCTCCCACCCTTGGGCATCTGGATGTCATCAAACGCGGGCGGCGATTGTTTGACCATTTGATTGTGGCCATCGGCAGAAATCCGGAAAAAATCGAATTATTTTCCATAGAAGAACGTCTCGAAATGCTCCGTGAACTCACCGGCGCTCAGGCCGGCATATCCGTGGAAACCTATGAAGGGTTGACCGTGGAACTGGTAAAACGCCGCAATGCCGTAGCCATCCTTCGCGGCCTTAGAAGTCTGACCGACATGGAATACGAATTTCAACTGGCGCTGACCAATCGTGCCGTCGCGGAAGTAGATACCGTATTCATTATGACCAACGAACAATTTGGTTTTACCAGCAGCAGCTTAATCCGCCAGATCGCCCTTCTCGGCGGCAATCTCGACAATCTGACCGCCTTACTGCCGCCATCGGTGATCAGCCGCCTGAAAGTCTGCAGGGATAATCGCACTGGTCCGTTCAAAGATACACCGCGTGATGGTCTAAAACACTAGACATTGTGTGGCGTATCACTCTTTGTCCTTTTCCTTTTTGGAATCGCCGGACTTATTTTTTCCCCGGCCTTTGGTTTCACTGGGCCTGGCTGGTTCTTCCTGTTGAACTTGCTGAACCATCTGACCCGTTTGTTCCGGGCCAATCAGGCCCAACACGCCCAGCGAATATAATCCGGTCCAACCACACTGCCGGCAGAGAAGCGCGGCCATGGGCATGGACGTCCCGGGAAATTTGATGTCGCCGCTTTTTTCATATACCGGAACGCTCAGCGGCAATTCGTGAACGACCCACATGCTTTTTTTGCACGACGGACATTCACCTTTAATG
>Ga0335074_10003227_pt1 | contig 22197 bp, 20 predicted proteins | sample Lox_Sample_23_FD_206715 | JGI IMG/M metagenome (GOLD analysis project Ga0335074, IMG submission 206715) | Soil microbial communities from Loxahatchee National Wildlife Refuge, Florida, United States - Lox_Sample_2.3 | ecosystem: Environmental > Terrestrial > Soil > Wetlands | place: USA...
GCGCAGGACCTCACGCCGATGGAGCTGCGCATGGTCGCGCGGCGCTCACTTTCGGGTTCCATGACGCTCGTTGGCGACATCGCGCAAGCGACCGGGGCGTGGGCGCCGGCCTCTTGGGACGAGGTCTTGGCGCACTTGCCGAAGAAGCGAGGGTGGGCGAGGGCGACCCTTTCGGTCAGCTACCGGGCGCCCGCCGAAGTTATGGCGCTGGCGGTACGTGTGCTCGCAGAGGCCGTCCCCGGCACGGAACCGCCAACTCCTGTCCGGCATACGGGCCACGAGCCCCTGCTCGTGCTTGCACCGGGGGATCTCGGGGCGGCGGTGGCGGGCGCAGTGGCTGCCGAGGTCGCCGCGGTCGCTTCCCAAGGTGGCGACCAGGACGGCAGCGTTGGTGTCCTCGTGCCTCCCGAGCTGGTGGCCGAGGTGCGCTCGGGCCTGGTGGCAGCGGGTCTCTCCTTCGGAGAAGTTGGGGCGGGCGCCCTCGACGCCCAGGTGAGCCTGCTTGCAGTGACCGACGCCAAGGGCCTGGAATTTGACTCGGTCATCGTCGTGGAGCCTGCCGCTGTCGTTGCCAGCGCCGCGCAGGGCTTGCGCGCCCTCTATGTCGCGCTGACCCGCTGCACCAGGCGCCTGGCGGTCGTTTACAGCAAGCCCCTGCCGGGACCGCTCCGCTCGCGAGCCACTAGCTGACCCAGCCGGCGGCCTTGGCAGGGGCGCCCCCGCCCTTGCCTTCGCTCTCCTCCCCGTCGTCTTCGTTGCCCGGCACCAGGACGATGACGGTCTCGCTAAGCCGGTGCCTAGCAGCGAAGTTGCGTAGCCGTATCGCCATCCCATCCGTGACTACTTGGCCGCGAGCGACGACCAGTGCGCCGCCCGCGGTCCGGACATCGCTCTCCAAGGTCATCCCCGGCACGAGCTCGTGGAAGCGGACCTCGACGACCGTCGGGCCGGAGCTCGACGCTCCTGCCTTGGACAACTTGGAAAGGAGGATGGCGGCTTCCCCGTCTGCGTCACCAAAGCGGCGCCTGAGAGTGCCGACAGCAACCGCCGGGTCTGCCCCAGCAGCAACGAGGCGCTCGTAGGCGACCGCCAAGCGCAAGACGCGCCCGCCGAAGGAGAGGTCTTCTTGTCCAGGTGGGGCCTGCTGCTCGAGGATCATCCGCCTGGCGCCCTCCAAACGCGGGATCCCGGCAAGGAGGCGGTCGGCCACCTTCGGCAACCTGGCCACCATCTCCTCTTCGTCTTCGGAGAGGGCCGTGCCGCTGCGGAGCCGTTCGATCGTGGTGTCTGGCAGGGTGACGGCGCCCAGCTGGGAGAGCATGCTCGCGACCTCGATCTCCCACGCGTCGGGCCTGCCCAGGTCCTTGATCATCCGCACCACAAGGTCCTTGATGCTGACTGCCCTGGCGAAGGCCGCCGGGTCGGCCAGGGAGAGCGTTTCGAGGAGAGCCTGGACGCTCCCACGGAGCGTCTTTTCGAGCAGTTCCCGCTCGGCAGTGATGAGCCTGTACTGCATGACCGCCTCGTCGAGGGTCCTTTGCAACGTTTCTCCGTCGCAGGGCTTGGAGAGGAACCGGAAAATCTGGCCCCGGTTGACCGCGGCGATCGCGTTGTCGACCTCGGTGAAACCTGTGAGGAGGACGCGCACCATATCGGGCTGGACAGCCCGCAAGGCTTCGAGCAGTGCGGCACCGTCCATCCCGGGCATCCGCATGTCAGAGACGACGACGGCAAACGGCCCCGACGTGCTCACCGCCTCTATCGCCCTACGGCCGCCCTCGGCACAAGTGAGCTCGAACTTGCCATGCAGGCGCCTGCGCAGCCCATCGAGGACCGACGGGTCGTCGTCGACGAGGAGCACCCGCGGCAAGTGACCATCACCTCGGGCCGCCGACGGCGCGGCCAGCCCAGCCACCTCAGGGCGCCCCTTGCTCGCTCGAGGGGTTGACCGGGAGCCGGATCACGAAAGCCGTGCCCTTGCCGAGGGCCGATTCGAAGCGGATCGTGCCGCCGTGGCGCTCGACAACGGCTCGTGCGAGCGCGAGCCCTTGGCCGGTGCCCCGGCCCACTTCTTTGGTGGTGAAAAAGGGCTCGAACACGCGCTGCTTGACGTCCTCGGGCATGCCCGCGCCGTCGTCGGCCACGCTCACGAAAACCTCGTCGTCCTCCTGCCACGTCTTTACAGTGATGTGGCCTCGTTCTTCGGTGCCCTTTACCTTGTCGCCGATGGCATGTGCCGCATTGACGATGAGGTTCAAGAAAACTTGGCCGATCTCGCCGGGCACCACGGTCACGAGAGGCAGGTCGTTCAAGTCTTCGACGACGTCGGACACGTACTTGGTCTCGCCCCTTGCAACGATGATCGTGTTGCGGAGCGACTCGTTGAGGTCGGTGGCCACCGCTTCGCCTCGGTCGGGATGGCCGAAGGCCTTCAGTGCGTGGACGATCCTGGCTACCCTGCGGCTGCCCTCGAGCGCTTGGTGGACCGCGTTGGGGACCTCCTCCTCCAAGAAGGCAAGGTCGGCCTGCTGCTCGACCTCGCGCAGAGCGTTCTTCGCCTCGTTGGCTACCCCGGGTGGCAAGGCTTCGAGGGCCTCTTTGTGTGCCTCGATCACCTTGCGGAGGACCTCGAAAGAGTCCTGGAGGAACTGTAGGTTGTCCGCGATGAACTGGACGGGCGTGTTGATCTCGTGCGCAACGCCCCCGGCTAGTTGGCCGATCGCTTGGAGCTTTTGCGCTTGCCGGAGCTCGACTTCGAGGGACTTGCGTTCGGTGACGTCGCGGACAGAGAGCGCAAAGCCCTCCACTTCGGGGTCCGCCAGGAGGTTCGCCACCTTCGTCTCGGTATCGCGCCAGCTCCCGTCCCGGTGCCGCCAGCGCACCTCGATGAGCGAGCCGTCGCTTGCCGACGCCGGCCCGAGCGCTCTCGAGAGACGAGCGAGGTCAGCGGGTTGGACGAGCTCGGCGAGGTTGCGCCCTATGACTTCCTCGGGCCGGTACCCAAAGGAGCGCTCGAGGGATTCTGCCGCGTAGCGCACCCGGCCGTCCTGGCCCACCACGACCATGCCGTCGGAGGTGTTGCTGACGAGGCTTCGGAGGCGCCGAGCAGTAACGAGGCGGTCCAGGATCACGCCCACGGTGGAGGCGAGCCAGGTAAGCGCTTGGAGCGAATGGTCCGAGAGGTCCCGCGCACTTTCCAGCACGAGCGCGCCGAGGAGCGGGTAGAGGGCGCCTCCTCCCGTCCCTTCGTGCGCTGGCAGTACACCTGCGTGACCCGCGGTGCCAATCGGCAAGACGACAAGATTGTCCCGGCGCACAACCAACGGCCTCGGGCTAAGCGAAGCTAGCTCTTCGAGGGCGCCAGCGGTGGCTTGCAGCAAGGAAGGGTGCTCTACCGGCTCAGGAGTGGACGCCGCCAGTACAGGCGCGAGGCCCCCGGTGACGACGATCGCCGCTCGGGGCACTTTTTCGATGACGACGTCGAGCGCCCCGGAAAGGAGGGCTTGGTAAATCTGCTGGCGCGTTGTGGCGTTGGCGAGCGCCTCTCCGACTTTCGCGAGCGCTTTTTGGCGGCTCATCGCGCGGTACTCCTCGGTCACGTACCGAGAAAGGCCAAAAGTCCCTATTATTCGGCCCTCACGGTCGCGAAGGGGCATCTTGCTCGTCTCTGTCCACGCGTCCGGGCCTTCCCAGAACGTCTCACGCTCGAGCTTGCCAACCACAGGTTCACCGGTCTCGATGACCCGCTGCTCGTCCAGGAAGGCGTCGCACGCGTGCTCGGGGCTGAAGACATCGGCGTCCGTGAGCCCAACTATCTCTTCCTGGGACTTCCCCGGGGCATAGGTGGTCATCCATTTGCGGCTTACCAACAGGAACTTACCGAGACGGTCCTTGAAGTAAATCCTTTCGACGCCACCAGCGAGCAGGTTGTCCATGCACAACAGCCTGAGCTCCTCAGAAGACAGCCCGAGATCTTGGGGACCGACGTCCTGGCAGTGTGCCGTCACTTCGCCCGCGCTGGCATCGGGCGGGAACTTGCTCATGCTTTTTGATCGGCCACCACCTGGGAGCGGATAAGACAAATCCCACCTCAGTTCGGGGGCAGTACCGCCGAGGATAACTAATGATGTCGCGCTCGCCGGGGTCGTCGTCGTGACCCGTGTCCTGTTCGTCGACGACGAGCCGTACATCCTTTCGGGGCTCAAGCGGATGCTCAGGTCCCAAAAGGACTGGGAGATCATGTTTGCTACGAGCGGCCGCGAGGCACTCGAGCAAGCCGAGAGAGTGCAATTTGACGCCATCGTGTCCGACATGCGCATGCCTGGCATGGACGGCGTCGCCTTACTCACAGAAATGCGCAAGCGTCACCCTGACATCGCGCGCCTTATCCTTTCGGGCCAAACTGGGCAGAACGACGCTATGCGGTGCCTGGCGGTAGCGCACCAATCGATCGCTAAGCCTTGCCAACCCGTCGACCTTGTCTCGGCCGTCGAGCGGGCTTGCAACTTGCAGAGCCGGCTGAAGGGCCCTGAGCTGAGGGCAGCGATCGGACGCATAGGGTCGCTCCCGAGCCCCCCAACCGTAGTGCTCCAGCTAAAAACCGTTATTGAAGGGGCCGATGCAACGATCGACGACGTCGACCGCGTGATCTCGACCGACCCGGGGATGTCGGCGAAAGTGTTGCAGTTGGTGAACTCGGCGTTCTTTGGCCTTGCCCGGCAGGTGACCCAGGTGCACGAGGCGCTTGCCTACCTGGGCCTCAACCTCGTGCACGATCTCGTTGTAACTACGGAGGTTTTTAGGGCCGCCGAAGACCACTCCGGCCTCCCGGTGAGCGTGCTCGAACAGCTGCGGGCGCACTCCAATGCAGTTTCGCTCCATGCGGCTGGGCTCGCGCAAACTACTTCCCATCGCCGTTCGGCGGTGATCGCGGGACTGCTGCACGACATCGGATGGCTGGTGCTCGCTTCGCAAATGCCAGACCGTTTGGCCGCCGTCATCGCCGCAGCCAATGAGCACCGCTCGCTCGAAGAGGTCGAACGAGACATCCTCGGCGCGAGCCATGCGGAGATGGGCGCTTACCTGCTCTCCCTTTGGGGGCTCCCCTTGTCGGTCGTCGAGGCAGTGCTCCACCACCACGACGCGCCGTCCATGCCCCACGGTGACCTCGACCTGCCGCACATCGTCCACCTGGCGGATTTCCTCGCGTCCCACAACGGCGATTGGCTGGAAGCGCTCGAGGGGCCGCGTGACCACCCAGATGACACCTACCTGACCCGCGTGGGAGCCTGCGAGCTCATCGCAGCGAGGTTGGTAGTGCCTGAAGCAGAAGGCTTTTCGCTCCTCACCCCTTCCCTGGTGAGCCCGAGGCCTTGAAGTTCCTCCGCCGGCGCGCCTAGAAGAAGTCGGGCATCCAGGGCGTCGGCCCACCGAAGAGCGCGCTCAGCAACGCCAGGCGCGGGTCGTCCTCGTCCAGGGCACCGAGCAGCACGAGGTCCCAGGGAGTGGCGAAGCCAGTAAAGAGCGCCGAAAAATAACCGATCGGCAACGGTTTCACCGGGGGCCGAGCGGCTGAGACCGTGGCGCGCCCCTCCCCGCGTTCGACCTGGAGGAGCCACGGGCCTGAATTGCCGGGGAAGAGGTTGTCCTCGACCTCGATCACGACTTCGCCTGCAGTTTGCCCGTAGCCGCGCGAACTGAGAGCCGCGCCGACATCGAGGACGCGGAGCATCCACCTTCGCACCTCGGGTACCACCGAAAAGGCGCTCGCACGCGCCGCTATCCCGACAGGCGCAGTGCTCGGGGCGCCCCGCCAGCTGACGCTGTTCGCCGAGTTCTCAAAGTGGCGCAGGTGCCCGAGGAGCGCGCGCAGGCAAGCAGGAGCGAGGGCCACGAGGTGCTTGCAGATGAGGGGGTAACCGTGCCCCTCCCAACTCCCGAGGAAGTAGCTTGCGTAACCTTCGACACCGCCTTCCCCCCTCACCAGGACGGTCCTCTGGTGAGCACCCTCGCCCACATGCGCCAGCACGTGCTCTCGCCAACGGGCGTGGTCGCCACTTTGTACGGGCCCGTTGTGCTGCGCTGCAAAGCGGGCAAAACAGGCCATGATGTCGGGCAGGTCAGCGTCGGTCATCTCGCTCACTTCGCCTCTTGCCGCGGGGAGGTCTGCGACCGGCATGCGGAACTCGGGCATGAGCCCCGCGTACTCGTAGCCGAGCTGGCGGTAGAGCGCAGCGTTCGCCGGGTAGAGGACGCTGACGGCGTCACCGCCGCGGCGCCGTTCCTCCAACAGCTGTCGCACCAGGCGCCCGGCGAGGCCGCGCCCGCGGTACTCGGGGAGCACTGCGACTGAGGCGACACCTGCGCAGCGGGCCCGGCAGCCTCCGAACCACTGCTCGAAGGGGAGAGCAGTCGCGCTCGCGACGGCTCGCCCGCCGTCGAAGCAACAAAGGGCCCCTTCGAGTGGCACGGCTTCGGGCCGCGTCCTGCCGTTGAAGCTGAAACTGTCAATGGCTGCCACCGCATCGCGGTCGCTCGCCTCGGGAGGCCGGATCTCGAGCACCGCTCGAAGCTACCCGAGAGCGAGCGCCCGAGAGCATGACCGGCCCTGGAGCGTCAAGATCTCTGGGCGGGGCGCTCTTGACGGTGCGCTCGCCGAGCGCTCGAAACGCGGTAGCTGTCGATGAGGTAGCCGACTATCCCGACCGCCGCCCACGAGACCAGGATCGCACCGCCCAAGTGGAGCCCAGCCCCGACAGCGCTCTCGTTGCTGTTCAAGATGTTCGCAAGCGTGGGAGCCGCGAGCGCGAGGGTGAGGAGCAGGAAGACTGCCGGTCTCAGGCTCGAGGGTTTCATCGCGTGCTCATCGGCAGGGTTGCTTTCCAGACCGGCTGTCGTAGCACTAGTGGAGCCTTGAGCAGATCAAACCTGCCCACACCTCAGGAGTGGCAAGCTCACCGTCCAGGCGCCCGACCGGTACCGGTATCCCGAGGACGGCTGCGGGCGAGGTGGTGCCTGCGAGGTCAATGAGCGCAAGAGCATCGAGCCCGCCCAAAGTGTTCGACCAGGCCACTATATCTTCCGGTTTGCACGCTGCCCCCGCCACCCCCCAGCACATCGTCGGCTCCAACGCGCGCAACATCTGCCTTGCCCAGTCTCCACATTCAGGCCGGACGGAGGCCTCTACCGCTACGACAGCAGGGTGGCCCCGCCACCGCCAGCTTCGCCTCTCGTCAGCTGCGGCAGCGGGCGAGATGACCACGCGTTGGTCCTTGCCCAGGACGTTGCGCTGCGTCGCGAGCGTTACCTCGCCTGCGGGCGCACCAAGGTCGGCCGACAACGACTGGGCCATGTACATGACATGGTCCCTCGGCCCGATAATGGCGACGACGCTCGTGGGCGACTTGGGGAGGGGCGGCACTGGAGGCAAGGCCTGGCTGAGGGCGAGCGTGAGGTTGGCCCTTATCGTCCGCCGGTCAGACACCGCGACCAAAGCCTGGCACGCCGCGGGAGGAAGGCCGAGGGCTTCGAGGGAACGTTCAAGAGGCATGTTCCGCTGTGCCCGGACCACCGCCGCCGCGGGGGCCAGTGACGCTACCGAGGGCACGAGCGGGGCAGGTTCGACGGCCTCGGCGGCCCGTGCCGGGGGCCGCTCGGGGACCACGTCCATGGCATGGAGCGGCTCTGGGGTGGTACCGAGGACCTCGTTCTTGTGCTCGACAGCACCAGGCTCCGGGAGGATCTCGTCTGCATGCTCTTGCGCGACGAGACCGGCTCCTCGAGCGATGTGCTCGAGCACCGCAGCAAAGCTCGCAGGCGGGACCGCCTCCTCTCGCAGGTGCCGCGGCGCGGCGGTCTCTGCGGAGTGGGCGCTCGCTTGTCCCTCAACTGTTGGCGTCGGGGTGGGCCGAGGTGAGGTCCCCCTCACTTCGAGGGTGGCGCCCCTCGTGCGGCCGCCCGCTGGCCCGACCGGCCTCGGAGCTACCTGCGCCCTCGTGCTCGCAAGGCCGAAACGGCCCTGTTGAACATTGATCTTTTCCGCCAGGTCGAGCACGGAGGAGGGAGCTTTCTGTGCCATCTCCCCGATCAGCCCCGCCAAGAGATCGGTGCTGTCACCGTGCTCTTCGCGAAGAGGCCCGCGACCGTTGGCCGCCCCTGGTATGCCAGCCCGCTCCTGCGAGGCCGGAGCTTCGCGACCGCGGCCTTCTAAGCTCCGGGGGCCGGCTCCCCGGCCCTCGGTAGCCCTGTCGGGCACCGTCTCTGCAGCCCCGGTCCCCGGCTCACCCGGCGCCTCGGAAGTCACTTGGACGGGGTCGACCTGTACCTCGACCTCTACGTGCTCGCGAGCGAAAAAGCCCCCAATGCCGCCCCGGCGCACCCGTGTCGCAGCAACGATACGGGCTCTTTGCCCGACTTGGTCCCGCGCCACAGCGACGGCCTCTTCAAGGCTCGCTCCTTCAAACCGTTGCGTTTGCAAGGGTTACTACCCCCTTCGTCTCGAGGCGGAGCTGGGGGCCCAGCTCGGCATACGAAATGACGGGCAAGCGCGGGTTGGCTGTGCGAACCAACTTCCGCACCGCTTGGCGAAGAGGCGCGGCGCACACCAGCACCGGCATCTCGCCGTCTCGCTCGGCCTCCCTCGCTCGGTGGGCGACGGCCAAGGTGAACGCCTCGGCCTTGTCCGGCGCCAGAGCAAGAAAAGAGCCGTTGTCACTGTTGCGAAGGACTTCGCTCAATTGTGCCTCGAGCATCGGCTCGATCGTGATGACAGGCAAGTGGCCATCGACAGCGAGGGCAGCGGATAGCGCAGGGCCGAGCGCCTGCCGGGAGGCCTCGACGAGTGCCTCGGGGTCCCTTGTCGTGCGGGCCCTTTCGGTCAGGACTTCGAAGATCTTCGACAAGTTGCGGATGGAAACGCCCTCCTCCAAGAGATCCCGGAGGACCCGCTGCACCTCGGCGAGAGTGACTTGCGCCGACCCGAGCTCTTCGACCACGGTCGGGTCGCTCCGGCGGGCGATCTCGACCAAGTCCTTTGTCGCCGAACGCGAGAGCAACTTGCCTGCGTTCTGCTTGACGATCTCAGACAGGTGTGTCGTTACCACCGATGCGGGGTCGACAACCGTGGCCCCCATGCGCTCAGCTTGGGCACGTGCCGACGCCGGCGCCCACTTCGCGTCCAAGCCGAAAACCGGCTCTTTTGTTGGGGTCCCTGGAAGAGAGGAAAGCATATCGCCGATCGCGAGCACCTGTCCCGGTTGCGCTGTACCCCGCGCGACCTCGGCCCCGTGCACGCGGATGGTGTACGTGGAAGCGGGAAGGTCGATATTGTCCCGCGTGCGCACGAGGGGGAGGACGACACCCACGTCGAGCGCTATCTTCCTTCGCAGAGCCTTCACCCGGTCGAGGAGGTCGCCGCCCTTCATCGGGTCGACGAGCTCGACGAGGTTGTAGGAGACTTCGAGCTCGAGAGGGTCGACCTTCATGTCCTTGGCCAGTCCTTCGGGCGAGTCCGGGGCTGGTGGAGGCGGCACCGCTTCGGCCTCCGGTACGGCCGCCTTGCCGCGGTCGTCGTCCCGGAGCCGTCCTGAGATCAACCAGGAAACCCCACCCACCAAGAGGAAGGGCACCTTTGGTAGCCCAGGGATGAGGGCGAGCAGGCATATGCCGACGGCGGCGATGCGGACAGCCCTGCGCTGGTTGAGGATTTGGTAAACGAGGTCCGTCCCAAGGTCGGACTCGGTCCCCGCCCGGGTCACGATGATCCCTGTCGAGAGAGAGATCAACAGGGCTGGCAACTGGGCAGCAAGGCCATCGCCGACCGAGAGGAGGCTATAGGTGTTGATGGCCTGGTTGAAGCTGTCGCCCATCTGGAAAACTCCAATGAGCAAGCCGCCTATCAGGTTAATTGCCATGATGACGATGGCGGCGATGGCATCTCCCCGGACAAATTTGGAAGCCCCGTCCATCGCCCCGTAGAAGTCAGCCTCGGCAGCAACCTCTCGCCGGCGCCGCTTGGCTTCGTCCTTGTTGATGGTGCCGCTGTTGAGGTCGGCATCGATTGCCATCTGCTTGCCAGGCATACCGTCAAGGGTGAACCTCGCTGCCACCTCGGCCACACGGCCGGCGCCGTTGGTGATCACGACGAACTGGATGACAACGATGATGAGGAAGACAACCAAACCGACGACGACCGACCCGCCTATGACGAAGTGCCCGAAGGCCGCTACGACATTGCCGGCCTTGGCATGCAGGAGGACCTGGCGCGTGACGCTGACGTTGAGCGCCAAGCGGTACATCGTCGCGATCAGCAAGAGCGAGGGGAAGACCGAAAAATCAAGTGCTCGCTTGACGTACATCGCCGTGAGCAGGATCACGACAGCGCCCACGAGATTAATCGTGATGAGCAGGTCGAGGAGCTCGGTCGGCAGGGGCACGACGAGCATGACGACAACACAGACCATCGCCGTCGGGACGCCGACCAATGTCAAACGGTTGCTTTGCATTCGGCCTCCCGGCCAGGCGGCCGGGCCTCCAGTCCGATGTCGGGCCCGTTCCCTGGGCTGGCGGCGCCGCGTCCTGCTGACGTGCCTGGTTGGCTCCCCTGTATATCGGCAGGAACGGCGGCGCCCATAAGAGCCCGGCTCAGGACAGCGAGCCGACCTTTGTGACGGCTCCGCCCCCGCCTGCGCCTCCTGCACCGCTCAACGGCCTCATGCGGGCACCTGGGGCCGCAACGAGGTCCTCTTCGTCCTCACCCTCGTCACCGCCGCTGTCGGCACGGCCGGCGCTGGCGGCACCTGCGATGCCGGGGGCGAGCGACCGGGTGAGGAGAGGGGACGTGGGCTTGAGAGGAGCGCCGTCGATGCGGGTAGCACGGCCGGCCGCCTTGAGGCCGTAGATAAAGGTGAGCAGCTTGGCGACGGCCTCGTACAGCTCGGCGGGGATCTCCTGCTCGAGGTCGCAAGCGACGTACAGGGCGCGCGCGAGGGGTGGGTCCTCCACGACTGGGACCCGCCTGGCCGTGGCCTCCTCCTTGATCCGCAGCGCAAGGAAATCCGTCCCTTTTGCCACGACCTTGGGAGCCCCACGGCCTCGTACGTAGCGCAGTGCGACGGCGAAGTGCGTCGGGTTCACCACCACGGCGTCAGCCTTAGCAATGGCCTGGATCATCCGGTTGCGCGATATCTGGCGCTGGCGCCGCCTGATGTTGCCGCGCATGACCGGGTGGCCCTCGGTTGCCTTGCGTTCCTCCTTTACCTCTTCGCGAGTCATACGGAGCTGAGCAGACACCTTGCGGTACTGGACAATGTAGTCGGCAACGGAGAGGACCAACCCGACCGCCGCTACTTCCCTCGTGAGGGCGAGCGCCCGGCTCGCGACGATCGATGCGACCGAGAACGAACTAAGGGGGTTGTGGGCGGCTATGAGAGGCAGCAAGCCTGACAGGACCTGCCAAACGATGAGGCTCAGCAGGCCGACGCGCACCAATTGTTTCGCGACTTCCCAAAGCGACCGTGGGGAAAGGATCCGCTTTACCCCCGTCGCCGGGTTGAGCTTGGTGAAGTTCGGCTTTAGCGGTTGGAGCGTGACGAGGCCTCTCGTCTGTGCGAGGTTTACGAGGAGAGCGCTCACCATCGTGGCGACGAGCGCGGGCGCGATCGCAACGGCCGCCCCGGTGACGGTCTCTGCGGCGATCGAATAGTCCGTGCGCAGGCCTGGGTTTGCCATGGCGCCGCCTATTGTGGCCCAGGCCTTTGTCATGACCTGGTACATGGCTTCGAAAGTATGCTGCACCAGGTAGCTCCCCAAGAGCACCGTAAGCCACGTGACGACCTCGGGAGTGCGCGCCACCGTACCTTGGTGCCGCGCCTCTTTCTTACGCCGAGCGGTGGGTCTTTCGGTCCGTGACTGGCGGTCCTGGCCTGGCATCGCGAGCTACCGGTAGCTTATGGCTTGACGCCCATGAGGCCGAGCGTGTCGTTCACGACGCGCTCGACAATGGTGTTGACTGCGCCTGGCAAGAGGGGTAAGGAGACGCCGACCACTATGATCGCCAAGGCGATGTTGAGGGCGAACCCGAGAGACATGATGTTCAACTGCGGTGCGCTCCTGTTGAGCAGGCCGAGGGCCACGAAGGCAAGGAACATGCACCCGAGCACCGGGGCGGCTATTTCTACGGCAGCAGCGAAGAAAAACCCGATCTCTGAGACTAGGGTCGGCCCGATGAGGCTCATCGACCTGGCGCTCAATCCCACGGACTGGAAAGAAAGCATGAACCCCTTCACGATCAGTAGGTAGCCGCCCGTCGCGAAGAGCAGCGTAGTCAGGAGGAGGTTGAAGACATTTGCTGTGACCGGGTTGCTGGTACCGCTGATCGGGTCAAATGTCGTTGCCGCCGAGAGCCCGCTCGTCATGTCGGTGAGGGCGCCGGCAGAGCTCACTATCGACAGGAGCAGTGAGGTCATAAAGCCAAGGAGGGCACCGATGACAGCTTGTACGACGAGCTCGGTGATGAACCCTCCCGTGCCGAGCGAGGTCGCCACTGACGAGAAAGGGGCGCCCGTAGAGCCAGCTCTCGCCGCCCCCAACGTTGGCGTGACGGCGAGCGCCAGGGAGGCTGCCAGCCCGAGGCGGACCACGGCCGGGATCGTCTGGGAGGAAAACGGAGGCGCGAAGGAAAGCCACGCCGTCGCTCTCACGAGGGCAAACATAAAGACGAAAAAGCTCCCCGCCGCTAACTGGATCTCCATAGCGCTCTGGCGCCTCGCCTAGGAGCTCAGGAGCTGGGGGACCATTTGGAAGAGCTGGTCGGTGAAACTTACCAGCTCGTTTATCATCCAGTGGCCGGCGATGACGAGAGCAAGCGCCACTCCCGCCATTTTGGGGACAAAGGTCAAGGACATCTCCTGGATCGAGGTAACCGATTGCAGCAGCGAGATCACGAGGCCCACCGCGAGCGCTGTCAGCAACATGGGCGCTGCCAGCTCCCCCGTAACGGTGAGCATCCGTACTGCGATCTCGATGACTGTGGTGTCGTTCATGAGGAGCCCCGTTCAGGTGTGGAAACTTGTCAGCAGCGATTGCACGACAAGGGCCCAACCGTTGACAAGCACGAAAAGTAGCAACTTAAAAGGCAATGAGACGAGCGACGGCGGGAGCATCATCATGCCGAGCGACATGAGGGTCGCGCTCACAACCAAGTCGATCACCAGGAAGGGTACAAAGACTACGAAGCCGATGATAAAGGCGCTACGCATCTCCGAGAGGGCAAAGGCGGGCACGACTGCCGACATCGGGAGGGACTGAGGTGCGACAGCCTTGCCTGCCTTTTCGAAAATAGCCAGGTCGTCGACCTGGGTCTGCTTTAGCATCCAGGTCTTGATAGGCAGCTCGGCAGCGGTGTACGCTTGCTCTGCAGTCATTTTGCCGGCCATGTAAGGCTGGACGGCCTGGCTGTTCACCTGGCCTATGACGGGCGACATGATGAACAGCGAGAGGAACAGTGCCAAGCCAGCCAAAAGCTGGTTGGGCGGCACGTTTGTGAGGCCGAGTGCTTGGCGGGTGAGCGAAAGCACGATGATGATCCGGGTGAAGCTCGTCAGGAGGATGAGCAACGAGGGCGCGACCGCGAGGAGCGTGAGCGCGATGATTATCGTTATGCTCTCGCTTGGTTTGCTGAGGCCTCCTCCGAGGTTCACCGAGATCGTCCCGCCCGCGGAGCCGCTCGTGGACGGAGTGGCAGGCGAAGCCGGGGCCTGGGGCGCCTCTGGGGACGCGGCGGTCACTTGCAGCGTGGACGGCTCGGGCGCGCTGCCCGAGGTCGTATAACCAGCCTGGTCTGCGTTGGTGCTCGGGGACTGGTCGACACCGACGGTAGCGGGCGAAGTACCGCTGGCTGCCGCGGTTGGTGCATTGGACGGGGCGGGAGAGGCGCTCGCGCGGCCTGGATGAGCAAAGGCCGCGACTATAAATGCTAACGACGCCAGCACGGCCACAATGGCCAACGCGCCTTTGGATTTCTTCGAGATCTGCATGGTGCTCCAAGCTCGCCGGCGCGGCGCCGGCGAGGGGGCTAACGTCGAACGGTGCGTTCCCTCAACGAGTCGATGGCGAGCTTCCATGCATGTTCTGAGCTCTCCTCGTCGGCAGAGCTTTGGAGGCGGCCAGGCATCCTGCCGGGCTCGAGGTCAAGATCCACCGGCGTGGCGATGGTTGGGCCAGGCGCGCGCCCGGGCGCCGCCAAACCGGGGGCAAAGTCGTCTAAGGACAAGTCGAGCTGGGCCTCTTCAGGCAGCTCGGCAAGCATGTTGATGGAATGTTCTGTCACACCGATGAGCCAACGTTTGCCGGAAGCCTCGATCACTCCCAGCCAAGTGCCCCTTCCCAGCGGGCGGCGGTAGGTGACCTCCAGCGGTGTTTCGCGTCGCTGCGTCCGGCGCGAGTTGTAGCCCTCAAAAAAGCGGCCTATTCCCTTGGCTGTTGGCGTGGGCCCAGCGACCCCCCGGGGCCACGCCGTCGTACCGGCGCGGGTCGGCCCGGGCGCCGTCTTCGAGCTGGGGAGGCCCTGGCGGTGGCGGAGCAGGCGCGCAGCGAGAGCCATAACGCCCATTACGACGGCCATCGAAATGACTAATCGCACGAAGAGCATTACCGTCCCGGACACGGTCAGTCCCCCGTGAGCAGTTCGGTCACGCGCACCCCGAAGCATTCGTCGACAACGACGACTTCGCCTCGCGCGATGAGGGAGCCTTGGACAAAGATGTCCACGGGGTGGGTGACTGCGCGATCGAGCTGCACGACGGCGCCACTGTGGATGTTGAGGAGGTCTTTGATGGCAAGCTTGGTGCGCCCGAGCTCGACACTGACCGTCATCTCGACCTCGCCTAAGGCTGAGATCGAGCGAGGCCCGGCCGCTGGGCCGGGCGTGGGGTCGAGGTGGGGCAGCTCGGCGGCCGGTTGGCTGGGCGTGCAGATGACAATTACCGCTCCCACCCGCCGGTTTTCGATGAGCAATGGCACGGCGAGCGCTTCCTGGCCCGGGCGGGGCTCGGCCAACCTGGAAGCGTCGGCTCGTTCGGTTTCGCCGACGTGGTCCGCGCCACAGGCCCCCAACAGCGCCGCCGCGCTGGCTGACAAGGCGGAGCTGACTTTTCCCCGCCCAGGCACTGGGACGCTGGAGCCTGTTGCAAGCACGAGGCCGATCTCCCCACATGGGCCAAGAGGCCCGAGCAGGGGAGCGCTCCAGGCATCCTCGGCGAGGAGGACGTCGCTCAGGTCGCCGCTGTCCTGGCCCCAAAAATCAAAGCTTTCTCCCGGTGTAGCGCCGAACCCGAGAGCCAAGGAGACCGCGGCGGCGGCCTCTGCCGCCAATGGGCTGATTCCCGCCAGTTCCGTTCCCACGCTCATAGTTCTGCAGTTCCTTTCTTCTCGCTCGGCCCGATGACGGCAAAGGCTTTGTGGTTGCCCCTTCTCCCGGCCAGCACGGAAAGGAACGGCACCTTCCCGACATACAGTGTCAGCGGCCGGTCAACGGGGTGGTCGAGCAGGACGACATCGCCTCGTGCCAGCTCGACGACGCGACGGGACGTCACGGTCGTGTCGTTGAAACGCACCGATGTTTCGACTGGGCAGTCTCCTAAGCGCCCCGTGTTCGCAATAGAACTCGGTGCGCTCGCAGAGGCACCCGAAAAAGCCTCGAGGCTCGCTACGAGGCCCTCCGCGGGTACTGCGATGCGCAATTTCCCGTACGCGCTGGTGAGCGTGACCTCAAAATCAAAGGCGATCAGCAAGCTGCGCGCTGCCGATGCCCTGATGAGCTCGAGGCGGCTCTCCTGACGGTGAGCGACGGGCCGCAGCTCTATGACGAGCGAGAGGGCCTCGGCAAAATCTCCTACCGCGCGCTGGTGGAGCTCGCCCAGGAGGGAGAGCTCGACCTCGGTGAGGGGAGCGGTGCGCTCCTGGGGGTGACCCGCGCCGCCGAGCAGCTTTTCGACGATCGCCGTCGCGAGCTGGACGTCGAGGGCGATGAGCCCCGCGCCTGGCAAGGGGGGCATCGTCAGGCGCGCCGCGCAGTACGGCTCGGGCAGGGCGCTCAACAGGTCGTCCCAGGACCACTGCTGTACGGGTGTCCCGGCCACAGAAACTTCGGCGCCCATGGAGGTCGTGATGTCAGCCCCGAAGAGCCGGCAGAAGTTCTCGCCGACCAGTGCGAGGACCTGTTCGTGCTCGTCTTTGAGCGTGCTCGCAGGCCGGACGCGAAAAGACCGCAGCGGCCTCGCGCGCTGCCCGCGGCCGAGCGGTGCCACCGTGCCCTGCACTTCTTGTTGCGCGTTCATCTACCTTCAGATCGGCAAAACGGGCACCAACCTGAAATTCGCGAACTGGGTGTGCTAGCCCGGCCAGGCGGCAGGGCCTGATGGCCCTATTGCATGACAAACTGCTCGAAGTAGACGGCTTGGACGATACCAGGGAACTCGTGGTTGAGGGCTCGCACGATGTCCGCTTTGAGGAGTGCGGGGCCGCTTGGCTCCAGCAGCTCCCCCTCGGTCATGACCTGCGCTTGGTCGTTCAAGATGTCGAGCACTATCGGTTGGTCTGTGGTGAGGATCTTGTCGCTCTTGCCTGGCAGGGTTTGGATTGCGGCCGTGAACTCGAGGTAGTGGCCGTCCCTGAGGTTGACAGTGAGCGATGTCTCTTCGGTGAGGGGGCCGCCAGCCGTTGTCGTAGGCGCGCCCTTGGGAAGAGGCGGCGGCTTCTTCATGAACATCATGTAGCCCACCCCGAGGACGAGCACGACCACCAGCACGAGGACGACCCGGAGCTTTTTCTTACCTTTTTTCTTGGGCGCGGAGGCCTCGGGTTCGGCCGGCGCCTGCCCAGCCTTGGCCGGTTGGCGGGGCCTCGTCGGTGCCCCTTGTGGGGGCGCCGTGCTGGTCATGGCCACTTCTGTTCACCTCACGGAGTTACGACATTTGTCGAGAAGATCACGATCTCGACCCTTCGGTTCATTGCCTTGTGCTGGGGGCTGTCATTAGGCACGATTGGGCGCGTGTCGCCGTTGCCGGTCGCTTGGAGCCGGGCCGGGTTGAGGCCGTGGTAGTCGATAAGGTCATCGACCACCGCGACAGCTCGCATCGCTGACAACGCCCAGTTGTTGATGTAGGGGCCACCATGGATCGGGACGTCGTCTGTGTCGCCTTCCACATCGACCTGGTTGGGGAGCACGGCTAGGACTGGGGCGATGGCATTTATGATCGCAACGCCTTCAGGTTGCAGCACAGCGGAGTCGGTTGGGAAGAGGATCTTGTCGGTGAGGATGCTGACGACAAGGCCTCGTTGGTCGGTGCTGAAGGTGACGTCCCCCGCAAGGCCGAGCTTGTCGAGCGCTTCCTCCATCTTCCGTTCCGCGTTGGCCAGGGCCGCCTTCTCCTGCGAGGGGGACAGGGACGGGCCGTGCGCGACCGGCAAGGTCGTAGTGGTCGTCGACGCAGGGCCACTCGACTCCGAGCCCTCTTTCTGCGCTCCTGAGTTCTGGGAGCCCTGAGCCTGCTTGCCGGCCGCCATCGTGCCTATCGTCTTTTCTCCTGTTGGCGAGTTGGCATTTGCCACCTGCAACTTGGCGAAGGGGTTGGTCTCTGGGAGCGCGATCGCCGAAGGTTGCGACAGCACTCCTGGGCCGCCCGGCGGCACCTCGTCCTGGCTCGTCGTCATGAAGTGGAAACTGTCCTTGAAGGCGTTGAACTTGCGGATGTCGGTCTGGCCCAATGCGAACAGCACGATGAAGAGCACCATGAGCAATGTGATCATGTCGGAGTAGGTGAGCAGCCAGCGCTCTTTGCTCGCTCCCTCCTCCTCGGGCTCGGAGTGGCGCTTGCGGGGCCGGGACATCAGGCTGCCGCCTTGGACGCCTTGGCCGCTTCTTGTTCCTTGGGAGAAAGGTAGGAAAGGAGGCGTTGTTCGACGACTCGGGGGTTGGCGCCGGCTTGGATGGCAAGTATACCTTCAAGCAGGAGCTCCATCCTCCTCACCTCGATCTCACTCGTGCGCTTCAGCCGGTTCGAGATCGGGATCCAAAAGACATTGGCCTGCATGACGCCCCAGAGGGTCGCCGTGAAGGCTGCCGCGATCATAGGGCCGAGAGTGGCGGGAGTGGAAAGGTTTTGAAGCACGTGGAGGAGCCCCATTACTGTCCCGATGATCCCCATGGTCGGGGCGAAACCTCCCATGTCAGCAAAAAACTTTGCGCCCGCGCGGTGGCGAGCTTTCATCGCGTCGAGATCGAGTTCGAGGATATCCCTGATCTCCTCGGGATCTGCGCCGTCGACAGCCATTTCGATCCCCTTGCGCAAGAAGGTGTCGTCGATCTGGCGTGCCTCGTCCTCGAGGGCAAGCAGGCCCTGACGGCGGGCCTTTTCAGCAAAGGAGACCACAACGGCCACCGAGGCATCCGGCTTGGTTACCTTTGTCGTCAGTGCGCTCTTCAGGATCTTCGGGAGCATCTTGGCGTCGGACATGAGCATGCCGGCGGTCGCCGCGCCGATCGTCCCGCCGAAGGTGAGCAGTATCGACGAAGGCGCGATCAGTGCAGCGGGGTTACCGCCGTCCATGATCATCGAGACCATGAGGGCAAAAAGCGCAACACCTATGCCGAGAACGCTTGCCGGGTCCACTCTTCAGCCTTCTGTCGGGTCTGGGAGGGCGCGCAGAGTCGCCCTCGGTTGACTGGCGCTATCTTCGAGCTCTTTGGCGGCCACGAGCACCGAGGCGCGGAAGTTGCGCACTCGGTCGATAACTTCCTGGACGCTCTCAGTTACGAGGTACTTGGTGCCATCAACGAGCGTGAGGACCGTGTCCGGTGTCGCTTCAGCTCGCTCAATCAGGTCGGCATTGACCGCTATCTGCGGACCATTGAGCCGTGTAAGAAGGATCATCAACCCCGCTCCGTCGGGCATGAGCGCTTTCGCGCCCGGCCCGTCCTTGGGCCGGCATACCTTTCGATCGTCACGCTCTGCTCGCTCCTGAACGCTTGGCGCAATGCCCTCGGAGCCTGGTCTTCTCATCGGTAATGCCGGGTACTTATGAGAAAGGACAGAAAACCCGGCACATGAGAGGCTCTTCGCAACCGGCGCCGGCGGCGCTCGGCTCATCACGCCGCGCTGGCGCGAAAAGGCCCTCTCACCAGCGCTTAGCTTGGCGAGAGGGCCTTGGCGTGCCCTTGAACTTGACGGCGCCGGCGCCGGCGGGCCTTAGGACGCGCCCTTCAGGTTGACGAGGTCCTGCAGCAAGGTGTTCGAGGTCGTGATGACACTCCCGTTGGCCTCGAAGCCGTTCTGCGCTTCTATCAGGTCCGTCATCTCCGTAGCGAGGTTGACGTTGGAGGCTTCCAGGCTCCCGGCGTTGATCTGGCCGAGGCTCCCGTTGCCGGCTTGGCCCACCTGCGCGAGGCCGGAGTCAGCCGTTTGGAGGAAGTTGCTGCCACCTGCTTTCATGAGGCCGTCAGGGTTGGCAAAGTTCGCGAGCGCGATCTGCCCCAGGTTGAGTGTCTGGCCGTTGCTGAAAACGCCCTCGATCACGCCGTTGTCGCCGATGCTGTAGCTCTGGAGGGAGCCGGGGGCATTGCCGTCTTGAGAGACGACCGAGATCGTGTCGTCGCTCGCGTTGGCCGTCACCGTTGGCACCGCGAGGGTAAAGCTCTGGGTGGCCCCGCTCGCCGCGCCCGTAGTCTGGTCCGGCACGGTAAGGGAAAACGACGTCGCGGTAGTGCTGGTATTGCCAGTCTGGTCGGTGTAGCCGACTAAATTGCCGCTCGAGTCGAAGTACAGCGTCGCAGTGCTCCCAGAGCCGGTCGAGTAGGTCGGCGTCGAGCCCGGCTCGGTGAGCGCACCTTGGACCGTCCAGGCGGACGCGGCGCCCTTGGGGGCGCTTGATGGCAGCGTGCTGTCCTGCTCGAAAGTGAGGTCGAGCGTCTCCTCCGAACCGTCCGCGGCGTAGACCGTGGCAGAGGTTGCCGTACCGACCGCGGTCGACGAGCCCGAGCCCGACGAGCTGCCCGGTGCCGTCCAGCCCGACTGAGGGGCGAGGTTGCCCCCGAGGGTCACCGTTTGGGTGGCGTTGGCGGCGATCTCCTGCCCTGAGGGGATCGTGAGGGCACCCAGGGGAGCGTTGTTGTTTATGACGCCTTGGGCATTGGCAGGCCATCCCTGGATCTCGTAGCCGTCAGGCGTCACGAGCTCGCCGTTACCGTCGAGGTCGAGAGAGCCTGCACGCGTGTAGTAGGTCTGACCGTCGCCTTGAGCGATGAAGAAACCGTTCCCCTGGATGCTCAAGTCGAGCGGGTTGCCGGTCTGTTCCATCGTGCCCTCGGTGAAGTTGGACTCGATCCCGGCGACCCTGACGCCAAGGCCGACTTGGGTGGGGTCGACACCGCCTTGGTCGCTGGTGGGCGCAGAAGCGCCCGATATCGTCTGGCTCAAGAGGTCCTCGAACTGCACCTCGTCAGCCTTGTAGCCCGTTGTGTTGACGTTGGAGATGTCGTTGCCAATGGTGTCTATCCATTCTTGGTTGGCGTCCATCCCAGAAACGCCGCTAAACAGAGAACGAAGCACTTGTAATGCCCTCCTTAGTTGTCGGTTAGAGCCTTGTTGAGGTGGCCGGTCCTGGCACTAACTCGATGTGCCGTTGGACTGGTTGATGTCGGTCGAGTTGCTATCGCTGCTGTCGTCGGGGATGGCCACGCTCGTCACCGACGAGTAAGGCAGGGTGCCCGAGCCGACCGTCAAGACTGGCCCGCTCGAATCGAACTGGACCCCGGTCACGATGCCCGACACAGTCTTGCCGGAGCTGTCGCTCCCGCTCACCTGCATGCCCAGCATGGACGTGGCAGAGCTTTGCTGCTGAGAAGTTATCATGCTTGAAATCGAGGTTTGCAAGGTATTGAGTTCTTCGACCTCCTCAAAACTGGCTGTTTGACTGAGAAATTGGGACGGGTCAGTTGGGTTGTCAGGGTCTTGGTTTTGCAGCTCGGAAACGAGGAGCTGCAAAAATGTGTCCGGGTTGACGCCGTTCAGTGCGTCCTGGCTTGTCGTGCCTGACTGGGACGCGACGTACGTAGAAGGCAAGGTGGCCGTCGGCGTACTGGAAGTGGTGCCTGTAGTGGCTGAAACATCGCTCATATGCTCAAAGCCTCATGTCGAGTTGACCGTTTTTTACCTGTGGAATATTCGCCGCTTCGCGCGCGAGCGCGGCGGTCGTCGCGGCAGCGTTCTGAGCGCCGGGTTCTTCGTCGACCGGTTCCAAGCCCTCTTCGCTGAAGCTCGGAGGCGCCCCGTTGGCTCCCGGCCCGCTCCCGTCGCCCACGTCGAAGTGGCCGGTCGACAGCCCAGTGGCCGCCATTTCCTGGCGGAGCTGGCCGAGGTTCTGGCGCAGCATGTCCCTCGTGGCGTCGCCCTCTGCGTGCAGCTGGACATTGATAGTGCCTGCCTCGAGGTGGACCTCTACGTGGACCACGCCGAGCTCTTCTGGTTGCAGGCGGATGTTCACCTGGTAGGAGCCCTCGCGCTGGTTCGCGGTGGGCGCGAGGGCCGTAGCGAGCTGTGTCGACAGGGGAGCGTCCTTTGCCCCATCGCCCTGCGCTGCGCCCGTATTGGGAGCGGCGCTCGTGGCCTGGGCCCCCGCGTTCGCAGGGGCACTCGATGTCGTAACCCCCATTACCGGGCTCATTGCAACGACGGCACCGCCCGTGCCTGGCGAGGTGGCACCTGTGCCTGGCGAGGTAGCACCTGTGCCTGGCGAGGTAGCACCTGTGCCTGGCACGTTGGCACCTGTGCCGGGGGCATTGGCGTCCCCGGACCAGGGCCCAGTAGTACCTGATTTCTCACCCCCAACGAGCTTTTCGTGCTCGTCAGTTGCGCTCGGGAGCGTACCGGCGGCGAGGTTCGGGGCGCTCGCTGCCTGCGTGCGGTCCGTCTCTTGGTTGGTCGTGCCGGCCGCTGCGCGGTCCGGCCCCCCGCTTGCTCGGGTCGTGCCGCTGTCAGCGGCGCCGTTCTCAGCGGCGCCGTTCTCAGCGACGGCGTTCTGAGCGACTGGGTTCTCAGCGGCGGTGGTAGTTTGCCCTCCTCTCGCTAGGAGCGTGGCCGCGGTCTGGGGGAGCTGGCTTTGGCGAGAGGGTGCCGGGTCGCGATTGATGGTTGTAGGAGTTGA
>Ga0335074_10003228_pt1 | contig 22194 bp, 18 predicted proteins | sample Lox_Sample_23_FD_206715 | JGI IMG/M metagenome (GOLD analysis project Ga0335074, IMG submission 206715) | Soil microbial communities from Loxahatchee National Wildlife Refuge, Florida, United States - Lox_Sample_2.3 | ecosystem: Environmental > Terrestrial > Soil > Wetlands | place: USA...
TGGCTGGCCAAAAGGCGTGCAGCAGCCCCTCGCGGATCTTGGCCTCGCCAGGGTTGATCCCGGCCGCCTTCACCTGGACAAGGACCTGGCCCGGTCCCGGTACCGGCCGCGGTACCTCCACCACCTTCAGGACGTCAATCCCGCCGTACTCGTCAAACCGGACTGCCTTCACTGGCCTACCTCCGTTCCCGACTAGCCCTTAACCGCGGCGTGCGGTCCGGTATGCCCGGCGAGGCGGCGGATCATCGGCGGCTACCGCCCGGACAGCAGCTCGACGATCTCGCCGGCGGAGTGTGTGGTGGCCGAGCGGTAGCCTTGCCCGGCCCACAGCGACATTCGCTCCGTGTCGCCGCTGGCCGCGGCGGCGGCGCGCAGCGGGCGGGTGGCGTTGTTGATCTCCGGGTACGCGGGGGGCGCGTCCCCGTGATCAAGGATGAACTTGTTGACCAGTCCGCGGGCGGGGCGTCCGCTGAAGGCCCTGGTCAAGGTGGTAGCAGTGTAGCGCGGGTCGGCTAGTGCCGCCTTGTGCAGCGGGTGTGCCCCGCTTTCCGGACAGCGCAGGAAGGCGGTGCCGCACTGCGCGGCGACGGCCCCCGTAGCCAGGACGGCTTTCACCTGACGCGGGCCCATGATCCCGCCCGCGGCGATCTGCGGCAGGCCGGTGACCGCGCTGACCTCCCCGATGAGAGATAGCAACCCGAGATCCCGGCCCGGTGAGTCGTCGTTGACGAACGTTCCCCGGTGGGCGCCGGCCTCGAAACCCTGGACGCAGACCGCATCCGCGCCTGCCGACGCCGCGGCAGCGGCTTCGCGCGCGCTGGTCACCGTGACGACCACGATGGCGCCCGAGCCCTGCAGGGCCGTCACCAACTCGGCGGACGGACAGCCGAACGTGAAGCTGACGACCGGGGGCGGGGCCGCCAGCAGGGCCGCGATCTTGCCTTCGAAGTGGTCGTCGTCCCAGCTCGGATCGCCTACCGTCCCGTCCGCGCTTAGCGAGTCCAGGTACCTGCTGAGCTGGACCGCGTCGGGGTAGGGTGCGCCGGGGACAAAGACGTTCACCCCGAAGGGTTCGGTGGTCGAGGCCCGGACCGCGGCGATCTCGGTGGCCATCGCCCCGGCCGTCTTGTACCCGGCGGCCAGGAACCCCAGCGCTCCTGCGCGCGCGGCCGCGATGACCAGCCCGGCGGTCGACGGCCCGCCGGCCATCGGAGCCACGACGATCGGGCGCGGCAGCAGATCCGCAAGCCTGCGTGTCATCAGGCGATGAGCCTATCGCCGTCATCCGGCGCGGCCGGCTCCGCGCCTGGCCAGCAGCTGACGTCGCGGGGCCCGCCCGCGGTCCTGGAGGTCATGCTGGTCGATGACGGTGAAATCCGCCGCGAGCAGCGAGGCAGGCTCGCCGGGGTCCAGGCACCAGTACGAGGGCAGGCTGGGCCGCGAGCTCCGCGCGTCGGCGGTCAGGGCCTCCCAGGCCAGCAGGCCGCCATCCGCCACCGCTTCGGCGGCGGCCACGAACACCGCCCGATCCCAAAAGCCGGTGCACATGACGAGCGCGTACGACCGGGGCCCGGCGTGCCAGGAGGACAGGTCCGCAAGGGCCAGCGTGGTCAGGTGGCTAAGCCCCCGCCGCCTGGCCTCATCGCCGAGCATCCTCAAGGCCACGTCGGAGATGTCCACCGCGGTGACAGGGCGCCCGTTCGCAGCGGCCAGCAGTACATCGCCGGAAGGGCCGCAGGCCAGGTCCGCCACCGGCCCGGCGGGAAGGTCCATCGCCAGGGCCCGCACCGCCAGCGGGTGCGGGATGAACGACGGCGTGCGGTCGCCGGCGTACCTGACGTTCCACCTGACCCGATCCGGATGGTCATCCGGGACGGGATCATGGCCAGGATCGCGCATGATCGTGGATACTAGGGCGCCAGGCGGTCTGGCGGTGCAAGGGAGACCGATGGCAAGCACGGGCGAGTGGTTCGAGACGGTCGAGGAGGCCCGCAGGAGAGCCAGGCGGCACCTGCCGAGGTCCGTCTACCTGGCGCTGGTGGCCGGCGCCGAGCAGGGCATCACCCTGCGGGACAACGTGGCCGCGTTCAGCGAGCTGCGATTCACCCCGCCGCACGTCGCGGACCTGCCCGCGGTCCGGCAGATGGCCACGTCGGTGCTCGGCCAGGAGATCTCGCTGCCGGTGATCGCGTCGCCGACCGGCGTCCAGGCCGTGCACCCCGAGGGCGAGGTGGCCGTGGCGCGCGGGGCGGCCGAGGCGGGCACGGCCCTGGGCCTGAGCTCCTTCGCCAGCATGCCGGTGGAGGACGTGGCCGCGGTCAACCCGAGGCTGTTCTTCCAGATCTACTGGTCAGGCACCAAAGACACCATCGTCCAGCGGGCCGAACGTGCTCGGCGAGCCGGTGCCACGGCGCTGATCGTCACCCTGGACTGGTCATTCTCCACCGGAAGGGACTGGGGCAGCCCGGCGATCCCGGAGCGAATCGACCTGCGGGCCCTCGCGCGCTTCGCCCCGGAGGGCATCCTGCGGCCGGGTTACGTCCGTCAGTGGCTCAGGCACGGCGGCCTGCCGGATCTGACCGTGCCGAACATGGCCGCCCCGGGCGAGCCGTCGCCCACCTTCTTCGGCGTATACGGGGAGTGGATGCAGACCCCGCCGCCCACCTGGGCCGACATCGCGTGGCTGCGAGCGCAGTGGGACGGGCCGTTCATGGTCAAGGGCATCATGCGGGCCGATGAGGCGCGCCGCGCGGTGGACGCCGGCGCCACGGCCGTCTCGGTGTCCAACCACGGCGGCAACAACCTGGACGGCACCCCGGCTTCCATCCGGGCGCTGCCTGCCGTCGCCGAGGCCGTCGGCGGCCAGATCGAGGTCTTGCTCGACGGCGGGATCCGGCGCGGCAGCGATGTGGTCAAGGCGCTCGCGCTCGGTGCCCGCGCGGTGATGATCGGCCGCGCTTACCTATGGGGCCTAGCCGCCAACGGTTCGGCCGGGGTAAAGAACGTCTTCGACGTACTGCGCGGCGGAATCGACTCGACGATGCTGGCGCTCGGCCGGTCCTCTATTAACGACCTGTCCCCCGACGACATCATCCTGCCTGCCGATTTTACCCGCGGACTATCCAAGTGACGGTCCGTGAGCACCGGTAGCAGCGGTCGGATTGTCCGGCGCTGGACGCAGCTCTGCCAGACCCCCAGGCTGTATCCGATGTCGTCGAGCAGGCGGGCGGCGACGTACCGCGCGGGGTCCAGCGGCGGCCGGCGGTCCAGCCAGTCCAGCAGGGGCGGCGCCAGGACCAGCCCGGCCAGCGGCAGGCGCAGCCGCGGCACCGCGATCGCCGCCGGTATCGCCACGGGCCACCAGGTCCTCGACATCGCGCTGCCCAGCGGCCTGCCGGCCCTGAGGGTCCCGCCGCCGGCCAGGCGGGCCGCCAGCAGCCAGGCGGTCCCTGTGGTGGGCCTCGGCCACGGCTCGCCGGTGAGGCGGGCGAGGCGCCGTGCGAGCAGGGCCGTGGCGGCCCCGGTGACCGCGACCCCTGCCGCCGGGCGGCCGGACGCCGCGGCCAGCCAGGCCAGCGCGGTCCAGCCGGACACGTACAGCGGGCGCACCGCGCCGGGATGGCGCAGTTCGAGGGCCGCGGCCGAGGTGCCGTAGTCCTTGCGCCTGGCGAACCAGGAACCAAGCCGCACCCGGTGCTGGTGCGGGACGACGGCACCCGGCTCGTAGCGCACCCGCCAGCCGGAGGCGGCCAGCCGCCAGACGAAGTCGACGTCTTCTCCGACCCGCATGTCCTCCGCGAAACCCGCCCCGGCCGCGGTCTTCCGCACGACCAGGGCCGCGCCCGGCACGTAGGGAACCCGGGATCCGGGCCTGACGATGCTGGCGCGCGCGCCCATGTCGAGGGTGGAGCTTGCCCCCTCGTACCGCGCCAGCCACGTCCGGGAGTTCCCGGCCGGGACGATGCGCGGTGCCACCGCCCCTACCGCGGCGTCCGTGAAGTGCGGCAGCAGCCGGTCCAGCCAGCCCGGGGCGGGCACGCAGTCCGAGTCGAGAAACGCGACAAGCTCGGTCTGCGCCGCGGCGAGGCCGGTGTTCCTGGCCGCCCCCGGCCCGCCGTTCACCTCGCGCCGCAGGACGCGGGCACCCGTCCCGGCCGCAACCCGCGCGACAGCGGCCGGGTCGGCGGAGGCGTCGTCCACCACGATCACCCGCGGCAGGTGCCTCAGCCCGGCCAGGCAGCGGCCCAGTTCGGCCTGCCGGTCGCGGACCGGGACCACGACCGTCACGTCGCCGGGCAGGCCGGACCCGGACGGCACCGGGTGCGCGATCCCGGCGTCGATCAGGCGGCGCGCCAGGGCTCGGGCCCGCGGGTTATCCGGCACCGGCGTCCCTGACCACCAGCCGGTCACCTCGCGGGCACCCGCTGGCGTGAGCCTCAGGACCCGGGCCGGGTAACCGCCGGCCAGCACCGTCCCGCCCGCCAGCAGGCGCGAGCCGGGATCGGGCCGCAGGCGGAGTCCGGCGGGGGCAAGCTCGCCGTCAGGCCCCGGACCCATGCGACCACCCGGCCAGCGGGTCCTCGTCACAGCCGCGCAGCGGCGGCCGCCTGCCGATCGTCACCGGCACCAGGCGGTGCGAGTGATCGGCGGCCGGCCTCGGCGGTGCGGTGCCGCCTACCTTCCGGGCCGCGGCCAGCGCGGTCTCGCCGTGGCCGCGGACGCACTCCGGGTCGGGCCCGTCCAGGGGCAGCCCGGTGAAGAACTTAGCCGCCATGCAACCGCCGCGGCATGAGTCGTAGGAGCCGCACGAGCGGCAGGCTCCCCCCGTCTGCGGCTGGCGCAGGCCGGCAAAGAGCGCAGATGACCGCCAGACCGCCTCGAAGCCGCCCGGCTCCCGGACGTTGCCAGCCAGGAAGTCCGGGTGAATGGCGAACGGGCAGGCGTACACGTCCCCGACCGGGTCGATCAGGCAGACCACTCGGCCGGCCCCGCACATGTTCAGCCCCGAAAGCGGCGTCCCGTGCGGCGACAGGTGGAAGAACGAATCGCCGGTGAGGACCTGTCCGTCGTGCGCGGCGAGCCAGTCGTACAGTTCGCGCTGCTGCGCGCTCGTCGGGTGCAGCTCGGGCCAGGTGTCCGCGCCCCGGCCCGAGGGCCGCAGCCTGGTCAGCCTCAGCTGCGCGCCATGGCGGTCGGCTACCTCCTTGAACGCGTCGAGCTGGGGGATGTTGTGCCTGGTCACGACCACGGAGACCTTGAAGCCGCGGAACCCCGCGGCCGCCAGGCAGGCCATCGCCGCCATCGCCGTCCGGTAGGAGCCGCGGCCGCGGACCGCATCGTTGACCTCGGCCGTGGCACCGTCTAGCGAGATCTGCACGTCGACGTAGTCGCTGGCGGCCAGGCGCCGCGCGGCCGCGGCGCCGATCTTGATCCCGTTGGTCGAGAACTTGACCCCCACCTGATGGGCGCTCGCGTAGTCCAGGAGCTCCCAGAAGTCCGGCCTGACCGTCGGCTCGCCACCGCCGATGTTGACGTAGAACACCTGCATCCGCTGGAGCGTGTCGATGACATCCTGGCACTCGGCGGTGCTCAGCTCGCGGGGATCCCGGCGGCCTGAACTGGACAGGCAGTGGATGCAGGCCAGGTTGCAGGCGTACGTGAGTTCCCACGTGAGGCATATAGGAGAGGTCAGGCCTGTTTCGAACCTTTCGGTCAACGGGATGGGCCGGTGCCCGGCCGGGCCAGTGATCCCGCCGGCAGGGCTGCCGAACGCCGGCGGGATCACCGCCTGGGCCGTGCTCCGGGACACGGGGGGACCGGCTCGGACAATCATCTCGGAACCGGCAAGTGTAGCTAGCGCACGCTCGTAGGCGGGGAGCTCAGCGTCTGGAACTCCGGCTGCGGAACAGGCGGCTCGGGCGGTGGGATGGTCTCCCAGCTGCGTCAGGACGGTGAGGAGGGTGGGGCTCTTGAGAAAGGAGAGGGCCCTGGTGTTGAAGTGGTAGAGCATGGCGCCGAAGGGCTCGGGGCGGACCGAGGCGCGGTCGTGCAGGCGCCAGGGGCGGTCGAGGTCGAAGGCCGGGGGCACGGGGGTCAGTAGACGCCGCACAGGCCGTCGATGGAGACCTCCTCGACCAGGAGTTCGTCGCTCACCAGGGGGTCAGCCTCGGGAACAGGCACCGGAATCGGGTCGGCGGCCGGCTCGGCAATCGTCGTGGGCGCGGGCATGAGAGACCTCCCTGGTTAGTGGCACCAAGGTGCCATCATAGGGCTTGACATGAGCGGGCAACTGGCGGTGGTGACCGGGTCGGCACGCGGGATCGGGGCGGCGGTGGCCAGGAAGCTCGCCGCCCAGGGATGGTCGCTGCTGCTCGCCGACGCGTGCGCGCCGCAGCCGCCGGCCGATTACCCGATGCCGGTGCCGGGAGACCTGGCCGAGACGGCACGGTGCTGCGTCGCGGCCGGCGCCGCGAGCGTCGACGAGCTGATCGCCGACGTCGGTGACGGATCCGTGCGCGATGCGCTGCGGGACGCTCTTGGCGGCCGGGTACCGTCGGCGGTGGTCGCCGCGGCGGGCGTGATCACGGGAGACGTGGCCTGGGCGGTGCCTGATGATGCGTTCGGCCTCATGATGCGCGTGAATCTGTACGGTGTCAGGCACCTGGCCGACGCCTGCGTGCCGGCGATGATCGAGGCGGGCGCGGGCCGGTTCGTCGCGATCTCATCGGCGGCCGCGCTGCGCGCCATGCCCATGCTCGCGGCGTACTCCGCGGCCAAGGGCGCGGTGGTCGGCTACGTCCGCGCGATGGCCGCCGACCTGGCCGGCACCGGGGTGACCGCCAACGTCGTCTGCCCCGGTTCGACCCGCGGTCCGATGCTGGCCGCGAGTGCCGACCTCTACGACCTGCCCGACCAGGAGTCCTTCGCCGCGCAGGCCCTGCTCCGCAGGCTACTGGACCCCGTCGAGGTCGCAGCGGTCGTGGCCTGGCTCTGCGGCCCGGACGCCGGCGCGCTCACCGGCGCGGTGATACCCGTGGACGCCGGGCTGACCGCCTGAGCCCCGAACGGCTACTGCAGGTTGGCGGGGTTGCCGATCGGGTCGCCGACGAACTCGTGCATGGCGTCGAGGTTGTCGTGGGCGGGATACCTGGCCGCCGCAGGGCCGTCCGCGAACGCGTGCAGAACATTGATGGTCACCTGCTTGACGAACTCCGGCGTCTTGCCGCCGATGCCGTGCGGCTGGTCGCCGTAGATCGCCTCCACCCAGCGCATGGTGCCCGAGTTGAAGACCCCGGCGCCACCGGAGTGCGTGTAGTAGGCGGAGTCGCCGAAGCTGCTCGCACCGTTGCAGACCAGCGGCGAGTGGGAAAGCACCTCGATCGGGCGCTCGACCGGGTAGGCCGGGTTGACCCGGTCGTACTCGATGCCGACCAGGTTCTTGAAGCTGGCGCCCGCGGTGACCCCGGTCCCGGCGAACACCCAGCTCTTCGGGGAGACCACCACGTACGGCGCGACCGCCGGGTAGCCCTCGTAGATAGTGCCGATCAGGGACGACTCCGGGTCCGGATCGGGCGGCTCGCGCCAGTCGCTGGTGACCAGGGCGTTGTCCACCCCGTACATCGGGTCTTCGGTGTAGCTGGTCTTGTAGCAGATGACCAGCCGGTCACGGCCGAGTGCGGTCGAGTCCAGCCTGATCCGCCGGAACATCGCGTTGGCCCCGAGGAAGGCCAGGTTGACCCCGGCGTTCCTGGCCGCGGTCACGTTCGCGCGCTCGGCCGGGGTCCAGTACTCGTCGTGCCCGAGCGAGATCAGCGCGCTGGCCCCGTCCAGCAGGTGCGGGTCCGCCGCGATGTCCATCCCGGTCACGTAGGCCAGCGGCAGCCCCATGGACTCGGCGAGCTTGACGGCGTTCCGCTCGTAAGTAAGGAACATGGCCGCGCCGTTCAGGTCGTACGGCCGGTCCAGGCTGACCGCCAGCGACCGGTCGCCGTACGACTGGGAGGGCCCGCCTATGTAGAGGTCGTAACTGCCCCACGTGTTGTACGCCTGCCAGGTGGAGACGCAGTTCTTCATGACGACCGCGCCGGAGGTAGTGGCGGAGCGGACGGTTACCGGAACGTACCGCTGCGCGCCGGAATCCGCGTCGAGCCGGAGCAGGTAGGAGCCCGCGGGCCAGTCGTCCGTTGGCACCTCGAGGACCGGATCCCAGTCGGTCTGGACCGTGTTCGTCGTGCCGGTCAGGGTGGGAGCGCTCTGCTGGTGACCGCGCACCGAGCCGGACTGCCACACCTGGCGGGCCCCGTCCCCGCCGTACCAGCCGAGCCGGAACGCCGTCACCCGGAACCCCGACGAGGACGTCGAGACGAACAGCGGGAAGGACTCCCCGGTCAGCACGCTGGCGGCGCCCGCGTACCCCAGGATCGCGTCCGCCGAACCCTCGTGGCGGATCTCCCAGTTCGGGTCTCCGGGCAGCGAGTTCTCCGGCACCACCCGGCGGTGCGCGGTGGTGTGCGAGACCGCAGGCGGGTCGGCTGCGGGCTTTGCCGGGTCGCCGTTCCGCCCTAGGGCGACCCCCGCGGCCGCTCCCACGACCCCCAGCGCGCCTAGCCCCAGGAACGCCCGCCTGCTGGTGCTGGCTGCGCCGTTCCTGTCGGCTGCGCTGTGCCCCCCGGCTGCGCTGTGCCGGCTCATAGCGGACAGAGTAGCCTGTACCCGCCCCTCGTCGCCGGCGTGCCGTAAGTTTCCTGCATGCATATCTCCGAGTACATCCAGCACCCGTGCACCACGCTCCACCTGACCGGCCGGGCGCCGAGGCCGGTCAAGGTCAACGACGGGCGCGTGGGGATCAACGGCAAGATCGGCCCGGCCATCACCACGCTGGTCGGCACCGTCGTGGGCCAGAACCTGCAGGCCAATGCCTCCGACAAGCGCGCCGCGCAGACCTACGAGGACGCCGAGGCCGTCCTGCACGAGGCCACGCAGATCCAGCAGCACCTGGTGGCGCAGGACGCGGTCCTCGCGCACCTGATCGCCGCGGTCGCGGCGGGCGTCAGCGTGCCTGGCGGGCCGGCCGGAGCACTCGGGACCGCTGGGGCGTAGGCGGCGACACTAAGAGGTAAGAGGGTGGACAGGTCCAGGCTCGAGGCGTTCAGCGACGGCGTCTTCGCGGTCGCGATCACCCTGCTCGTGCTCAACCTCACCGTGGCCGGGCCGGGGCACGGCGAACTGATCCACCAGCTCAGCTCGCACTGGCCGTCGTTCGCCGCGTACCTGATCAGCTTCTTCGTGATCGGCATCATCTGGGTCAACCACCACGTCCTGGTCAAGACCTTCGTGGTCGTCAACCGGCTGCTGCTCTTCCTCAACCTGGTGCTGCTGCTGTTCGTCGTGCTGATCCCGTTCGCGACCGGGCTCGTGGCCGAGTACATGTCCGCGTACCTGGCCCACACCTCGGGCGGCGGGGACGTCCGGCTCGCGATGGCGCTGTACAGCACGGTGTTCCTCGGCATGTCGCTCGGCTTCGCCGGGATCTTCGAATGGACGCTGCACGGCGAGCGCGTAGCCAACCCGGTCCCGCCCGAGCGCCACTGGGCCGCCCGCGTGCGGTTCACGGGCGGCAGCCTCGCTTACGTGCTCGCCCTCGTCGTGGCGCTGTTCAACGCCATCGCCGCGTTCGTGATCATCGCCCTGATCGCCGTGTACTACATCTTCGAGAACACGCCCGCGTCCTCGGCGGCTCACGGGGCTCCCGGGGAACCTCCCGCTCCGGGCTCCCCGGACCACGACCACGACCACGACCACGACGCGCCGGGAACCTGACGCCTGGGTTAGCTAGCCAGGTAAATAGTTGTCATTAAGCAAGTGTTTGGCAGTAGACTGGGTTAACGTGCGGCGAAGCGTTGATACGAACCACCTGAACGGGGCATCGAACGGATCGGGGCCGGCCGGCGGCCGTCCTGACCGGTACAGGTGGATCGCCCTATCGAACACCACGCTGAGCATGACGATGGCGACCATCGACGGGTCGATCGTGATCGTCGCGATGCCCGCCATCTTCCGCGGCATCCACCTGAACCCGCTCGACCCGTCCAACATCAGCTACCTGCTCTGGATGATCATCGGGTACCTGCTGGTCCAGTCGGTGCTGGTGGTGACGCTGGGCCGGCTCGGCGACATGTTCGGCCGGGTGAAGATCTACAACCTCGGCTTCGTCGTCTTCACGTTCGCCTCGATCGCGCTCTCCCTCGACCCGCTGACCGGCACCCACGGGGCGATGTGGCTCATCGGCTGGCGATTCGTGCAGGCCTTCGGCGGCGCCATGCTGATGTCGAACTCGGCCGCGATCCTGACCGACGCGTTCCCTGCCAACAAGCGCGGCATGGCGCTGGGCGTCAACCAGATCGCCGGCATCTCCGGGCAGTTCGTCGGGCTCCTGCTCGGCGGGCTGCTGGCCGCCGTGAACTGGCGCCTGGTGTTCTGGGTGAACGTGCCGATCGGGCTGTTCGGCACGGTCTGGGCGTACCTGAGCCTGCGCGAGATCGCGACCACCCGCCGGGCCAGGATCGACTGGATCGGCAACGTCATGTTCGCCGCGGGCCTCGGCGTGCTGCTGGTCGCCATCACCTACGGGATCCGGCCCTACGGCGGGCACGCGACCGGGTGGACGAGCCCCTGGATCATCGGCGGGCTGGCCGGCGGCGTCGCCATGCTCGTCGCGTTCTGCATCTTCGAGACGAAGATCGCCGAGCCGATGTTCCAGATGGCCCTGTTCAAGATCAGGGCGTTCGCCACCGGCAACGCGGCCAGCCTGCTCGGATCGATCGCGCGCGGCGGGCTGCAGTTCATGCTGGTCATCTGGCTGGCGGGCATCTGGCTGCCGCTGCACGGCTACGACTTCTCCGTCACCCCGCTGTGGGCGGGGATCTACATGCTGCCGCTCACCGCGGGCTTCCTGATCGCGGGCCCGATATCGGGCACCTTGTCGGACCGGTACGGCCCGAAGCCCTTCGCGACCTCCGGCCTGCTGCTGGCCGCGTGCTGCTTCACCGGCCTGATGCTGATCCCCGTGGTCTTCCCCTACTGGGCGTTCGGGCTGCTGATCTTCGGCAACGGGATCGGCTCCGGCCTGTTCGCCGCCCCCAACACCTCCGCCATCATGAGCGCCGTTCCGGCCAGGTACCGCGGGGTGGCGTCCGGCATGCGGGCCACCTTCCAGAACTCCGGCATGTCCCTGTCCATCGGGATCTTCTTCTCGCTGATGATCGCCGGGCTGGCCTCGACCCTGCCCCGGACGCTGAGCAGCGGGCTGACCGCGCAGGGCGTGCCGACCTCGGTGGCCACGCAGGTCGGCCACCTGCCGCCGGTCAGCACGATGTTCGCCGCACTGCTCGGCTACAACCCGGTGCGGAACCTGCTCACGCCCTCGGGAACGCTGTCCAAGCTGCCCGCGCACAACGTCGCGGTCCTGACGGGCAGGCAGTTCTTCCCCCACTTGATCTCGGCGCCGTTCCACCACGGCCTGGTCATCGTCTTCACCACGGCCGCCATCATGTCGGTCACGGCCGCCGTGGTCTCGCTGCTGCGCGGCAAGCAGTTCTACTGGAACGACCCGGAGCTCAAGGTCCCGCTCGCCCCCGCTCCCGCCGTCGCTGCCCCGCCCGCGCCCCTGCTGTCCGCCATTAGGCCGAACGAGAATGGCCTCTCCCCCGCGAACCATGACACGGCGCACGTGGCTGGCGATTCCGCCGACCCAGGCGCCGGTTAGGATACGCATGTGCCACGCTATGAGTACCGCTGCCGGGCCTGCGGCGACACGTTCGAGCTTAACCGCCCGATGGCCGAGTCGTCGGCGCCGTGCCCCTGCCCGCAGGGACACGACGACACGGTCAAGCTCCTGTCCACGGTCTCGGTCGGTGGCCTGGCGTCAGGGCGTGATGGCTCCGCACGTTCCTCCGGCGGCGGATGCTGCGGCGGGGCCTGCGGCTGCGGGGGTTAGCCCGGCGGGGTTGGCCCGGTGCTATTCAGCTAGCGCAGCGGCCGTTCAGCTAGCGCAGCGGCCGTTCAGCTAGCGCAGCGGCCGTTCAGCTAGCGCAGCGGGCCGTTCAGCTAGCGCAGCGGGCCGTTCAGCGGGTCGTGACCGGGGTTTTAGGTGCGGCCGCGTCTTCGTACCTGGCCGCGGTGCGGGCGGCCGTGTCCAGCGCCCAGCGGCCCGTGGTGACCAGGCTGAGCAGGAAGACCGCGACGCCGCAGCCGGCCAGCACCAGCCAGGCCGCGTGACTGGCCGAAACGAACCCGTCCCTGAACGGGCCATGCAGGCTCGCGGCCAGGATCGAGCCCGTGACCGCCACGCCGAGCGACTGGCCGACCTGCCGGCTGGTGGACGCGATGGACGACGCCACCCCGGCCTGGGTGGTCGGCATCCCCGACACCGCGGCGTACGTGATCGGCGGGTTCACCATGCCGGCGCCGATACCGAAGACGCAGAACGCGACGACGATCGGCCAGGTCGCCGAGGCCAGGGTCAGCCTGGACAGCAGCACGCCGCCCGCGGCCATGCCCAGGCCCGAGACCAGCATCGGCAGCCGGGCGCCGCGCCGGGCGAGGATCCGGCTGGAGAGCACCGCGCCGGGCGCCATGATGATCGCCATCGGCATGATGTGCAGCCCCGCGTGCAGAGCGGACTCACCGCGCGCGTCCTGCAGGTACAAGGTGGCGAGGAACAGGAACCCGCCCATCGCGGCGAAAGCGGCGATCGCCGTCAGCACCGAGCCCGCGAACGGCGCGCTGCGGAAGAACCGCGGGTCGAGGACCGGCTCGGCCCGCCGTACCTCGTAAGCCGCGAAGGCCGCGCACGAGGCGACGGCCACCGCGAACAGCGCCAGGATCGCCGGACTCCGCCAGCCGAGCGCGGGTCCCTCGATGATCGCGTAGGTCAGCGATCCGAGCATCGCGATGAGGAGCGCCTGCCCGACCACGTCCGGCCGGCGCGCCACCGGCGCCCGGGATTCCGGCACGAACCGCGCGGTGAACGCGATGGCAGCCAGGCCGACCGGGATGTTGATCCAGAACACGCCGCGCCAGCCGATGGCGTCGACGAGCAGTCCGCCGAGGACCGGCCCGAGCGCCAGGGACAAGCCGTACGTGCCGCCCCAGACGCCGATCGCCCTGGCCCGCTCGGCCCGGTCGGTGAAGGTGTTGGTGATGATCGACATCGCGACCGGGTTGAGCATCGACCCGCCGACCGCCTGCATCATCCGGAACGCGATCAGCCAGCCCAGGCCGGGGGCCAGGCTGCACAACCCGGACCCGGCGGTGAACACCGCGAGGCCGATCAGGAAGACGCGGCGCCGGCCGACCCGGTCCGCGGTCGCGCCGGACAGCATCAGCAGGCTGGCCAGGACCAGCACGTAGCCGTCGATCGTCCACTGGAGGCCGGCGACCGAGGCGTGCAGGTCACGCCCGATGACCGGCAGCGCGACGTTGACCACGGTGCTGTCGAGCCCCACGATGAACAGGCTCGAGCAGCAGATGACGAGCACCAGCATGCGGCGCCGGCGGCTGGGTTCTGACAGCGGTATCACCCTGGTTGACTGGTATGAGGCTCGTTGCGTCAATACAACTAACGTTGACCGAGACCCGGCAGGCAACCCTGCGCAGTTGAGAGATTTGTCACCGCTAGGGGCGCGCGGGCTCGTTCAGGCGGGCCGCGGTGGCTTTGGCCCACTGGGTCGTGCAGAGCAGGCCGAGCAGGAGAACCGCGTAGCCGCAGCCGGCGAGGATCCACCAGCTCGCGTGGCTGGCCTCGACGAATCCCGTCCGCAGCGACCCGCGGATGCTGGCCGCTAGCACCGAGCCGACGATCGCGACGCCGAGCGACTGGCCGAGCTGGCGGCTGGAGGAGTTCAGTCCCGAGGCCATGCCCGCCTGGGACTTCGGCACTCCGGACATGACGCCGTTGGTGATCGGGGAGCTCATCATGCCTGCCCCCACCCCGAACAGGCCGTAGGCGGCGACCAGGTAGAGGTGCTCGGTCGTGCCGGTCAGGCGTGACAGGGCCGCGCTGCTCACGGTGAACGCCGCCCCCGCGATGACCAGCGGGATCCGCGGGCCGCGCTTGGCTACCATCCGGCCGGCCATCGGCGCGCACAGCGCCATGACCACCGGCATCGGCACGATGGTCAGGCCGGCCTGGAGCGCGGACAGGCCCCGCACGTCCTGCAGGTACAGCGTGGACAGGAAAAAGAACCCGGCCATCGCGGCGGTGGCGCACACCGCGGTAAGGTTCGCGCCCGCGAACGGCGCGCTGCGGAAGTACCGGAAGTCGAGCATGGGCTCCGTGCGACGCGGCTCGTAGGCAAGGAGCACCGCGAGCGCGGCTACCGACAGCGCGAAGAAGCCGAAGATCCGCGGCGACTGCCAGCCGTCGGTGGGGCCCTCGATGATCGCGTAGGCGAGCGAGCCCAGCATCACGATGATGAGGAACTGCCCCACCGGGTCAGCGCGGCGCGACCTGGAGGCCTTCGAGTCGGGCACGAACAGCGCGGTCAGGGCCATTGCGGCCAGGCCCACGGGGATGTTCGCCCAGAAGATCCCGCGCCAGCCGACCGTGCCGACCAGCACGCCGCCCAGCACCGGGCCCAGCGCCATGGACAGCCCGAACACCCCGTCCCAGACGCCGATCGCGCGGGCGCGCTCCGCGCGGCCGGTGAAGGTGTTGGTGATGATGCCGAGCGCAGCCGGGTTGAGCATCGACCCGCCGATCCCCTGGAGGATGCGGAAGCCGATCAGCAGGCCCAGGGTGGGCGCCAGGCTGCACAGCCACGAGCCCAGGGTGAACAGCGACAAGCCGACCTGGAAGACGGTCCTGCGGCCGATCCGGTCCGCGACGGCGCCGGAGAGCATCAGCAGGGCGGCCAGCACGATCGTGTAGGAGGCCACCGTCCACTGCAGGCCGGAGACCCCGGCGTGCAGGTCACGGCCGATGGAAGGCAGCCCGACGTTCACGATCGTGTTGTCAAGTCCGACCATGAACAGGCTGATGCAGCACACCGCCAGCATCAGGGCGCGGCGCCCGCGCACCGGCGAGCTCGGGTCGGCACCAGGGTGGGGATGCGGGTCGGCGCCCGGGGCGAACCCCTGGCTCAGGACCGGCACCGGAGTCCCTACTTGTAGTCGGCCAGGCACGTAAAGTGACTTCAAGTGGGCGTCTTGCACTGGTGCCTGCATGGCGCAAACCCCTTATGTCACGTCCGGCGCGGGGCCGACCAGATGATCGGGAGCTTGTCGGTCCCGTAGCTGCCCTCGACCCCGCCTAGCTGTGGCGGGCCGTCCAGGGCCAGGCCCTGGGTACGCGGCGCGGGAAACGCCAGCGCCTCTTCGAGTTCGGCCCGGGCCAGGTTGGCGCCCAGGCAGTAGTGCAGTCCTGCGCCGAAGGCGAGCAGCCAGCCGAGCCGGCGGATCTCGGCCAGGTGCTGATGATAGACGTCAGCCGAGAAATCCGGCGCCATGTAGCCGAACGCCGGCAGGTCAAGATCGGACACAACGTTCATATCAGATATGACGGTACTCCGCTGCATTGGGTAGTCAAGTGGCTACTGTGGGCATTTCAGCACGCGTTCGGGCCTCACGGAGTGATTCTGCAGTCTAGATTGGCTAGTTAAGCAGGGCTGTTACCGCGGAGTCGACGTGCCGGAGGGGGCCATGAGCCGCAGGCTGATGCAGCTGGTCGTCCCCGTCACGCCTGAGCGCCGGATGTTCCGCATCCATGATCCGGGTATCGACCCGGATGCGCCCGGCGGCCCGCTGCCCCCAGTCGGCGCGCTCATCAGCACGAACCGTGAACAGCTGTGGGTCGGCAGCCTGCAGGAGGACATCGACGTCCGGCTGGTGCTCGAGGAGTGGGACGGGGCTCCGCCGCCGTGCGGCGACGCCTGGGATGAGGAAGCCAAGGGCACCATTTACCTGCGTGGCCAGGTCAGCGTCAACATGGGCCTGGCGGGAACCGCGGTCCACGGGCTCAGGCTTGGCGGTGGTGTCGGCGACTACTCGGTCCGGGTCTACGCGGGCAACCGCGACATCGTGACCCGCCGCTACGCGGCCCTGTTCGACCGGCACCGCAATCCCCTCAGTGATGAGTTCCAGCAGGAGAAGAGGGCGCTTGAGGGCCTGGAGCGCTACCTGGTCCAGCTCTGGCGGGAATCGTTAGCCAAGCCCGGCTACGGCGGTTACGGCCGGCGGGACCGCCGTTCGCGCGCTTACGGCCCGCGCGACGACGCGCGTGAAGACGATCCTGGCCGTTACGACCCGCGTGGCTACGGCCTGCTGGTGGACGGCGCCGAACGGCCCGTGGCCTGAGTCGTCCCCGTGGCCTGACTCGTTGCGGTGCCGTGAGCCTTGACTGTGGTCGCCTTGGTCGACGGCGCCGCCGAGGAGTTCGGCGTGCTGAAGCTGGTGGGGTCTGCGACGCCTCCGCTGGCGGTGGTGGCAGCCTGCTGAGTGCCATGGTGGTTGGTGCTTCCCGTGGCCAAGACGGTGGTCCGGTCCTGGACGGCCGCACTCGGCGCGGCCGGCGGCCGGGCGCCGTGGGCGCGGAACGGGATCATCGCGTAGACCATCAGCGAGACCATCGCCACCAGCGCCACCGTGAACAGCGAGCCGATGATGCGGGCCCGGGGCGAGCGCAGCACCGTCGTCGGGCGCGGGCGGCGGAACGTCGTCAGGCAGGACGCAAGACCCGGATCCTCGGCGGCCAGTCGCCGCTCGATTTCGGCAAGCACGCGCTGCTCGTCCTGCGATAGCGCCACGCCGCCACCTCCGCCTCGCGCGCCGGGCCAGTACCCTCCCACTATCTCTCAGGAGCGGGTCTTTATCCAATCGTTCCGGCTTTGTACTTCTGTTGTTTTTCGCCCAGGCGGTCACATAGCGTGCGTGCCGCCGTGGCTCGTTAGACATAAATATTCGTGACGACTGACGGCATGTCAAGCTGGCGGTGATCGAAAAATCGTTCTATCCTTGAGGTCATGCGCTGGGACAACCTGCGGCTCGATGACCAGGCCGCCGCGGAGCAGGATGCGGTCGCTGACGACACCCTGTTCCCCCCTGCGCGCCGGGACGTGGCGATCCCGCTCATCGAGCGGGGGGCGGTCGCGCGGACCTTCGACACCCCGGGCTTCCGTGGCATGACCTTCTACGAGGTCCAGGCCAAGTCCATCGTCAACCGCGTCCCCGAGGCGTCCCGGATGCCCTTCCGCTGGACCATCAACCCATACAGAGGATGCCAGCATGCATGCTATTACTGCGCAGAGGGGCAGACGCCGGTATTGATGGCGGATGGCCGGGCGAAGCCGCTGGCGGAGGTGCGGGCCGGGGACGAAATCTACGGCACGGTAAAGGGCGGTTACTACCGGCGGTACGCGATCACGACGGTGCTGGCACACTGGTCCACGGTCAAGCCCGCCTACCGGGTTGTGCTTGAGGACGACACCCAACTCGTGTGCAGCGGCGACCACCGCTTCCTGACCGAGCGCGGCTGGAAGCACGTCATCGGAACCGAGAGTGGCCCGCTCCGGCGCCCGTTCCTGACCGTCAACAACAAGCTGATGGGGGTCGGCGGCTTCGCGGAGCCGCCCAAGGAAACTGATGCCTACCGACGCGGGTACCTCTGCGGCATGATCCGTCGAGACGGGGCCATCGGGCATTATCCTCACCATCGGCTCGGTCCCGGCGGCCGTGACGGCCACATGTTCCGACTGGCGCTGGCCGACTCGGAAGGACTCACCAGAACCGCCGACTACCTCGCCCGCGAGGGCATCGCCTGCAAGGAGTTCACCTTCGCCGAGCCGTCGGGCACGCATCGCCTAATGACCGCCATCGGTAATAACCGCCGCGACGACGTCCGGACGATCGAAGGGCTGCTCGGCTGGCCGGAACACCCGAGCCTTGACTGGCGCAAGGGCTTTCTGGCTGGCATTTTCGACGCCGAGGGCAGCTTCAGCCGAGGAATCCTGCGAGTCTCCAACACCGATCCGCAGATCATCGCCTGGACGGTTTCCTCACTGGAGTCATTCGGCTTCGATGTCGCGCACGAGCCGACTGAACAGGCTAACGGACTGGTTCGTATCTGGCTTCGCGGGGGACTCAGGGAGGCGCTGAGGTTCTTCCACACCGTGGATCCCGCGATCGCCAGGAAGCGGTCCATCGAGGGCGTGGCGCTCAAGAGCGACGCCAAGCTCCGGGTGGTGGCGATCGAGCCGCTCGGGTTGGACGTGCCGATGTACGACATCACCACCGGCACCGGAGACTTCATCGCCGACGGCGTGGTGAGCCACAACTGCTACGCCCGGTATTCGCACACGTACCTGGACCTGGACTCCGGCCAGGACTTCAACACCAAAGTGGTGGTGAAGGTGAACGCGCCCGAGCTGGTGCGCAAGAAGATGGCCTCGCCGGCGTGGTCGGGCGAGCACATCGCCATGGGTACCAACGTGGACTGCTACCAGCGGGCCGAGGGCCGCTACCAGCTCATGCCCGGGATCATCGGGGCGCTCAAGGACGCCGGCAACCCGTTCTCCATCCTGACCAAGGGCACCCTGATCCTGCGGGACATCGACCTGCTCGCCGAGGCCGATGAGGTCACAGACGTGGGGCTGAACGTCTCGGTCGGGTCCGTCGACAAGGAGCTATGGCGATCTGTCGAGCCGGGCGCGCCCGCCCCGGCCCGCAGGCTCGAGGCGTGCGCGGCCCTGAACGAGCGCGGGCTCCGCTGCGGCGTCCTCATGGGGCCGGTCATCCCGTTCCTGTCCGACTCCCCCGCCCAGCTGGAGGAGACCGTCAGCCAGATCGCCGCGGCGGGCGCCACGGGGGTGACGCCCATCGTGCTGCACCTGCGCCCGGGCATCCGCGAGTGGTTCTTCGGCTGGCTCCGGGCCTGCCACCCGGGCCTGGTCGGCCGCTACCTCGAGCTGTACGGCCGAGGCGCGTACGCCCCGAAGGCCTACCAGGAGAGGATCACCGGCCAGGTACGCGAGCTGGCGGACCGGCACGGCGTCGGCCGGCCCGGTGCTGGCCGGTCCGGTGCTGGCCGGCATGGTGCCGGCCGGCCCGGGCCCGGCCCCGGTCACGGCAGCCGGCCCCCGCGGGTCCTTCCGGCCCCCCGGAGCGCTCAAGTGGTGTCCGAGCCCGGCTCCCGCACGGATCATTTGCCGAAGACACCCGGGCAGCACGCGCTATCCGAGCAGCTCACCCTGCTATAGGGGCTGATTCTCCGGCCGGCGCAAGGCCGGCTGCCGCACCCTGGGCCGGCGGGGCCGGGTCATGCGCCTGAACCATCCTCGGACAGATTTTGAGATATAGCTTGACAGGGCGCCTGGACGCGATACATCGTATTCGCTGAGAACAATTTCAGAGGCTTTACCAAGGGAGGACGACGTGGCGCGCGGGACCACGGGGGCGCCCCGTAACACGCCAGATCCCGGTGTCCCCGCGCAGGGCGGGGACACCGGGGCCGACCGGGCCCATCCGGGCCGGGATTCCGGGGCGACCGGCCTGATAGAGCCAGGGTCGGCGAGCCCGGGCGCGCGCGGGACGGCGCCGGAAACGCCGGCGAGGCTGGGCCGGCTGATCGCGTTCATCTGCGGCCGCAGGTCTAAGTACCTGGTCGTCGCGTTCTGGCTGATCGTCGTCGCGGTCACCGGATCGCTGGCGGGCAAGCTGCAAGGAGCCGAGAAGAACGACGCGTCGGCGTACCTGCCCTCCTCGGCCGAGTCGACCCAGGAACTGAACGAGCAGTCCATCTTCCAGTCCAAGAACTACAACCCCGCCCTGGTCGTCTACGTCCGCGACACCGGGGTGACCGCGGCCGACCTGGCCAAGGCGCGCGCCGACGCGCGGTACTTCGCGTCGCTGCCCGTCGTGGACGGGCGGGTCGCCCCGCCGGTGGTCTCCGCCGATCACAAGGCGATCGAGACCATCATCGGCTCGGACCTCGGCTACAACAGCAACCTGAGCGGGTTCATCTCCACCGTCACCGGCACCGCCACCAGGGGCGCCGACGGGTTGAGCGTCTACGTCGGCGGGCCCGCCGCCAGCGCGAACGACGAGCTCAAGATCTTCAAGGGCATCGACTCCACCCTGCTGTACTCGGCCCTGGCCGTGGTCATCGTGCTCTTGCTGCTGACCTACCGGAGCCCGGTGCTCTGGTTGCTGCCGATCATCTCGGCGGGCGTGGCCCTTACCGTCGCCGAGGCCGTCATCTACCTGCTCACCCAGCACGTGAACCTCACCGTCAACGGGCAGAGCGACGGCATCCTGGTCGTGCTGGTCATCGGCGCGAGCACCGATTACGCACTCCTCCTGGTGGCCAGGTACCGGGAAGAGCTGCGCAGGCACGCCGACCGGCACCAGGCAATGGCGGTGGCGCTGCGCCGGGCCGGCCCGGCCATCATCGCCAGCGGGCTGACCGTGGTGATCGGCATGCTATGCCTGATGGCCGCCGAGTCCAACGACATCTCGGGCCTGGGCCCCGTAGCCGCCATCGGCATCGGCGTGGGCCTGATCGCCATGATCACGCTGCTGCCCGCGCTGCTCGTCGTGGTCGGCCGGTGGATCTTCTGGCCAGTCAGGCCTGCGTACGGCTCGCCCGAGCCGACCAGCCGGGGTCTATGGGCGAGGGTAGGGCAGGCCATCAGCCGGCGGCCGCGCTGGGTGTGGCTGATAACTGCCGTCCTGCTCGCCGCCGGCTCGGCGGGCCTGTTCGGCTTCAAGTTCGGCCCGCTGACGACGGCGCAGTCGTTCCGCGGCACCCCGGCGTCGATCACCGCGCAGAACGTGCTGGCCAAGTACTTCCCGGCCGGGTCCGGCGAGCCCGTTCAGGTCATCTCCAAGGCGGCGAGCGCCAGCCAGGTCAGGACCGCGCTGGCCGGCACGCCGGGCATCGCGTCGGTCACCCCACCCGTGACCAAGAACGGCCTGGCCTTCCTGCAGGCCACGATGACCATCCCGCCGGACAGCCCGGCGGCGTACACGCTGGTCGACAAGATTCGGACCACGGTGCACGCCATCGGCGGAGCCGACGCGAAGGTGGGCGGCGGCACGGCCATCGACCTGGACGTGGAGAGCGCCGCAGCCCACGACCGGGACCTGCTCATCCCGCTGATCCTCGGCGTGGTGCTCATCATCTTGGGACTGCTCCTGCGGGCGATCGTCGCGCCACTGGTGCTCATCGGCACCGTCATACTGTCCTTCGGCGCGGCACTGGGCATCTCCGCGCTGTTCTTCCAGCACGTGTTCGGGTTCGCCGGGGCCGACACCTCGGTGCCGCTGTTCGTCTTCGTGTTCCTTGTCGCCCTCGGGATCGACTACAACATCTTCCTGATGACCCGCGTACGCGAGGAATCGGCCAGGTCCGGAACCCGGCGCGGCGCGCTGGCCGGCCTGGCCGCCACGGGTGGCGTCATCACCTCGGCGGGCCTGGTGCTGGCCGGGACGTTCGCCGTGCTCGGCACGCTGCCGCTGGTGGAGTTCACCGAGATCGGGTTCGCGGTCGCGCTCGGCGTGCTGCTCGACACCATCGTGGTCAGGTCGGTCCTGGTGACCGCGCTGACCTTGGACATCGGACGGCACATCTGGTGGCCGAGCGCGCTGGCGCACCCGGAGCGCGGCTCAGTGACGAACGGCACCTAGAATGTGGCGTTATGGCGGGTGACCAGGTAGCGCGTACGGCAGCGTGGCGGTGCTGAGCCGCAAGGACCCGGCGCGGCTTTTCGTCCGATCGGTCGCCATCCCCGATCCCGGGGAACTCCTGGGGCAGCTTCCCCAGCCGGACGCGGTCGCCTGGATCCACCACGGCGCCGGGCTGGTGGGCTGGGGCGAGGCCATCAGGGCCGCGCTGCCCGCGGGCGAGGACAGGTTCGCCGCGGGGGAAAAATGGCTTCCCTCGCTGTTCGACGCCGTCGACATCGACGACCAGGTGCGCGTCCGGGGCTCGGGCCCCGTCGCATTCGGCACGTTCACCTTCGACGCGTCATCGGAAGGGTCGGCGCTGATCGTCCCGCGCGTGCTGCTCGGCCGCGACGGCCACGGCCGGGCCTGGCTCACCACGGTTACCGAGAGCCGCGAACCGGACCTCGCGGCCCTCGGGTGGCCCGCCGTGCCGGAGGCCGTGCTGGCGTGGCCGCCGGCGAACGTGCGCTGGCACGA
>Ga0335074_10003229_pt1 | contig 22194 bp, 18 predicted proteins | sample Lox_Sample_23_FD_206715 | JGI IMG/M metagenome (GOLD analysis project Ga0335074, IMG submission 206715) | Soil microbial communities from Loxahatchee National Wildlife Refuge, Florida, United States - Lox_Sample_2.3 | ecosystem: Environmental > Terrestrial > Soil > Wetlands | place: USA...
TTATATAATATGCCAGGTCATCTCGATCTGCTTACGAATGTGAGGATTGTTGGGTGGGCGTATGCCGACGGCTCTCGGCCGTGCCGTATTAGGGTTGAGGTAGAAGGGATTCCAGTTTATTATTTCGTGCCGGTGGATTACCGTCCTGATGTCCCCGATCGTTTCTGTGGAGTATCGTTAGATTTTCCGGCGCCACTTACCTCGTCCAGGCCGGTGAGAGTCGCGGTCTACATCGACGAGACTAACCAGCTCATAAGCAAACCGGGCCTTGTCATCGCGCCGGAGAGTGCGGTCGCCTCTACCGACCCTGGCGCGCTGTCCGAAGAGACTGACGCGACTCCAGCAACGTCAACGCGGGCGCCCAACTCCACAGCAGAGTTCGACGTACTGGCTGCAAAGATACGGGCGGCGATCTGGGACGAGGCCCTGGAAGAAATTCGCTCCCTGAGGAATGAGCTTGAGGTCGTCGCCATCGCACGACGAGGCATCGCTGCGCCTGTGCGCCGCTAGCGGAATGTCCTATAGCGCGCCGAGAAAGCCGACGAGGTCGCCGACGCGCTTTGTAATATCGAAGCGGTCGCGGTAGCGCTCCGTCAAGCCCCGGAATTGCGGCGAGCGGATCTCGTCGGCATCGAGCGCCTGCAATACGCGCACGGCGTCCTGCGTGTTTGTCGTGCCGTGGCACAGGATACCGCTGCGGCCGAGAAAATCGCCGACCGCCGTCGTGCGCGAAAACGCCAGGACCGGCACCCCCAGGGTCAGCGCTTCGGCCAATACGACCGGGTTCGGGTCCTCGCGCGACGACAGAAAGAACAAATCGAACCGCGCGATGTACGCGTACGGGTTGTCAACGGCGCCGGCAACATAGAGGTTCGGCAGCCGCTCCGCCGCAAAACGGTCGAACACCGGGTTTTCCGGCGCCGTCGCCCGGTCCCAATTGCCGACCCAGACAAAATCGTGCTCCGGGCAGGCAGCGGCCGCCTCGAAAAAGATATCCGCGCCCTTGCGCTCCGAGGCGTGCCCGACCATGCCGACGACCGGCCGGCTGCCCCAGGTGAAGCCACGGCCGCCGGCGTTGCGCGCCGATGCGTCGGCGGCCGCAGCGAGCCGGGCGATCTCCTGCGGATCGACGGCGATGCCGAAATCGAGACAGCGTTCGGGCACAAAGCCGAAGATCTCGGCGAGGTCGCCGCGCAGGTCGCCCGCCGCGAGCACGACGCCGTCGCACAGCGCCGGCACGTCGAGCTTCACCAGGTCGTAGCGCAGCAGCCAGCGCAGCATCTCCGCCTTTTCATGCACGTGCAGCACCGTCGCGAGGCCGGCCGCCTTGCCGGCCACGACGAACTCCGAGGCCGCCGCCGAGTTGACATAGACGATATCGGGCGCCGCCTCTTCGATCACCTGTTGCGCCAGCGCGACGCGTTCGGCAAACGGCGTCTTCGGCCGCTCCTCGCCGCCCAGTTCGAGCAATGTCAGCTTGTCGGCGCCGACCCGTTCCTCGAGCCACGGCAGGAGCGGCCCGTCGTGCAGGCAGATGAGGCGCACATCCATGTATTTCCTGAGGCCGGCGGCGATCAGCCCGCCCATGCGCGGCGCCCCGGTGCGGCTCGCCTCGTGCACGACGACGACGGCGCTCATCGCCGCCGCTCCTCGGCGATCGGCCGCCAGACGATGCGGTAGCCCATCTGCCGCACCAGCGCGCAGATCAGCCGCTCGACGCCGTGCGCCAACTGGCCGTCCATGTGGAACTCGACATCCTTGTCGCCGCCGTACTCCCACTCGGCGTGCTGCAATTCCTCGTAGAGGCGCTGCAGGATCGGGGCGCGGATCAGGAACATCGTGCCGGACAGGTAATCCGGCGCGCGGTAGCGCTCGTCGATCCGGAAGCGGTCGAGCAGCGCGGTGTAGGCCGCTTCGTTCCTGCCCATCGTCGTCTCGCGGTAATCGGCGCAGCCGAGCAGGCCGATCGTGCGGTCCTCGTGGAACTGCGCGACGCACGCGCGCACCCGCTCGCGCGTACCGGCGAACGCCGCCAGCAGGCTCCGCCGCCAATGCGCGCCGCGCTCCTCGGCGATGTGCGGGCTCTTCTTCGAATGCATCAGCGCGAACAGCTCGTAGCGGCCGAAATCGATGTTGTCGAGCAGCCGCATAAAGCCGCCGATATCGCGACCGTTGTCGTTCGACAATTGCACAAAGGCGTCGGGCGCCAGTTCGCGCAGTTCGCGGTGGAGGCGCGGTGTCCACGCGGCATCGACGACATTGACGAACACGTCGCGCTTCACGGCGTCGAAATTGGCCGCAAAGCCCGACAGCTCATGCCACAGATCGGGATAGAACAGGTGGATCAGCACGCCGACATCGACATGCGGCGCCGCGTCGTCGAGCGGCCGGGCGGCGCCCGGCCGGTGCGCCAGCACAGCGGGCAGCGCGTCGAGATGGAATTGCCAGCGGCCGATCCAGCGCCGTTCCTTTGTGCCCGAGGCCATGTAATGCCGGAACAGCGGATAGAAATCCTCGCCCAGTTCCTCCAGCCCGACATTGAGATGCAGGTAGTCCGCGGTGGAGAAGCCGAGCGGCACGTCGCGCACCCGCAGCCCCGCCGCCTGCAGCAGCTGCCGCGCCGAGCCGGCGCGCCCCTCGCGACGGCCGTCGCCGTGGTAATGCGCCGTCGCCGCCGCATCGCCGAGGCGGCGCAGGTCGGGATAGCAGGCGCGGTAGAACGCGGTGTCGAGTTCGCCGCTCGCATCGGCCAGTGACCGCAGAAACTCGATCGGCCGGGGGTCGAGCGGGCGGTCCATGTGCGGGTGGCTCGGCTTTGCCGCGTCCGCCGGCGATCCGAGGAAATGCTCCAATGCCGTGATCGGCCGGCCGTCGTCGCGTGCCCGGTTATAGACGGCGGCGTTGAACATCGGATGGCACCACAGCCCGGCGCGGTCGCCCTCGCTGAGGTAATGGACGAGCTCCGGGCCGTCGCTCTCGACCGCGTTCTTCGCCAGATACGTCTCGGGGTCGAACAGCACGTTCGGCAGCAGCGACTTGTCGCGCCAGCCGCGTTTCAGGTAATCGATCAGCGGCGGCTCGTCGAGCCGGCGGCCGCGCTCTTCCTCGACCTGATAGCGATAGAGCCGCGCATCGAACAGGATGTGCGCATCGATATCGCTATCGGCATCGGCGTCGCAGAATATTTCAAGCGGCGATCTGCCGTCGCGGAGCGGCGCGCTTTGGCCGCGCAGGCGGGCGACATCGACGAGCGGGTGCGGCGGCGCCGTCGCCCACAGGTCGCGCCGCTTCTGGTAGGTCGCGAGCGGCGCTTCGCGGAACCGCTCGATGCCCGCCCGGGCCGCGAACCAGGAGGCCGAGAACAGCGGATGCGGCTCCGCCGTCCAGCCGTCCGTCTGCGTCAGATATGCGGCCAGCGCGTCCTCGCAATCGACCGGCAGATCGTATTGCGCGAGGAAATATTCCGGATCGAACAACGGCGATGGCCGGCGCCGTTCGCGCGCCCCGAACCGGATGTAATGCAACAGCGGATCGACGCCGCTCTGCGTAACGTCCGGGTATGTCCGCAGGTAATAGGCGGGGTCAAACAGCGGATGCGGCCGCCCGGCCGCCCGCGTCGCGTAATGCAGCAGCGGATCGCCGGTAATCGGTCCAGCCTCAGCCTCGTAATAGTCGGGGTCGAACAGCAGTTGCGGCCGGCGACGCTGCTGCCAGCCCTGGCTGACATACTGCAGCAGCGGGTTGGCACCGGCGCGGGCGACATCCGGGTATTGCGCGAGGTAGTAGACGGGGTCGAACAGATCGGCGATGTCGGCGGCGTGCTGCCGCAATTCTTCGGAAATTCCCCCCTGGGCGCGGATGTCGCCAAGCAGCAGCAGCACGAGCGGGCGCCGCGGATCGCGATCGGCGGGTAGCGCGGCGGCCGTCTCGCTGCCGGCGGGCCGCCAGGCGACGCTCGGGAAACGTTCGTCCTGCAGTTGCCCGACGCGACTTGCCAACCGGGCGACCCGGCGGGCCTCGCGCCGGGTCTTGCGGCGCAACTCGCTGCTGCTCCGCCGCAGCGCCACCAATTCGCGCTCGATCCCGTTCTTGTCGTCGCGCAGCCGCAGCAATTGCTCGCGCAGATGCGGCAGCTGCGATTTCGTGACGTCATGCGCCAGCATCGCGGCACGCAATTCCTCGGACAGATTGCTCGCTCGCCGGTGGGCGCGCTCGGCCGAGTCGTGCAGACCATCACGGGCGACCCGGCCTGCATCCCCCTCGCCGGCGGGAATGGTGCGGTTTTCCGGGCGGGTTTCGGCCGGCGCCGTCGCTTCGAGCGACCGCAGAATTCGCTCTGCCGCCTTGCTTGTGCGACCGACATCGTCGCCGATCTGCTCCCGCTCGGCGGCGAGGCGGCGAATATCGACGCCGGTCCGATGCAGCCGATCCAGCACGCTCCCAACATCACCCGCCGTCGGTTGGCGCTGCGCTTCCAGTTCGGCGAGGCAGGCCGCGATCGCCGCGCGCAGCTGGCGGACGGTTGCCGCGGCCGGCGGCGCGGCGGTGCTTGTCGCTTTGTCGGCGCCATCAGGTCGGATCATGCGCGATCGCACGGATATTTCGCCAGAACGCTCGGGTTCGAGAGTGCGCCAGAGGTCATCGCAGGCTTGCCGCACGCAGTTCAATCGGCTTCGGGATGGGAAAATCCGACAATGTCGTCCTCGGATGCACCGCGGCGGCCCGCGCCGCCGCCCGGTCCGGCCGCGCCGACCGGAAATTTGCGCGCGACACCGCGCGCCGCATCGGCGCGAATTGCCGTCAGCGCCGCTGCGTCCGATCGACCCACTGCCGCCTCGGCAACGCGTGCCGTTGCATCGCGGCGCGCGTGTTCGAATGCCGCATCGGCTTCCCGCCGCTCGGCCTCCAGGGCGGCGAGACGCGCCGCCATCTCTTCGGAGCGTCGCGCCATCTCGTCGATCGCGGCACCCCGCTCGGCGGCGACGGCCTCGGCGCGAGCCAGCGCATCGGCCTGGTGGTTCAGCGTTTCCTGCACCGCCTCGACGATTGCCAGCGCCTCGCCGGCCCGCGCCGTTGCCTCGTCGAGCGCAGTGCCGCGTCTCGCCAGCTCATCGTGCAGCGACTGCAGCTCGGCTTCCGCCGCGGCGGCGGCCTCGCTCAAATCGGCGGCATCGCGCTGCGCGCGAGACAGCCTTGCAGCATCGGCGTCTAGCGCCTTCTGCAGCAAGGCGAGTTCATCGCGCGCTTCCGCGATGACCTGATCGCGTTCCGCAAGCGTCTCCTCCGCGCGGCGCAAGGCCGCGTCGTGCTCGGAATTCGCCGCTTCGCTGGCCGCGAGGCGATCATGGAGTTCCTGACCGCGTTGTTGGACATCGGCCAGCGCAACGCGATAGTCGTCCGCCGCGCTTTCGGTGCGGGCAAGCGCCTCGCGCAGCGCCGTCAACTCGCTCTGCATGCCGTCGATCGTCGCATCGCGGCCGCGGAGCATCGTCTCGAGCTGCTGCCGGGCGGCTTCGACCTCATCCAGTTCGGCGCACAAGGCCAGCCGCTCCGCGGCAAGCGCCGCCGCCTCGCCGCGCGCCGCGTTCCGCTCGTCGCGCCAGGCCTCGAGCTCCGCCGCCCGATCCGCCGCTGCGATTTCGGCGCGGGCCAGCGCGGCGGCGCGGTCGGCGGCATCCGCCTGCATCTGCACCAGTTCGGCGGCGTGCTCCGCCGCCGCGGCATTGCGCCGCGTGAGTTCCTCTTCCAGGGACCGCAGCTCGGCTTCGGCCGCCGCGGCCGCCTCGTTCCAGTCGCTGGCGCGAGCCGTCGCCTCGGCGATGACGATATCCCGCTCGGCGAGCTCGTCGCGCAGCGCTTCGATTTCCGATGCTCGATCGGCAGCCAGGATCTCGGCGCGCGCAAGAACGGTTTGTTGATCGACCGCATTGGCCTGCATCTCGGCGAGCGCGGCGGCGTGTTCGGCGGCGGCGGCCTCGGCGCGGGCGAGAGCGTCGCCGCGGGTCGCGAGTTCGCCGGCCAGCGACCCCAATTCCGCCTCGGCTCGTGCGAGTGCAGCATCGCGTTCGGCCGCATCGCTCTCCGCGCGGGCGCGTGCCGCCTCGACCTCCAGCAGTTGCGACCGCGCGCAGAGCAGTTCCTCCGTCGCGCTCGCAACTTCGGCAACCGCTTCGGACAAGCCAACTTCGCGCGCAGTCAGCTGCTCGCGGAGGCTCGAAAGCTCGGCCTCGAGCGCGCTGAATGCCGCTTCGGTGCGGGCTCGCTCGGCGATCTCGTCGACCAGCCGAACCGCAGTCTCCTTGCCCTGATCGACCGCGATCGCGAGCGCCTGCTCCCGTTCCGCAAGCTTCGTCCGCAGCGCCGACAATTCTCCCTCGGCGAGTGCCGTTGCCGTCTCGCCGTGTTGCGCCACCGGCCGCAGCGCCGGCAGCTGCCGAGCCGCCGCTTCGACCTGCCCGTTGGCCGCGACAAGCTCTTCGAACGCACGCTCGAAGGGCCGGTTCAATTGCCGAAACGTAACGTATTGATTGACGATATAGTCGATTGTCTCACGCGCCGTCGGATCCTCGGCCGCTCGCCGCGCCAGCTTATAGAACGAGCGGACAAGCGGTTGGCGCGGTTCCAGTGTAACGTCCCGCTGGTGGCGCAGGTCGCGATCGACGATGTCGGCGACAGTCAGGTGAAGATCGGCAACCGACTGATGCAGGTCGGGGTCAAGGAAGTCGATCAGCTTCGCGAGATTGTCGCCGTCGTCATCAAACCAATCCTCGTACTCGATCGTACACAGCTCGTAGTTTCGCAGGTTGCGGAAGATCTCGATCATATAGCCGAGCCAGCGGTATTCGCCGGCGTCGATATCGAGGCCGTCGCGCTGCTGCAGCGAGCGCGCGACATGGCTTGGATTGCGCAGGCACAGAATGACCTTCGGACTGATCGAGAGATTCCGGAAGATCTGGTGCCACATCGGCAGCAACCGCGCCGTGCGGGGATCTTTGAAGCCAAAGGCGGCGCTGCCGAGCCGCGCCAGCAGGAACTGTTCGATCTCGCGCTGGATCGCGCGGACGCGCGGCTCCGCCCACCAGGCGGTCGGCAGCAGCAGATCGTGCAGCGGCGTCAGGTAGGCGCGATTGAACAGCTGCAGGATCGCGTCATGGTAGCGGACGATGTCGAGCCGTTCCCAATGGCCTTTTGCATTGCTGGGCGGCGCATCGATATCGTCACTCATGTCGATGCCGAGCGCGGACAGCACGTGCGAGCACAACGAGGTGCCGCTGCGGTGCATCCCCAAAACCATGACGAATCGCGGCGGCGCCTCGCTGTTGACCGCCGGCGGCGGCCGGGACCGGGAAGCGATGACCGATCGCCGCTCGACGGCTCCGGATTCGCTCATCGAAACGTCCTCATGGCTGCCTTGGCGGCCGGTTCACGCCGGGCGCCGACAGCATCGGTTCCGGTACGACAACAGCGGCAACGAGCAGCTCATACAAAGCCCGGACGCGCCGCCCGACGGTGCCGAACCCGCAGCCGAGCCGGGTCAACGAGGGTGACAAGAGGGTCGAGCATTTTCGCCTATCCATCGGCCCGTGCGGCAGCGCCGTGCCGGAAGCTGATGCCGGCACGGCCAGCGGCTCGCGATGCAAGCCCGTCGACGCGGCGCTGAGGCACGGCAGAAACTGATTATCACCCGCCTTTCGATGAGGCAAGATTTGGCCGAACCGTTTGTCAGTTGGAGAGAGCGCCACGTTGCGGGAGCACGGATATGGATGACGACAGGAAACCGAGGCTTGTCGGCCTCAATCATGTTGCGATCGAGGTCGGCGACATCGACGAGGCACTGGCGTGGTATGGCCGGATCTTTGATTTCGCCCTGCGCGGCCGCGGCGAGCGCAACGCCTTCATCGACATGGGCGACCAGTTCATCAACCTGACGCGGGTTGCCGATCGCCGGCGGGACGAGGTCGAGCGGCGCCATATCGGCTTCGTCGTCGATGACCGCACCACCGTCAGGGCACGCGCCGAAGCGGCCGGCGCCCGGATCGTGGAGGGACCGTTTCTCGATTTTCTCGATCCCTGGGGCAACCGCATCGAGGTCGTCGAATACGCCAACGTCCATTTCACCAAGGCGCCGCATATCCTGCACGGCATGCGCCTCGATCTCGACAAGAACGCCAATGCCAGGAAGGAACTCGCCGACAAGGGCATGGCGGTGCCGGAATGAGCGCCCGCATGCGGTTCAGCCTGATGGTGCGCGGGCAGCACCCGCCGGGCGACATCGCTGCGCGTTTTCGCGACGACATCGAGCTGGTGCGGCGGGCGGACCGGCTCGGCTTTGACGGCATCGTCAAAGGCTCGCACTACAGCGCCCACCCGTTCGAATACGTGCAGCAGATCCCGTTCCTCTCCTATGTCGCCGCGATCGCGCCGCGCCTGCGGCTCATCTGCGGCCTTGTGCTGCTGCCGCTGCACAAGCCGCTCGACCTCGCCGAGCAGCTTGCGACGCTCGATGTCATGTCGGGGGGAAAGCTCGTCTTTGGCTGCGGCATCGGCTATCGCGAGGTCGAGTTCAGGGCGTTTCAGGTGCCGCGCGCCGGCCTCGGCCGTCGCTTCGAGGAATGCCTCGCGGCGGTAAAGCGGTTATGGACCGAGGACTTTGTGACGATGAAGGGTTCGCATTTCGAGCTCGACCATGCGAACTGCACCGTGAAGCCGCTGCAAAAGCCGATGCCGCCCGTCTGGATCGGCGCCAATGCCGACATCGCGATCCGCCGCGCCGCGCGCCTCGGCGACTGCTGGTACATAAACCCGCACAATACGCTGGCGACGATCGCGCGGCAGATCGAAGTCTACCGCCGGGCGCTCGACGAGTTGGGCAAGCCGTTCCCCGCGGAACTGCCGATGCGCCGGGAGGTGTTCGTGGCGCCGACCCGCGCCGAGGCGATTCGCCTGGCACAACCTTACCTCGAGGAGAAATACCGCGCCTACCGCGATTGGGGGCAGGACAAGGTCATGCCGGTGGGCGATGATTTCGATCGCGGCTTTACCGACCTGCTCGAGGACCGCTTTCTGCTCGGTTCGCCGGCCGAAGTTGCGGAACAGATTGTTCGTCTCAATCGCCGCTTCGGGGTCAACCATATCGCCGCGTCGGTACACTGGCCGGGCATGCCGACCAGCCTGGCACTGGATCAGCTGCACATTTTGGCCGAGGCGGTGATGCCGCAGGTCGAGCAGGCGCTTTAGGCCATCGCGTCGGCCCCCACCGATGGTCGCCTGCGGCCGTCCCGTTCGGCAGCGTCGGCGACGATCAGCTTCTCGTCGTCACGCCGCCGCGTAGCGCGTGGCAGGCGCCGCGGCATCGGCTATAATCAAGCGGCGAGGCGCCGGCAGCCGGCGCGCGCCCTGCCCGGAGAACCCGATGCCCGACGGACAGCGCGGCGTACGCCGCAACAAGAGCGAAGACGACATCACCGCCGAAGCACGGTTCGCCGAAACGCCTGACCCAAGGCTCCGGCAGATCATGCTGAGCCTGATCGGCCACCTGCACGCCTTCGTCAAAGACGTGCAGTTGACCGAGGCTGAATGGTTTCAGGCGATCGAAATCCTGACGGAAGCGGGCAAGATGTGCAGCGACAAGCGGCAGGAATTCATCCTGTTTTCCGATACGCTCGGCGTGTCGATGGTGGTCGATCTGCTGGATCACCGCAAGCCCGCGGGCGCCACCGAATCGACCGTGTTCGGTCCGTTCCATCGCCTCGGCGCACCGGACATGCCGGCCGGCGGCAACATCGCGCATCGCGATCGCACGGGCATCCCGGCGCTGGTCGGCGGCCGGGTGCTCGATCTCGACGGAAAGCCGATCGCCGGCGCCGTGCTCGACGTGTGGCAGGCGCAGACCAACGGCCTTTATGATTCGCAGGACAGCCATCCCGACGAACTGCATATGCGCGGCAAGTTTCGCACCGACGGCACGGGCAGCTATCTGATTCGCACCGTACAGCCGGTGCATTACCCGATCCCGTCGGACGGCCCGGTCGGCCGCATGCTGAAGGCGGCAGGGCGGCACCCATGGCGGCCGGCGCACATTCATTTTGTCGTATCGGCCGCGGGTTACGAGCCGGTCACGACCCACATTTTCGACCGCGCAGACCCGTATCTGGCGAGCGATGCGGTCTTTGCGGTCAAGGATTCGCTGATCTGCGATTTCGTGCGGCACGATTCGCCGACGGCGACAGCGCGCCGCCTCGGCGTCGCTCCGCCGTTCCTTGCTGCCGAGTTCGATTTCCATCTGGCGCCGGCCGCTGCGGCGTCGGCGACCGGCATCGACGCGCAGCAGCGCCTCGCCGCGCTCGGCGGCCGCGCCTAGCGAGGGCACGAATGCGCGCGCCGCCACGCCCCGCCCCGCCGGTTTCCGCAGCGGCGCCTCGCCCCGCGACGGTCGGCCGCGACCGCCGCGAAGGCGAACGCCTGATCGCCTACTGGGACGGCAAATTGCAGGAGTTCGGCGACGGCATCACGATCGCCTCGCTCGACATCACCGCGATCGGCAGCAGCCGCGACTGGTCGAACCGCTTCTTGATTTCGGTCGATCCGGTCATCGAGCGCTCGGCGCTGATCATGTACGGCGTGAAATTCGCCGGCCTGCTCGGCCTGCCCGAACAACCCAGGACCGACCAGCCGCTGCTGCGCCAATTGCCGCGCCGCTATGGCGAGGTGTTTCTGCGCGGCTGCGAGCAGGCGCAGAAGGAATGGGCGCCGGTGCGCCTCGAAGGCGAAGTGGCGCGCGACAATGGACAGATCGAGCAGTATCGCGTCGTGTTCATTCCCGTCGGCGTGCGACCGAATGCGCTGACTTGCTTTGCATTCGGCGCGTTCAGCCGCCGGCTCATCGATCAGTCGGCGACGGAGGGCTGAGGAAAGGGTCGCCGGCGGGCGGGCGCATCGCTTCACCGGGTGACGCCGCGTCGCCTTTGTTACAGAATATGCTTTTTGGGAGAGCTTTGTGCCGGTCGCCACGCCCGAAGAATTCTACCGCATCAAGCGCCTGCCGCCCTATGTCTTCGCCGAGGTCAATGCGCTGAAGGCGCAGGCTCGCGGCGAGGGACGCGATGTCATCGATCTCGGCATGGGCAACCCCGACGGCCCGACGCCGCCGCATATTGTCGCAAAGCTGGTCGAGGCAGTGCAGAACCCGAAGACGCACGGCTACTCGACCTCGCGCGGCATCGCCGGGCTGCGCCGCGCCCAGGCCGCCTACTACGCCCGCCGTTTCGGCGTCGAACTCGATCCCGAGCGCGAGGTCATCGTGACCCTCGGCTCGAAGGAAGGCCTCGCCAATCTCGCGCAGGCGATCACCGCGCCGGGCGACACGATCCTCGTGCCGAACCCGTGCTATCCGATCCACGCCTTCGGTTTCATCATGGCGGGCGCCGCGGTGCGCCACGTGCCGATCGGCCCCGAGCACGATTTTCTCGCTGAATTGAAAAAGGCCGTGCAGCATTCGATCCCGGCGCCGCTGGCGATCGTGCTCAATTTCCCGGCTAACCCGACGGCGCAGACCGTCGATCTCGATTTTTACGGCGAGATCGTCGAGTTCTGCCGGCACCACAACATTATCGTGCTGTCGGACCTGGCATATGCCGAAATCTATTTCGACGGCCGGCCGCCGCCGTCGATCCTCGAAGTGCCCGGGGCACGCGACATCGCCGTCGAATTTACCTCGCTCAGCAAGAGCTATTCGATGGCCGGCTGGCGCATCGGCTTCGCGGTCGGCAATGCGCGGCTCATCGCGGCGCTTTCGCGGGTCAAGTCGTATCTCGACTACGGCGCCTTCACGCCGATCCAGGTGGCGGCGACGGCGGCCTTGAATGGCCCGCAGGATTGCGTCGCCGCGATCCGCGAGCGCTACAAGGCGCGCCGCGACGTGTTGGTCGATGCGCTGAGGCAAGCCGGCTGGCAGATCCCGGCGCCGTCGGCCTCGATGTTTGCCTGGGCGCCGATCCCGGAGGACTATCGCAGCCTCGGCACGCTCGCTTTCTCGAAGCTGCTGCTGGAGCGCGCCAATGTCGCGGTCGCGCCGGGTGTGGGTTTTGGCGAGTACGGCGAGGGGTTCGTGCGCATCGCGCTCGTTGAAAACCGCCAGCGGCTGCGCCAGGCCGCCCGCAACATCAAGGCTTTCCTTGCCGGCCGCAACGACCTGCCGGAATTGCACCGCGCCGCCCGCATTGCCGCCGCCGCGAAGTAGCAGCCGGCTCGCGTTGACTTCCGTCCGCTCGCTCCCTATGTTCCGCGCCTCGCCCGAGGACCACGCATGAAAATCGCCAATTCGCTGAAGACATTGAAAAAGCGCGACAAGAACTGTCGCGTCGTGCGGCGCAAAGGGCGGGTCTACGTCATCAACAAGGCCAACCCGCGCTACAAGGCACGCCAGGGCTGACCGACTGTCGCCCCGGGCGCGTGGCGATGCAGATGCCCGAACCCGATGCCGCCGTCATCGCGCGGCGGAGTGAAATTGCCGCGGCGCTGCGGCGCATCGTGCCCGGCGAGGGCGTCGTCGTTGCCGAACCCGAGCGCCGCGCCTACGAAGCGGACGGGCTGACTGCGTATCGCCAGCCGCCGCTCGTCGTCGTGTTGCCGTCGACGACCGCGCAGGTCGCGGCCGTGCTCCGCTGCTGCCGCGCCCAGGGCATCAAGGTCGTGCCGCGCGGCGCCGGAACGTCGTTGTCGGGCGGCGCACTGCCGTTGGCCGACGGCGTGCTGCTCGGCATGGCCAAATTCAACCGCATCCTTGATATCGACTACCCGAACCGCTGCGTCACGGCGCAGCCCGGCGTCACCAATCTCGGCATCAGCCACGCCGTCGCGGGCGCCGGTTTTTATTACGCGCCCGACCCGTCGAGCCAGATCGCCTGCACGATCGGCGGCAATGTCGCCGAGAATTCGGGCGGCGTACATTGCCTCAAATACGGCCTGACGACCAACAACCTCCTGGGCCTCGAAATCGTCCTGATCGACGGCGAGATCGTGCGGCTGGGCGGCAAGCATCTCGATGCCGGCGGCTATGATCTGATGGGTGTGATGACCGGCTCCGAGGGGCTGCTCGGCGTCGTCACCGAGGTCACCGTGCGCATCCTGCCAAAGCCGCCCACCGCCCGCGCGCTGCTGGTCGGCTTTGCCGCGACCGAGGATGCGGGCCAGTGCGTCGCCGCGATCATCGGCGCTGGCATCATCCCCGGCGGCATGGAGATGATGGACCGGCCGGCGATCCATGCCGCCGAGGATTTTGTCGGCGCCGGCTATCCGCGCGACGCCGAGGCGCTGCTGATCGTTGAATTGGACGGGCCAGAAGCCGAGGTCGATCATCTGATCGACGTGGTTGCGGCCCTGGCGCGCGCCAGCCGCGCGCGTTCGATCCGCATCAGCCGGAGCGAAGCCGAGCGCCTCCTTTTTTGGGCCGGGCGCAAGGCGGCGTTTCCCGCAGTCGGCCGCATCTCGCCCGATTATTACTGCATGGACGGCACGATCCCGCGCGCCCGTCTGGCCGAAGTGCTCGTGCGCATCCGCGAACTGTCCGAGTATTACGGCCTCGGCGTCGCCAATGTCTTCCATGCCGGCGACGGCAATCTGCACCCGCTCATCCTCTACGACGCCAACAAGCCGGGCGAGGTCGAGCGAGCGGAAGCCTTCGGCGCCGATATCCTCAAGCTCTGCGTCAAGCTGGGCGGCGTCTTGACCGGCGAGCACGGCGTCGGCGTCGAAAAGCGGGACCTGATGGGGGCGATGTTCGATGAAACCGATCTGGCGCAGCAGCAGCGCCTGAAATGCGCCTTCGACCCCGATGGGCTGCTCAATCCCGGAAAGGTCTTTCCGACCTTGCACCGCTGTGCCGAATTGGGGCGGCTGCACGTCCATGCCGGCCGCCTGCCGCACCCGGAATTGCCGCGCTTCTGAGGCTTGCTCGCATCCGCCGGCAATGACAGCCTGCCGGCACAAGCGACCAGCAAGCAGGATCGGGAGGATTGCCGATGCACCGGCTGCATCTGCTGCGCCATGCCAAAGCCGGCCGCGACGCGGCTGTCGAAGATCGCGATCGACCGCTGAGCAAACGCGGCCGCGACGACGCGCACCGGCTGGCCGCACGCCTGCCCGCAGCGCTCGACACGGTCGACCTCGTGCTGTGCTCGCCGGCGCGGCGGACGCGCGACACCGCCGACCTCGCGCTCGCCGGCTTTGCCCCGCGGCCGCCCATCGTGTTTGACGAGGCGCTCTATCTTGCCGGCGCGCCGGTGCTGATGCGACGGCTTCGGCAACTCGACGAGGCGGAGGGCGCGGTCCTCGTTATCGGCCACAATCCCGGCCTGCACGAGTTGGCGCTGCTGCTCGCCGATCCCGCGTCACCGCGCCATGCCGCGCTCGCCGCCGGCAAGTTTCCGACGCTGGCATGCGCGAGCTTTGCGATCGAGGGCGACTGGGCCGCGCTCGACCACGGCCGCCACGCGCTGACCGGGTACGCGACGCCGAAATCGGCGCGCAGCTGACGGTCTGTGCCGTCGCGAGGCGGCGGATGGGCCGCATCACAGCCCGACCATGCCCATCCAGAACAGCTGCCGATCGCCGACCTCGACATCGTATCTGCGCACAAAATCGAGCCGGCCGTCATCGCCGATCCGGAACACGGCGAGACCGGCAGGCAGGTAGCGGCTTTCGCCGTGTGGGTCCTGCACGTCGCCGCCCATGATGTGCGCGGCGACGAGCAGGCGGCCGCTCGGGTCGATATGAAACGTGCGGCAGTGGACGCCGTGCGTGTCGGCATGCTGCAGCGGCACCGGTTCGCCTTTCGCCGGGTCGATGCCGAACACCGCGATCGTGTTGTCGCCGCCGGTCGGCAGGCCCTGGCCGCGGATGCTGGTTGTCGTCGAGGCGCGGTTGGCGACATAAACCACCCGACCGTTCGGGTGCACATGCACGGTGCTGGCTGCCTGCCGGCCGCGAACATTTGCGGGATCGGCCAGCGTCGTGTGCCGCGCGATCGGTGCCGCGAGCAGCATGCCGTCGTGAAATGCAAACGTTTCGAGCCGGTTCTGCCGTTCCAGCGCGACATAGACCCACGGGTGCGTCGGGTGGAAGTCGAGGTGGCGCGGCCCGAAACCGAAGCCGCCATTCGGCGCGACGATCGCCTCGTTGGTCAGTTGCCCGTCGGCATAGTCGAACACCAGCAGGCCACCCGGCTCCTCCCGGCGGTCCCCCGCCGGGTCGTGGCCGCGGGCGACAAGGATGACCGTGCGGTTGTCCGGCCGGACGCGCACCTGATGCGCAAAGATGCCCGGGTGTACGGCCTCGTTTTGTCCGACCTCCGCCCCCGGCGTGCCGTCCCGATTGACCCGGTAGACCCTGAGCGCGCTCGGATTGTTGAACGCGACCAGGATGTGAGCGGAGGGAATGTCGGTCGTCATGTGAATGGGCCGGGTCGGCAGCGCGATCGGGGCGCCGTGCGGCGACAGCGCGCCCGACGCCGGGTCGATGTGGAGTGCGCTGACATGGTGCGTGTTGCCGACATGGCCGCCGACGCCGCTGGCGCTGTCGCTCGAGGCGACATAAAGAAATCGGCGCGAGGCATGCGGCCAGGCATATTGCACGTTAGCCGGCAGGCGGATCGTGCCGCGCCGGGTCAGCGCCGCGCCGCCGACATCGACCTCGTAATGCGCCAATTCTGGTCCAACGGCGGCATAAAGTGCGACACGGTTCGCTGTATCGGCCATCGGCATTCTCCTCGCCCCGATACGGCAGATTGCGTCGCGCGGCGGCGGCACGCAAGCGCGCGGCGAACAGGCAATTTGACTTGAATGACGGCCGACGCGATAGTTGCGTGGGTCCCATCGCGGCATCGCCAAGGAGCCCCGGGCCCGCGTTGGCGGCGTGCTGATGCGGCTGCGCACCGGGGGTGACGCCGGCCCGCGGCACGTTGGGCCGCTTCTTGCATCGCTGCGAGCGCCAACGGGAACCGGAACGCTTGCGGCATTACCGCACCTTCCGCCCCAGGGAGGCCACCATCGGCATCGAAATCGAACTGAAGTTGGCCGCCCGTGCCCGCGACCTGCCGCTGTTGGCGCGCAAATTGAGGGCGCACGCCCGGTCCCCTGCGGACGGCGCGCGTTTCGTCAGCACCTATTTCGATACGCCGGATCATGCGCTGGCACGCCGCGGGATGGCACTGCGCGTGCGCGAGAGCGGCGGCCGTTTCGTGCAGACGATCAAGGCCGACGGGCGTGGCACGGCGACGCCGCTGGCGCGCGGCGAATGGGAGGATGCGATCACCGGCCCGGGACCCGACCCGCAAGCGCCGGAAACCGGCCGCTTTTTGGGTCCCGAGACCGAGGGACGGCTGGTGGCATTGTTCCGCACCGAAGTGGCGCGGCAAACGATCGCGCTGGCGACGGCGCCCGAAACCCGCATCGAGGCGGCGATCGACCGCGGCCGCATCCACGCCTCCGTCGATCTCAGCGAGCCGATCAGCGAAGTCGAGCTTGAATTGAAGAGCGGTCGGCCGGCGGCCCTCTACGATGTCGCCATCGATCTGCTCGGGGTGGCGCCGCTGCGCCTCGAACGCCGCAGTAAGGCCGAACGCGGCTATCGCTTGGCGGCGCCCGAGGCGGCGCCGCTCGCCGCCGTGCATGGCGGGGCGATCGAGTTCGCGCCTGACATGAGCGGCAGCGATGTGCTGCAATACATCGGCCTCGCCTGCCTCGATCACGTCATGCGCAACGAGGCCGCAGCGCTGGCGGGCCTTGCCGAAGCCATTCACCAGATGCGCGTCGGCGTGCGGCGGCTGCGCGCTCTGTTGACCGCGTTCGGCAAAATGCTGCCGGCCGACCAGCGGCGCTGGGCATCCGAGGAATTGCGCTGGCTGGCAGATGCGCTGGGCAGGGCGCGCAATCTCGACGTCTTCGAAAGCGCGCTGATCGGGCCGGCACAGAAGGCGCTCGGCGATGTCGCCGGGCTGCCGGCGCTGCGCGCCGCCGCCGAGCGCCGGCGCAAGGCGGCCTATATCGCGGCCGCCAAGGCGATCCGCTCGACCCACTATACCGCTTCCCTGTTGCATATCCTGCGATGGTTTGAAACCAGGGGATGGAAAGAGGGCGGCGGGATGCAGCCGCTCGACGCGCCGATGACCGAGATAGCGGCAAGGATCCTCGGCCGCCGCCGCAGGGTCGCCAAGCGGCGCGGCAAGGGGTTTGCCGAGCAGCCGCCGGCGGAACGGCATCGGCTGCGGATCGCCTTGAAAAAACTGCGTTATGCCGCGGAGATGCTCGGTTGCCTCTACGAGCCTGAAAAGGTCGCGGGTTTCACAAAGCGGCTGAAGCGCTTGCAGGACGATCTCGGCGACGCCAACGATGTCCGGGTCGGCCGCGACATCCTCGCACAACTGACGCTAAACGCCGACGCCGGTGCGGCCGGCCGCGTCGTGCTCGATTGGCACGAGCGCCGCTTGGCGCGGCGTGAACCGAAACTTCGCCGCCGTCTGTCGGCGTTGTTCGCAAGCGAGCCGTTCTGGCCCGGCTGAGCGGCGCGGTCGCGATGCGGCTGCGGCTCTACTGGGTCGCCGCGCGCGCCTTCGAGTACGGATAGATCAGGTTGCCGGTCTTGTATTCCGCCGGCGACAGGATCGTCACCGTCTGCGGCCCCTTGAACTGCTCGACGCCGTGCCCCTTGATGCCATGGTATTGCGCCCAGATCGGCCGCGCCTTTGTCCATTCGCCGTTCGGGCCGAACGAGATCGTGCCCATGATCGTGTGAAACGCATGCGTGTGCATGTACTGCGCGAGCTTGTCGTCATCGAGGCTTTTGGTGGCGGTGACGGCCTCGCCCAGCACCTGCAGTTCGCTGTAGGCGAAGGGCGGCAGAAAGTAGCCCAGCAGGTCCACCCCGGCGGCCGGCGCTCTCGCCTGGTATTCCTTCAGAAAATTCTCGACGCCGGGGAACATCATCGTCGGCACCGGCTCCCAGAGGTCGACGTTGACGACGCCGTTGGCCGCCGCGCCGAGCTGCATCTTGATCGCCGCCGCCGCCAGCCCGGCAAAGCCGCCGCCAATCATCTTTGCGTTCAACCCGAGTTCGCCGACGGTGCGCAGGATGCCGACCGTATCGGAGGGGTAGGCCGCGAAATAGACAAGGTCCGGTTGCGCCGCCTGCACGGCGCGAATGATCGGTGAGAAATCCACCGTATTGGGCGGGTAGGCCTCGTTGTAGACCACCTTGATGCCAACGCGCTCGGCGTTCTCGCGCGCACTCTCGGCCGCCTTGTGCTGGAATTCGGCGTCGGCGTTGACGATCGCCACCGTCTTCGGCTTCGGCGTCTGCGCCGCCGCAAGGTCGAACCAGCCGGCGGCGAACGTCTTTATCGGATCGGGGCCGAAGGGCAGCATCGAGAAATATTTCGCGTAATGGAAGTTGTTGTTCGCCGCCAGTGCGAACAAGCCGAAAAACAACCGGTTATGCGAGATCGCGACCGGCATTGCCGGCACGACGAGATTTGTGCCGTAGCTCGACACCAGCAAATCGACCTTGTCGATGTCGATGAGCTTGGTGTAGATGCCCGGCACGTTTGCCGGGTTGCTCTGGTCGTCGTAATAAACCAGCTGCACCGGCCGGCCCAACAGCCCGCCGTGCTTGTTGATGTTGTCGCGCCAGATCTGGAAGGCCAGCAGCCCGGTCTTGCCGACGACGGCGAACGGGCCGGTCAGTTCCATGCTGAAGCCGATCTTGATCGGCTCGACGGCGCACGCCGGCCCCGCGCCGCTCAACAGCAGTGCCGCCGCAGCGATCGCCGCGGCAAGGGCGGTCTTGGCATGGTTCATCGGCTCCCCCCCTGTCGGCCGCTTGTCGTCGCGGGCCGGTGGCCTAACAGTAGCCGCCCTGCGCCGCGCCGGTAAACAGAAGAACTCGCCGATGCGCCGCGTCGCCGCCGACCTCAGCATGATGGTTCAGGAAATCGGCTTTCTCGACCGCTTCGATGCGGCGGCGCGCACCGGGTTGAACGGCGTCGAGTTCCCGTTTCCGTACGGTCATCCGCGGGAAGCGATCGCCGAGCGGCTGGAACAGAACGACCTCGGCTGGGCCGACAAATACCGCATCGGCTGACGCCGCGCGGCGGCGGGCGGCGGCAGCCTCTGACTCAGCACGCTCGGCTCACCCCATCGTCGCGTTGAAGGCGCCTCCGTCCAATAGCAGGTTCTGGCCGACAATAAATCCCGAGGGGGCGGCGCACAGAAAGGCACAGGCAAAGCCGAACTCCGCCGGATCGCCGACCCGCCCCGTCGGATTGGCCGCCGAGCGTTTGGCGAGAATCTCGTCGAACGAAGTGTTTTCGCGCCGCGCCTCGAATTGCATGTTGGAGCGCAGCCGGTCCGTCAGGAAGGGGCCGGGCAGCAGGTTGTTGATCGTCACGTTGTGCCGCGCCACCTGGCGCGCGAGACCCGCGACAAACCCGGTCAACCCGGCGCGGGCGCCGTTCGACATGCCGAGGATCGCGATCGGCGATTTGACCGATGACGACGTGATGTTGACGATGCGGCCGAATTTGCGCTGGCACATGCCGTCGACGGTCGCCTTGATCAGCATGATCGGCGTCAGCATGTTGGCGTTGACCGCTTTTCCCCAGTCCTCGAGGCCCCATTCGCGGAAGTCGCCGGCCGGCGGGCCGCCCGCGTTGTTAATGAGGATGTCGGGTTCGGGGCAGGCGGCAAGTGTCGCCTGGCGGCCGGCCTCGGTCGTGATGTCGCCGGCAACGGCGGTGATCTTGGCGCCGGTCTCGCGGCGGATCTCGTCTGCCGTCTGTTCCAGTGTCTCGGCGGTACGCGCGGTGATCACGACATCGACGCCGGCCTTCGCCAGCGACATCGCGCAGGCGCGCCCCAACCCCTTGCTCGCGGCACAAACGATCGCCTTCCGGCCCTTGATGCCCAGGTCCAGCATCTCTCCTCCTGTCGGTTCGCGTTGTTCCATCCCACTCGTTATAGCGGAGTTGGCACGGCGCGCCACGCTTCCCGGCGCCGACGCCGCAACCCGAGATGCGACGATTTGGCAGACCTGCCCAGCGTCGGGTTGCATTGCCGAACAGCGTTCGACAAGCTAGTTTGCGAGCGATTATTAATTGCATGGTGACGCCAGCGATGACTCGGATTGCCGCCGTTTTTCTGCTGCTGGCGGTCGCTTCGCCCGCCTGGGCACAGACGCCGCAGATCGCGATCGCCTTGCGCGACCACCATTTCGTCCCGGCGAACGTGCCGGCGCCGGCGGGAACCAAGATCGAATTGCGCGTGCGCAACGAACAGAAGACGCCGGCCGAGTTCGAAAGCAGCTCCCTGCATCGCGAGCAGGTCGTGACGCCCGGCGCGACGATCAGCGTCTATGTCGGGCCGCTCGATCCGGGGCGCTACGAGTTCTTCGACGATTTCCATCCCGCGACGCGCGGGCATCTGGTGGTGAAGTAGGAGCGCGCGCCGATGTTGCCGACTGCGATTATCGTATTCCGCGAGGTGCTCGAAGCGGCGCTGATCGTCGGCATCGTCATGGCCGCTGCCCGCGGCGCGCCGCGGCGCGGGCTGTGGGTCGCGGGCGGCATCGCCGCCGGCGTGCTCGGCGCGATCGGGGTTGCCGGGTTCGCCGCCGAAATCGCCGAGGCGGCGGCCGGGATGGGGCAGTCTCTGTTCGATGCCGCGATCCTGTTTGCCGCGGTCGGCATGCTCGGCTGGCACAATGTGTGGATGAGCAGCCACGGGCGCGAACTGGCGGCGCACGCGGCGCAGCTCGGCCGCGACGTGCGTTCGGGCGCCCGGCCGCTGTGGGCGATCGCGATCGTCGTCGCGCTGGCGGTATTGCGCGAGGGTTCGGAGATCGTGCTGTTTCTGTACGGCATCGCGCTGGCGGGCCAGGGCGGCGGCGTGCTGGCGATGATCGTCGGCGGCGCGCTGGGGCTGGCGCTTGGCGTCGCGGCCGGGACGGCGATCTATGGCGGCCTGGTGGCCATCCCGATGCGCCATCTGTTTCGCGTCACCAGCTGGCTCGTGCTGCTGCTGGCCGCCGGGCTGGCCTCGCAAGGTGCGGCATTCCTGATGCAGGCCAACCTGCTGCCGCCGCTCGGCGACACGCTGTGGAACACGTCCTTCCTGCTGTCCGACCAATCTCTGCCGGGGCGCGTATTGCACACGCTCATCGGCTACACGGCACAACCGGCCGGCATCCAGGTGGTCTTCTATATCGCGACGCTTTTTGTGATCGGCGGGCTGATGCGACTGGTCGGTCATGCCGCGCCGGGCCGCAGCGACGGAACGGCGGCGCCCCGCATCGCCTGACCAAACAAAAGCGAGCAATACGATGCGGCCGAACTGGGCAGAAAATTTGCGAGTGCGTCGTAGTCGCGCTCGGCAGCGCATCGCCGGGCTGGCGGCGGGCGTCGCCGCGGCGACGGTCTATGCCGCCGCCTTCGGTCAATCGGCGCCGATCGCACCGCCGGGTTCCTCCCCGGAGCAGCCGGCATCGGCCGACGACGCCCAGCCGCCGCAACTGGTCTCCGGGATTTCCGATCAAGCCCCGCCTGCGCTTGATTTGTGGTCGGCCATCGCGCGGCGCTCCAATCTGCTGGGCACGATGGGGGGGTTGCGCACGGCGCTCGGGCAGTACGGCATGACCTTGAGCCTGACCGAGACGAGCGAGGTGCTCGGCAACCTGACCGGCGGCATCCGCCAGGGCTTTGAGTACGACGGCTTGACCACGGCGACGCTGCAGCTCGACACGCAGCGCGCCTTCAACTGGTACGGCGGCACCTTCAATGTCAGCGCATTGCAGATCCACGGCCGCAACCTGAGCGCCGACAATCTCGACACGCTGCAGACCGCCAGCGGCATCGAAGCTGACCGCGCCACGCGTTTGTGGGAATTGTGGTATCAGCAGAAATTCGCCAGTGGCGCGGCCGACGTGAAGCTCGGCCAGCAGAGCCTCGACCAGGAATTCATCGTCAGCCAGAACGCGCTGCTGTTCGTCAACACGATGTTCGGCTGGCCGATGGTGCCATCGGCCGACCTGCCGGGCGGGGGCCCCGCCTACCCGCTGTCTGCGCTCGGGGTACGGTTGCGGACGCAGCCGACCCCGGGCGTGACCGTGCTCGCCGGCGTGTTCAACGGCAGCCCGTCGCCCGACAACAGC
>Ga0335074_10003230_pt1 | contig 22192 bp, 18 predicted proteins | sample Lox_Sample_23_FD_206715 | JGI IMG/M metagenome (GOLD analysis project Ga0335074, IMG submission 206715) | Soil microbial communities from Loxahatchee National Wildlife Refuge, Florida, United States - Lox_Sample_2.3 | ecosystem: Environmental > Terrestrial > Soil > Wetlands | place: USA...
CACGGCTACGAGCTCAAGAGCAGCTTCGAGGAGGCCGTCGGCGAGCAGTGGGGCGGGCTGAACATCGGGCACCTGTACCAGATCCTGGACCGGCTGGCCCGCGACGGGCTGATCGAGTCCGAGCGGCAGCCGCAGCCGGTCAAGCCGGACCGGGTGGTGCATCACCTCACCCCGGCCGGCCGCGCCGAACTGGACCGGTGGCTCGGGGAGGCCTCGGTGCGAGCCCGCGGCTACCGCGACGACTTCTTCCTCAAGGTGGTGGCGGCGGTGCAGTCCGGCGACCCGGTGACGCTGGCGGGGGTGCTCAGCCGCCAGCGGGCCCACCTGCTGCACGAACTGCGCTCGCTGGCCGGCGCCCGGGCCCTCACCGAGGGCTCGCCGGTCACGTCGCTGCTGGTCACCGCGGCCGAACTGCACGCCCGCGCCGACCTGGGCGTGGTCGACGCGGCCGAGGAAAGCCTGGGCGCCGAGGCGTTCGCCGCGATGCGGGTCCGGGCGGAGCCGGATGGCGCCGCCCGGGACCAGCACGCCGGCTAGTTCTGCGCGGCCACGGCTACCAGCCCAGCTACGTACCGGGCACGAGCCTGAGACGGCCGCGGCCCCGGACGACACGATCGCCAGCATCCGCGAGATCCAGCACGGGGCCAGATCTTCAGGATCATCCAGAACGGGACGCTCCGGGCTCGCCCAGCCGGCGTGGTGGTGCGTGTGCCTAGGCGAAGTAGTGCCCGTCGTCGAGGTCGGCGATCAGGCCGGGGTGGCTGGGTTCCCAGCGCAGCCACTGGCGGGTCAGCCCGCTGGAGGCAGGGTTGTCGGCGGTGACGAACCCGCCCAGGAAGCCGAAGTGCCCGGGCGCGTCCTCGGGCGCGATGCTGGCCGTCGGTACGCCGAGGTTGCGCGCGATGGCCTCGGCGAACTCGCGGAAGGGCACGCCCTCCTCGGCCACGCCGTGCAGCCGCGAGCCGGCCGGGGCGGACTCCAGCGCGAGCCGGAACAGCCGGGCAGCGTCCAGGGTGTGCACGGCGGGCCAGCGGTTGGCGCCGTCACCGACGTACCCGGCGACGCCCGTGTCCCGGGCGATCGCGATCAGGCTGGGCGTGAACCCGCGGGTGTCCAGGGTGCTGTGCACCACCGGCGACAGCCGGATCACGCAGGCGCGCACGCCCCGTCCGGCCAGCGCGACCGTCGCGTTCTCCGAGTCGGCCAGCGGGCCGCCCTCGGCGGTGTCCTCCTCGGTGCCCGGGCGGCCGGTGATGCCGGCGGCCCACAGCACCAGCGTGCCGACTGGGGTCACGAATGGCTTACCGGTGCCCTCAAGCGCCGAACCAACCGCCTCGATCACGTTCAGGTTGGCCGCGACCACGCCGGCCACATCGCCGGAGTGGACGAGATCGCGCCGGTAGGCCAGGTGTATGACGCCGTCGGCATCGGCGGCCGCCTTGGCGATGACGTCCAGGTCACCGACGTCGCCGCGGCAGACCTCGGCGCCGGCCGCCTCCAGCTTGGCCGCTGCGGCATCGGAGCGGGCCAGGGCGACGACCTGGTGCCCGGCGCCCTGCAGTTCGGTGATGACGGCGGAGCCGATGTGGCCGGACCCGCCGGTAACGAATACGCGCATGGGATACCTCCAGGCGGGCAGCTGCTGCCCGTAGTTGCGAGCGGGTTGGGGTGCCGGTTACCGGCTGAATGGGAGAGCGGCTGGATGCGCCGGGTCGCGCCGGCAGCTGCGCCGGGCGGCGACGGTGACCGGGCTGGCGGCATCCAGCTCAGATCACGGATATCTGTGGCGGTGGAAACTGGTCATGAACTAGAATCTAGTCACCGACTAGAAACTTGTCAATGACAAGATTCACTCCTGGGGCTCTGTCGCGATGACCCACGAGCGTCCGTATCACCACGGCAACCTGCGCGCCGCGCTGCTCGACGCGGCCGAGCGCAGCGTCGAACAACTCGGGGTCGAGCAGCTCTCCCTGCGCGAGCTGGCCCGGGCAGCCGGGGTCAGCCACGCCGCGCCGCGCAGTCACTTCCCCGACCGCCAGGCGCTGCTCGACGCGCTCGCCGAGCGCGGGTTCGAACGGCTCGCCGCCGGCCTGCGGGACGCCTATGCCGGGTCCGGGCCGGAGTTCGAGGCCCGGCTGCGGGCTGTCGCGGCGGCCTACGTCGCCTTCGCCAGGCGGAGTCCGGTGCTGCTGGACCTGATGTACGCCAGCAAGCCAGCCGGTGACGCGGCGGGGCCGAAGGTGGCGGTGGCCGGCGCCATGTCGGTCGTCCGCGGCCTGATCGGTGAAGGCATTGCCAGCGGCGCGCTCGCTGCCCAGGACCCCGACCGCTACGCGTTCCTGCTGTTCTCATGGGTCCGGGGCATTGCCGCGCTCGTCACCAACGGCATCGTCGGCCCTGACGCCGCGGACGAGCTCATCGCCGATGCGGTCGCAACCTTTATCCGCGGCTCGGCCGCCCGCCCGCCGTCTGCTCACCCGCCCGGTTAAGCCCACCGCTTGGGGCGCTACGGCGCGGGGTGCAGCTTCGCGTCCAGCCACGTCTCCATGGCTTGCCGGGCCCGCTGGGCGACGCCGGTGCCGGTGATCATGCTGTCGAACGCGTGCGGGGCACCCAAATAACCGTATCATGGTTGTCAGTTTCCGCTATGTGGTTAATAATGAGACCGAACCGAAGCGCAGCGCGCCGGACAGGGCGGTCGCATGGACACCAAACAGGACGCCGACGGCCACGACGGCGGGCCGGTCCTGGTCATCCAGAAGTCGGCGCGCGTCCTGGACTGCCTGGCCGGTGCGGGCCGGCCGCTGCGAGCCTCCGAGATCAGGGAGCTGACCGCGCTCCCCATGACGACGGTGGCCCGGCTGCTGCGCACCCTGCAGGCCGAGGACCTGCTGCGGCGCGAGGGGCCGTACTACAGCATCGGGCTGCGCGTGACGGCGTGGGCGAACGCGGCCAGCGCCGGATCAGACCTCATCGCCTGCGCGGAACCGCTGATCTGCCAGCTGCGCGACAGCTCCGGCGAGACCGCCGGGCTCTACATCAGCCAGGGCACGAACCGGGTCTGCCTCCTGCTGAAGGAATCCGGCCAGCCGATCGCCTACCGGAGCATGCCCGGACAGGTACGGCCGATGCACGGCGGCGCGGCCGGGAGGATCTTCATGGCCTTTGACCCGTCCGCGCGCCAGGCCGTGCTTGACGCCGGGCTGCCCGCCCATACCGGCAAGACCATCACCGATCCGGACGTCCTCGATGCCCAGCTCGAGCAGGTGCGGCGGCAGGGGTGGGCGTTCGTCGCGGGGGAGCGCGAAGTCGGGCTGAACACGGTGGCGGCCCCCATCGTCGATCCAGCGGGCCACCTGGTGGCCGCGGTCGCGGTATCGGGGCCGTCCTTCCGCATGACGCGTCCGCAGACCGGCCGGCTGGCCGAACTCGTCACCGGCTGCGCGGAAGAGATCTCACGGGCGATCGCGAAGGGAGCGGCATAGCCATGGGCATGACAATCGCGGAGAAGGTCCTGGCCGGGCACGCCGGCCGCAGCGCCGTGCGCCCCGGGGAGTACGTCTGGTGCCGGGTGGACGCCACGTCGGGCCACATGCTGCCCGCGCTCGAACGGCTCGGAGTTGACCGGGTCTGGGATCCGGAGCGGGTGTACATGGTGGAGGACCATCTCGCGCCGCCGCCGACCGTCGAGGCGGCCAACGGCGTCGCCGAGGTGCGCAGGCTGGTGCGGAAATACGCGATCACGAACTTCTTCGAGTTCGGCCGGGGCGGAATCCTGCATCAGCTGTTCCCGGAGAACGGCATGATCGCCCCTGGTGAGCTGATCGCGATGGGCGACTCGCACTCGACCAGCGGCGGCGTCTTCAACGCGTGCGTGACCAACTCGGCGATGGACGCCCTGTACATCCTGGCCTTCGGGGAGCTGTGGTTCCGGGTTCCGGAAAGCGTGAAGGTCGTGGTCGACGGGCAGTTGCCGTCCTGGTGCGTCGGCAAGGACGTCATCCTGGAGATAGCTCGTGCCCTCGGTACCGACTTCGGCTTGTACAAGTCCATCGAGTACACCGGGAGCGCGGCGGCGCAGATGACACTCGCCCAGCGCTGGACGATCGCCAACATGGGGGTCGAGGTCGGGGCGAAGTTCGCGCTGTTCGAGTGCGACGAAAAGGTCGAGGAGTGGCTCAGCACCCGCGTCAGCCGTCCCTATGCGCCGGTGTCCGCCGACGCCGACGCCCAGTACGAGTCCACCCATCACTTCGACGTCACCGGCCTTGAGCCCATGGTGGCCTTCCCGCACGACCCCGGCAACGCCCGCTCGGCCCGGACCGCGCAGGAGGCCGGCATCCGGATCGACCAGGCCTTCCTGGGCTCGTGCACCAACGCCCGGCAGGAGGACCTGGAAGTGGCCGCGCGGGTGATGCGGGGCCGGCAGGTGGCGCCCGGGGTGCGCATGCTGGTCAGCCCGGCCAGCCAGGAGGTCTACCGCGATGCGCTGAAGGCCGGCTGGCTGGAGGTCCTGGCCGATGCCGGCTGCCTGGTCGAGCACTCCACCTGCGGGCCGTGCTTCGGCGGGCACCTGGGCGTCCTGGGTGACAACGAGGTGTGCATCTCCTCCAGCAACCGCAACTTCCAGGGCCGGATGGGCAGTGCCAAAGCCCAGGTCTACCTGGCCAGCCCGGCCACGGTGGCCGCCTCGGCGATCACCGGCCAGATCACCGACCCCCGGGAGTTCCTCACCTAGCGCAGCCAGCGGCATCATCAACGACTGGGAGTACCTCGTGGAGACCGTTTACTCCGGACGCGTGTGGAAGTTCGGCGACAAGATCAGCACCGACCTGATGGTGCCGGGATCGTACGTGCTGGCCCGGCGCAACATCGACCCGGCGGAAGCGGCCTTGCAGTGCATGCGGGCCAACCGGCCGGACTGGGCCCGGCAGGTCCGGCCCGGCGACATCCTGATCGCGGGCCGCAACTTCGGCTGCGGGTCGAGCCGCAATGGCTCCGAGCCGCTCAAGGCGCTCGGGATCGCGGCCGTGCTGGTGGAGTCGGTGTCCCGGATCCACCTGCGCAACGCCATCAACACCGGCCTGCCGACCCTGGTCTGTCCCGGAATCCTTGGCCTGGCTGACGAAGGCCAGCGGATCGAAGTGGACATCCTCAGCGGGAAGGTCGTCAACACCGGCACCGGGGCCGAACTGCGGGCCGACAGCTGGGAGCCAGGCAGCCCTCCCTACCAGATCCTGATGGCGGGCGGCTTCATGCCGTTCTTCACCGAAAAGCTGCGCAGCGCCGGCCTGATCACCAACGCGAGCGAATGAGAGGCCCCGCGATGACCCAAGCATGGCAGGATTGGCTCGCCGGGCGGCGCCCGTTCATCCTCGCGCCAGGCGTCTACGACGGGCTGACCGCGAAGATCGCCGGAAGCATCGGCTTCGACGCGCTGTACATGACCGGCTTCGGCACGGCGGCGTCGCTGGGCATGCCGGACGTCGGCCTGGCCACGCTGACCGAGATGGCGGCGAACGTGGCCCGGGTGGTGGAGGCCAGCGGCCTGCCCGTCATCGCCGACGCCGACACCGGCTACGGCAACCCGCTGAACGTGCAGCGGACCGTCCGCGCGTACCAGCGAGCCGGGGCGGTGGCGCTGCACCTGGAGGACCAGGCGTTCCCGAAGAAATGCGGTTTCTTCGAAGGCAAGCGGCTCATCCCCGCCGCCGAGCACGTGCAGAAGATCAAGGCCGCCTGCGACGCCCGCACCGGCGACGACTTCGTGATCATCGCAAGGACCGACGCGCTCGCCGTGACCGGCTGGGACGACGTCACCGACCGGGTGAACGCCTACCGGGACGCGGGCGCTGACCTGATCTTCGTCGACGGGATCAAGACTCGCGCCGACCTGGACGGCTACGTCGACCGGATCGTCAGGCTGGGCCTGCCCGCCCTCTACAACGGCGCTCTGGTCCCGGCCGCGGAAGCCGAAGCCCTCGGCTTCCGCGTCCAGATTCTCCCCGGGGCCGCCCTGCAGGCCGCCTTCCAGGCCATTCGCAGCGCGCTCCAGACCGTCAAGGACACCGGTCAGCAGCCCGCGCCAGCTCCCGGTGAAGCCGGGCCGGCCAGCACTGCCGGGCTGGGCAGCATCACCGACATGCTTGGACTGCCCACTGTCTATGATCTTGAACGTAGATACATGGTCAGCTCTTAATTCCGGGAGCCACTCTGGCGCCCGGTACCGTGAACGGCGTGTCGTCAGTCGAAGCGGTGTTCCGATACCCGGTCAAATCCATGCTCGGCACCCGGGTCGAGCAGGCGGAGCTGCGGGCATCCGGCCTGGCGGGTGACCGGAGCTGGGCTCTGGTCGACCGGCAGACCGGCAAGGTCGCCAGCGCCAAGCAGCCCCGGTTGTGGCGGTCCTTGCTGCAGTTGCGGGCCGAGTACCACGGCGACGCCGCCCGGGCCGACCCGGCCGGCGCGGTGACGATCACGCTGCCCGACGGAACGGTGCTGCGGGCAGGCGAGCCGGATACGGATGAGGTGCTGTCCGGGTTCGTCGGGCGCCCAGTGGGGCTGCGCCACGGGCGTCAGGCCGGTACCGGGGTTGACCGGGCGGTCCCCGAGGAAGTGCTCGCCCACGGCGTGGGCTCCGAGGTAGCTGCCGAGTGGCTCGAGCTTTCCCAGGAGGCGCCCGGTGACAGCTTCGTGGACTACGCCCCTGTCCACCTGATCACGACCGCGACCTTGGCCGCCATCACCAGTGCGGCTGGCACGGCGCCTCGCCCCCGGGTGTTCCGTCCCAACCTGGTCCTGGCCACCCCCGGGCTGAGTGGCTACGCCGAGAACGACTGGGTTGGCCGGCAGCTGTCCATCGGCGGCCAGGTCCGCCTGGAGATCTTCCAGCCCACCGGGCGTTGTGCCGTGCCGACCCTGGCCCATGGCCAGGACCCCGGCAACCCGCAGGTGCTCCGCGCGCTGGCCCGGACCAACCGCATCCCGGTCCCGGGCTTCGGCGTGGCGACCTGCGCGGGCGTCTACGCCAAAGTCGTCAGCCCCGGCCGGGTCCGGACCGGCGACGAGATCCGCGTCGGCCCGGCACGGTCAGGCGGGCAGCTTGGGTGACACGGGCTCGCTTGCCGCCTCCGCCGCCGGGACGATGCCGTCGATGTCGACGGGCAGGTGCCGGGGGCCGCGCAGTTCCGGACTCGGCCGGTACGGCGGCGGGTCGCTGACCAGCCGGGGATTGACCAGCCGGCGAGCCAGGGCGGGCAGCGCCACCTGCGCCTCCACCCGGGCCAGCGGGGCACCGAAGCAGTAGTGGATGCCGCTGTTGAATGAGAGGTGCTCGTTATCGGTGCGGTCGGGGTCGAACCGGTCCGGGTCAGGGAAGCGCCCGGGGTCACGGTTGCCGGCCGCGAGCACCAGGGCGAGCGGCGAGCCAGCGGGGATGGTGACCCCGGCCACGTCGATGTCGGCCAGCGTGGCCCGGTTCGTCCGCATCTGCACCGGCGGTTCGTAGCGCAGCAGCTCCTCGACCAGCCCGGTGACCATGCCGGGCTCGCGGCGCAGCCGGTCGAGCACGTCCGGGTGGCGCAGCAGGGTCAGCATGCCGTTGGTGATCAGGTTGACCGTGGTCTCATGGCCGGCGACCAGCAGCAGCGAGCCGGTGGCCAGCACGTCTTCCCGGGACATCGGCCCGTGCGGGCCGGTCTCGGTGAGCAGCCCGGAGATCAGGTCGTCGCCAGGCTGGCGGGCGCGGGCGTCGGCCAGCTCGCCCAGGTACTGGCCCAGCTCAACGTTCACCTGCTGGCGCCTGCGGATCCGCTCTTCGAACGTCCCCGTGGTTGGGTCAATGGTCGTGATGATCGCGTCCGCCCACACGTGGAAGCGAGGCTGGTCCTCGAGGGGGACGCCGAGGATCCGGCAGATGGCTGTCACCGGCAGCGGGTAGGCGAAGTCGTCGACGATGTCGACCGGGCTGCGGCCGCTGAGCTTGTCGATCAGGCCGGTGGTGACCTCGGCCAGCCAGGGGCGCATGCCCTCGATCCACCCCGGGGAGCATGGCGGCCCGAACGGCCGCATGGCCAGGTCACGGAGCCGGTCATGTTCGGGCGGGTCGCGGTTGATAAAGGACAGCGGCAGGCCGGGTGGCCCTTCCCCGGCGGCGGGCTGGCCGTCGGGCTTGGCGTCGGTGAACGCGGGATGCCGGTGCGGATCGGAGCTGACCCGTGGGTCGTGCAGCAGGGCGACGATCTCGTCGTAGGTGCTGACGACGTAAGTGCCGTCAGCCTGCCGAGTCACCGGCGTCTTGCGCAGCTCGGCATACAGCGGGTACGGGTTGGCCCGGTTGGCCGGGTCCAGGATCTGGCCGAAGATGCTGGCCTCTGGCATGACAACGTCTCCCTAGCACAGGCCGGGTGCATCAGCGCCCGGGTCACCGGTCGTGATACACCAGCTCCGCGCGCCGCTCGCTCGGATCGTGGCCGGTCACCACGACGGTGGCGGTCACGTCGCGGACCCGCGGATCAGGCAGCCCGACGGGAACGGGATGCCGGTCGGCCGGCTCGTCGACCTCCGCGAAGGCGGGCGGGAACGGCTCGGCCGCGTCGATCATCTTCTGGTAGGACTCCAGCCACTTGCCCTGGTCGAACCCGACCGCGGCGGTGATCCGCCCCCGGAAGCCGTACACGGCCACGAACCGGCGCGAGGCGATCGAGCCCTGGGCGACGGCCACCTGGTCGGCGTAGCTCGGCACGCCGACCGACTTTATGTTCGTGCCGAACTGGGCGGACCAGAACACCGGGTTGGGCACGTGCGGCCACCGGCCAGCCGGAGCGTTGATCATGTTGTGCGCGGCCACCTCGGCCTGGGTGACCGCGTTGCCCCAGTGCTCAACCGCCACGAACTGGTAGTCGTAGGTCGGGTGCGGGCTGCGCGCCACGTCGCCGGCGGCGAAGATGTCGTCGCCGACCAGGCCATTGGAGTCGAACACCCGGCAGCCCGCGTCACAGGCCACGCCCCAGGGGCCGACCGCCAGGCCCGAGCCGAGCAGCCATTCCACGTTGCGGAGGGCACCGAGCGCCACCACCGCCACGTCGGTGTCGATCGTGGCGCCGTCGGACAGGTGGGCGCGGCGCAGCCGGCCGTTGCCGTCGCCCTCCAGCGAGGTGACGGTGACACCACAGCGCAGATCGACGCCGTGGTCGCGCTGGATGTCGCCGGCCACTGACCCGATCGCCTGGCCGAGAGCACCGGACAGGGGTGCCGGTCCCCGCTCGGCCACCGTGACCGGGATATCCGCGTCCCGGCAAGCCGAGGCGACCTCGCAGCCGGTGAACCCCCCGCCGATGACCAGCACCCGCTGGGGCCGGCCGGCCAGCCGCCGGCGCAGGCCTGTGGCGTCATCGCGGGTGCGCAGCACGAACACCCCGTCGAGTGCAGCCTCGGCCTGGTTCGGCCAGGGCCGGGCGCGGGTCCCGGTGGTGATCAGCAGCCGGTCGTAATCGACGGTGCTGCCGTCGCCGAGGTGTACCTGCTTACTGGCCGGATCGAGCCCGGTGGCGGGGACCCCGAGCAGCCACCGCGCGTCGAGTTCGTCGCTGCGCGGCAGCGCGGTGTGCTCGGCGGCTACCCATCCCTCCAGGACCTGCTTGGACAGCGGCGGGCGGTCATATGGCTGGTACGGCTCGTCCCCGATCAGGGTCAGCGGGCCGGTGAAGCCTTCGTCGCGCAGGCCGGCTGCCGCGCGCAGCCCGGCCAGTGACGCACCCACGATCACGATGCGGCCGCTGCGCCGGAACGAATCGACCGCGGCCGCGATGCGGCTTCGCAGGGCCCGCTGTGCGGGAACGGCCGGCGCGGACGCCGACGGACGCGGCGCCGCAGCGCTCGCGCTGCCGAACCGGTCGGCCCGGATGGCCTGCACCGGGCACGCCGCCTCGGCCCGCAATACCGCCTCTCGCCGCGCGTCGTCAGGCTCGGTCTCGTACATCAGAACCTCGTCGCCGCGCATGCGGAAGACGTCAGGCGCGAGAAAGGCGCACTGCCCGTAGCCCTGGCACCGCGTGAGATCCACGACAACTTTCATGGCCAGCCCCCGCCGCCGTCGTGACTGCTCAGCCGAGTTCCCCGATTAGCCTCCCGTTCCCGGCCGGGCCGGCCGCAAACGCCGCTCGGCGCCCTGACCAGCCCGGTGGCTGGCAGGCCGGGCCGGCGGACCACACCGGCCGCGGGGCGTCCCGTTCAGGAAAAAATCGGATCGCCAGCATTTACACCAGTTCGCCGGCCGGACCTGGCCCGGCCGCCGGATGTCCGTTCCGTTCAAGACGGCCGGGGAGCCGGTCACCGTATCGTCGGGCTATGGATGACGCGTTCGCGGCGGGAAGCCGCTTCCTGCTCAACCAGGCGCGGCTGCTGGAACGGCGCCTGTTCACCACCTGCTTCGGCGGCGAGCCAGCCGCCCGGGTCGTCGATGCCCTGCGCGGCTACCAGAACGATGACGGCGGCTTCGGCCATGCCCTCGAGCCGGACGTGCGCTGCCCATTCAGCCTGCCGATCTATGTCGAGATCGCTTTCCAGGCGCTGGCCACGGCGGGCACCGCCGACCACGACATGGTGACCCGGGCTGGTGACTTCCTGGCCCGGGCGGCCAAGGAGGCCGGCGCGGGCGGCGCCGTGCCGCCGGCCTTCCCGGTCATCGAGTCCTTCCCGCGCGCTGTGCACTGGTCCGAGTGGACGCACCAGCCTGGCCTCAACCCGACCGCTGGGCTGGCCGGCCTGCTGTACCAGCTGGGCGTTGACCATCCCTGGCGATCCGCTGGCGCCGCTTACTGCTGGCAGCAGCTCGAGTCGGGCGCCGTGCCGGGCGACGCGCACGTGCTCAAGGAGGTGCTCGTCTTTCTCGAGCACGTTCCGGACCGGGACCGGGCCGAGAAGTGTGCGGCCGCGCTGGCGCCGAACCTGGCCAGCATCCCCATGTTCCATCTCGACCCCGACGCTCCCGGCTACGGCCTGTCGCCGCTCGATGTGGCGCCGCAGGCCACCTCCCGGTGGCGCGCACTGTTCACCGACGCCCAGATCGGCGCCCACCTCGACCGGCTGCAGAAGGACCAGCAGGCCGACGGCGGCTGGCCCATCACCTGGGAGCCACCCAGCCAGGCCGCCGTTTCCGAATGGCGGGGGATCGTGACCCTGGGAGCCCTGCGCACGCTCACGTCCTACGGGCGGCTGACCGCAGGTACGTGAGGCTGGATTCGTACTTTCGGCCGGCGGGGGGTTCGGGCCGGAGGCGGTGTGAAAGCGGAAAACTTCACCGGCTGGGCCGCCAGTGCGCCGCGATCCCGTCCGGCGTTCGACACGGGCCGTTCACCCCAAAGTGACCTGCGCCGCGCAGACTGGGCACTTGTCTAGCCCGGCTCGGCACCGGTGACCCCTGCGGAGCCACCCCCCGGCACTGAAGGACGGAGCAGCATGACCAGCTCGGATAACCCACGTGAGCGTGCCCACGGCGCAACCGGGCCGGTGTGGCAGCCAAGCCAGCCGATCGTGCCGGGCGTAAGCCGGCGCCGCTTCCTGCAATACACGGCGCTCGGCAGTGCCGCGGCCGCCGCCGCAGGCCTCAGCGGCGGGGCGGCCGCCGCCAGCGTGGCCCGCAGCTCGGCGGCCCGGGTGCTGCCCAAGGGCTGGACCGGGACCATCGCCGACCTGAAGCACGTGGTGATCCTCATGCAGGAGAACCGGTCCTTCGACCACTACTTCGGGACGCTCAGGGGAGTCCGGGGCTTCGCCGACAAGCAGGCCCTCACCTGGCAGAACGGGAACAACATCTTCCAGCAGCCCGACGCGGCCCGCACCGACCTGGGGTACCTGCTCCCGTACAACCTCACCGACCAGACCGACGGTGACCTCGACCACTCGTGGGACGGCGACCACGAGGCCTGGAACGGCGGGCTGTGGAACGAATGGGTTCCGGCCAAGACCGAAGAGACGATGGGGTACTTCACCCGGGACGAGATCCCGTTCCAGTACGCCGTGGCCGACGCGTTCACCATCTGCGACGGCTACCACCAGGCGATCATGGCGCCCACCAGTCCCAACCGGATGTACTTCTGGACCGGGACGTCGGCGGGCTGGACCAGCAACCCGAACGACTACGAGGTCGACTTCGGGCCGGACGCTGGGACGCCCGAGGTCAAGACCTATCCCGAGCTGCTGCAGGCGGCCGGGATCGACTGGCAGGTTTACACCAACCACCAGGTGGGCGACGTCGGCGGCTTCCCCGGTTACTTCCTGGGGGATTACGGCGACAACCCGCTCTGGTTCTACCAGCAGTACAACACCACCAACAGCCGCCACGGCGGGACCGGTGAGCTCGCGAGGCGCGGGGCGGTGCAGCAATGGAAGACGATCGCGGGGGCGCCGCCGCTGAGCAAGACGCACGCCGCGTACGTGCTGTCCTCGTTCATCGAGGCGGTCGACAGCAACGCGCTCCCTCAGGTGTCGTGGATCGTGGCCCCGGCCGGCTATTGCGAGCACCCCTCTTACACCCCCGACTACGGTGCCCACTACGTGAACACCGTGCTCCAGACGCTGTTCTCCAACCCCGAGCTGTGGCGGAGCACGGCGTTGTTCATCACCTACGACGAGCACGACGGGTTCTTCGACCACCAGCTCCCGCCGTTCCCCGAGGCGAGCGTCACCGATGAATACATCACGGGTTTGCCGATCGGTCCTGGGACCCGGGTTCCGATGCTGATCTGCTCGCCGTGGACCCGGGGCGGCTACGTGGACTCCAACGTCTACGACCACACCTCGATGCTGCGGTTCCTGGCCGCCTGGACCGGGGTGCAGCCGGTCAACGTCACCTCGTGGCGGGAGTCGGTGACCGGTGACCTGACCGCCGCGTTCGACTTCCAGCACCCGGACTTCTCGATCCCGGGCAACATCCCGACCCTCGACCAGACCTGGGCCCTGGCCCAGCTGACCGGCGGGTCGACGACGCCTCCGGCCGAGGGCGACCAGAAGATGCCGTCCCAGGAGCCGGGAACCCGGCCGCACCGCCCGAGCGTTCACCAGCCCTTCGCCGACGTGACCGTGGACCGCGCGACCAGCCAGGTCACGGCCGCCCTCACCAACACCGGCCAGGTCGGCGTCTCCTTCACCGTCTACCCCGATGACTATCTGCCCGCCACCGCCACGCCGTTCACGGTGCTGCAGTCCTCGCCGCGCTCCTACGTCTGGGACGCGACGGTGACCGCCGGGACGTACGCCTTCTCGGTCTACGGCCCGGACGGGTTCCTGACCAGCTTCGCCGGCCAGGTCGTGCCCGCCCGCGTCAACGCCGGCCCGGTCCCGGTGGTCACCGCCGCCCTGCGCTCCGGCTTCCGCAGCACGCTCGAGCTCACGCTGGCCAACGAGGGCGACCAGGAGATCGTCTACACCCTCACCCCGAACGACTACGAGGGCCGCACCCAGACGGTCACCGTGGGGTCCGGCCGGCCCAGCACGATTAACTGGCCGACCGATCAGTACGGCTACTACGACGTGGTGATCACCACCAACACCGGCGACGGCTTCCGCCGCCGCTACGCGGGCCGCATCGCCTGAACGACGGCATCACCGTGGCGCCCGGGCGGCATTGACCGTGCTGCGCCGATCCTGGTACATAGGCACTGGCAGCAAGGGAGCGCCCATGAACAGAGTGGTCACCGGCTACGACGAGGACGGCAATCCGGCGGTCATCCGGCAGGGTGAGCCGCCGGTGGTCATACACGCCGGAAGGTACACAACGACCGAACTGTGGGTGTCCGGGCGCGGGCCGCTGGGGGCGGCCGAGGTCGATACGTCGACCCGCGAGTGGGCGCTCGAGCCGCCACCGGGTGGTGCCTGCTTCCGGATCGTCGAGATCGCGCCGGGCGCCAGCGACGGCGAGACCAGCGCCGAGCACGGGGAGTTCCAGGGCGCCCATGCCACCGATACGCTCGACTACGTCACCGTCCTGAGCGGCCAGGTGACGCTCGTGGTCGGCGGCACCGAGACGACCCTCGGGCCTGGAGACAGCGTCGTTCAGCAGCCCGGAGTCCCGCACGACTGGCAGAACCGCTCGCCTGAGCGGGCCGTCATGGCTGGTGTCCTGCTTAGCGCCAGGTAGCGAAAGCCTCAGTCTCCCTCCCCCACTCTGGAATGGCGGCCATAAACACCAGATGGCCCATACTCCTCTAGGGGGCTACGATCCGGGTTGAGGGAGACAATGAGCAGCAGGCGGCGTCGGCTCGACCCGGTGGGGCCGTTTGGCAATCCGGACGGCTCACGAGCCGACATCGAGGATGTGCTCAGCGAGTTCGTCGACTTCGGCGGCGACCCGGCGTACGGGAGCCTCGCGACCCGCGCAAACGACTCCATGGTCCGCGTCATCGTCGGGAAACTCGGCGCTGGCAAAACGGTCTACCTGCGGCGGCTCCAGGATTTCCAGTCACGCCAGGACTCCGTCTACGCCGACGCGCCGCAGCAGAGCCTGCCCAAGACCGAAGTCGTGGTGAAGGCCTGCCAGTGGTTCTCAGATCGTGTCCTGGTCGAGAAGTGGATGCAGATCTGGGAGCGCGCGATCATGCGGTCCCTGGCTTCCCACCTGCTGCGCCGTCCCGAGCTGCGCCAGCAGGTGCACGATGATCAGGCCAGCGAGATGGAGCGGTCGTACGCGCGGCTGCTCGACGACTTCCGCCGGCCGCGGACGATCTACAGCCAGGTGCGCGACATCATCAACCAGCGGCAGACCGCCCATCAGCTGTCCACCTATCTCGACGACCCGCTGTGGGACGACCTTGAGGACCTGCTTGGAGAAGTCATCGGCCAGTGCAAGCCGATCTACTTCTACCTCGACGGGGTGGACGAGGAGTTCAGCCACGCGCCCATGTACTGGCTGAAGTGCCAGGAGGGGTTGTTCTACCAGGTCATGCGGCTGCTCCGGGACCACAGGCTGGGCGGCCGGCTGCATGTCGTCGTCTGCATCCGCGACATCGTCATGTCCTCGGTGTACCGGTCAGAACACGCGCCGCGCTATTACAACGAACCGCACATACGCGTCCTGACCTGGGACCGAAGCTCGCTGCTCTATCTGCTGCAGCAAAAGCTGCGCCGGCTGCCGCCGTCCCTGCTGATGCGGCGCCCGGGCACCGGGGCGCCCACGATCCGCGACTGGCTCGGGATCAACGGCCACTGGCCGGCCCCTGATGGCGACGGGACGATCGAGGACTACCTGCTCAGCCACACCAGGCTGATCCCGCGCGACATCATCTCGCTCGGCAATGAGCTGAACGAAGAGGTTCTGCGGCAGAAGCAGGCCAGCGCCGAGGGCCTGCCGCCGGCCGCGCTCCAGGCCGTGGTTCAGCGCTCCGCCAAGCGGTTCGGCGACTCCCAGCTCGCGCAGTGCGCCAACCAGATCTCGTCGGACCTGATGCCGAAGAACGCCGCCCTGCACAACTACTCCGAATTGTTCACCAGCACCCAGGCTTATATCACCGGCGTGCAGGAGGAAGTCCGCTCTTTCGTCCGGATGATCGGCGTTGACCGGTTCCCGCGCGGGGATCTCGAGGCGCTGCAGGAAATGGCGGATTCGCACTTCGAAAAGGCGACCGACCTGCCCTCCGTCCTGTGGCAGAACGGCCTGCTCGGGTATATCGACGAGAACGGGCAGCGCCGGTTTTACTCGATGGGCGACGTCGAGGAGTTTCACTTCCCGCCCGACGTTGCCACGTACGTGCTGCATCCGTGCCTGGTGCACGCGGTCGGGGGAATCCAGCATGTGCCGCCGGGCCAGGACGGGCGGGCTGAGGCTTGGCGGGCCGGGCAGAAGGCCGCCGTAGATACGCGCCGCATCAGGCGGGCCACAACTCCTGATCGCCAGGATCTTCCCGGGGGATCGGTCGCTGTGCCGCCCTCAAGCGGCAGCCGGGCACTCCCGGAACCTGATCCAGCCGAGGTGCGATCCTCGGCTGGGGCCAAGGCGGCTGACTACACGGTCGGCGACGTTCTCGAGGGCCGCTTCGAGATCCTGGACGTACTGGGGCGGGGCGGGTTTTCGAAGGTCTACCGCGTCCACGATGACATCGAGGGTGAGGAGCGGGCGCTCAAGCTCTTCGACAGCGCGGCCGGGTATGAGGCCGTTCGCCGCGAGATCGGCGCCCTGCGGAAGATCCATCACCCGAACGTGGTGGAGGTCTTCTGGGCTGGCAAGACCGCGGCCGGCGACTGGTATCTCATCACCGAGTTCGTTGACGGGGAATCGCTCGATAAGTTTGTCACTGGATCCAGGCGCCTTCGGGACCGGGAGGCAGTCGATGTTGCACTCGATCTGCTAGAAGCGCTCGTCGCCTTTCATCCTGATTCGGAGCGCCTCAAGCAGCTGGATGCCAAACGCCGCGAAGGCGACCTGCCGGAGGCTGAGTCACGCGAGTGGCTGGCGCTGAAGGACAAGGGGCTGGTCCACCGCGACATCAAACCGTTCAACGTGATCCTCACCCGAACCGGGGCGAAACTGCTTGACTTCAACATCGCCTCCCGGGTCGGCGACCCCGTGCGTACCCACTCGGGCACTCCGTCGTATCAGCCGCCCGACACGAACCTGGACCGGTGGGATGTCTCCACCGACCTGTTCGCGGTCGGCGTTCTGCTCTATCAGCTCCTGGGCAACGGCCAGCACCCGTTCCCGAATGCGATGCCCATGGTCGGTGAACCGGTGATCGACCCGAGAACGATCCGTGGTGATCTCAACGCTGACCTGGCCGGGTTTCTCATCAAGGCGTGCGCCCCCGGCAAGGCAGATCGCTTTTCCACGGCGGCTGAGATGCTGACCGCCTTGCGGAGCATACGCACCGGACTATGACGTAGCAGCCGAGTTACTCGGCCGCCGAGACGAAGACCTGGGCGGCCGTGGCGTGGTCGAGTTCGGCTGCCTGCCGGCCCGAGCCGATCCGGACCCTCCCGTTGGCCTGGCTGACGACCACGGTCGCGTTCAGCCGGAACCCGGCGCGGCGCAGATGGGTGAGCAGCGCCGTGTCCGACTGGACCGGCTCCGCGATGCGGCGCAGCACCACGCGGCCGGTCTCCTCGGGCACCTTGGTCAGCGCCACCATGTCCCCAGGGATCTCATCACCCTCCTTTTCGCCGAGTTCGGCCAGGCCGGGGATCGGGTTGCCGTAAGGGGACTGGGTGGGGTGGCCGAGAACGTCGAGCAGCCGGCGTTCGACTGCCTCGCTCATCACGTGCTGCCACCGGCATGCCTCGACGTGGGCCAGCTGCCATTCCAGGCCGAGCAGGTCGATGAGCAGGCACTCGGCGAGCCGGTGCTTGCGCATCACCCGGGTCGCCGCCGAGCGGCCCGCCGGGGTGAGCTCGATGCGGCGGTCCCCGGTGACCGTGAGCAGCCCGTCGCGCTGCATCCGGGCCACCGTCTGCGAGGCGGTGGGGACGCTTTGCCCCAGCCGCCCGGCGATCCGCGCGCGCTGCGGGACGAGTCCCTCCTCCTCGAGTTCGAGCACGGTGCGCAGGTACATCTCAGTGGTGTCGATGAGGCCGTGATCCTGATTCAACGGTCCGTCCTTCCGCCCGAGCACGATGGCACGATACTATCTCGATATATCATGATCGAGTCATGATGTGGTGCGCCGGGCGATGAGCGAGGGAACCTGCATTGAGGCAACCGGGCCAGGGACACGGGAGAGGGCATCGCGGCTCCGCGTCCGGGGGCGGGGTGCGCCGGGGTGAGGTGCGCGGCTTGCTTCTGGCCGCCCTGCTGGAAGGGCCGGCGCACGGTTACGAGCTGATGAGCTGGCTGGAGGAGCGGTCCGGTGGGCGGTGGCGGCCCAGTCCCGGGTCGGTGTATCCGCTGCTGCAGCTGTTCGAGGATGAGGGCCTGGCCGAAGGCCGCGAGCAGGGTGGCCGCAAGGTCTTCGCGCTGACCGAGGCGGGCCGGGCCCAAGCCGACCGGGGCCGGGTGCGTGACCTGGCGGCTGGCCCGGCCGCCGGGTCGCACCATCAGCAGCTGCGGGCCGAGGTGCAGCAACTGCATTCGGCCGCCCGCCAGGTGGGAACGGCCGGCAGCCCGGCGCAGGTAGAGCAGGCCGTGGCGGTCGTCCGGGCCGCCCGTCAAGCCCTCTACCGTCTGCTCGCCCAGTAACCGCTCGGCAGGTGAAAGGCGGTCAGGACAGCAGCGAGCGGCCGATCCAGTCGCCGGGCCCGCTGATACCGGGCGGGATGGCGAACACGGCGCTGGCGGTGTGGGTGGTGAACTGGCTCAGCGCGTCCAGCTCGGCCAGCCGGGTGAAGATCGGCAGGAACCCGGTGCGCGGATCCTTCTGGTAGGCCAGGAACAGCAGCCCGGCGTCGTATTCAAGGGCCTGCCGCCACGGCGGCCATCGCTCGGTGAACGGGGTGGTGCCGTTGTTGTAGGAGAAGGCCCGGCGCACGATCACCGCGCCGTTGTTGGTCTGCGGCGCGGCCAGCCGGACGTGCGCGTTGGCCGGGATGACCGGGTCGCCGTCAGCGTCGCGCTGGTCCAGGTCCAGCGGGGAGAACTCGCCGGGCTGGCCGAGCGGGGCGCCGTTCAGCTTCTGCCGGCCGATCACCTGCTCCTGCAGGCTTGGCGGCAGCCGGTCCCAGTGCTCGAGAGTGATCCGGATCCGCCGGTACACCAGGTAGCTCCCGCCGTGCATCCAGGCCGGGCCTTCCGGGCCCGCCCACACCGTGGCCTGCAGGCTGGCCGGGGGATGCACGTTGGAGTTCATCGTCCCGTCCTTGAACCCCATCAGGTTGCGCGGCGTCCCGCCGGTGTTGTCCGGGGAGAAGCCCAGCTGCGTCCAGCGCAGCGTGGCCACGTCTGGCGCGATCCGGGCGATGCTGCGGACCGCGTGGAAGGCCACCTGCGGATCATCGGCGCAGGCCTGGAGGAACAGGTCGCCGTCGCTGTCGGCGGCCGCTATCTCATCGCCGGCGAAGTGCGGCAGGTCGATGAGCGCCTGCGGGAGCTGGCTCGAGATGCCGAACCGGTCCTGGCCGTCGCTGGTGCGGAACGCCGTGCGGCCGAACCCGACGGTCAGGGTCAGCCGGTTGGGGCCCAGGCCGTAGGCCTCCAGCGAGTCGTCGGTGGTCGAGCCGCCGGTCGCGTCGGCGTAGGCGTTGGCGCCGCCTCCGCCCGGCGGAGTGTAGATCGGGACGGTTACCGACTGCCCCGCGGCCAGCGCGCCCGCGAGCTTGGTCCAGGCCTTCAGCATGGCCACCAGGTCGCCCCGGTTGCTCGTGGTCAGATCGAACGCGGCCAGCACGGTCTGCCGCTGTGTGTTGGTCAGGATGCCAGCCTGGTGCGCGCCGCGGAATGCTTCCGGCTGATCGGCGGGGTCGGCGGCCGCGGCGGTCGCCCGCCCGGCGACGCCGCCGGCCAGGCCGCCGCCGACCGCGCCCGCGCCGGCCAGCAGGCCACCCCGCAGCAGGGACCGGCGGCTCGGTCCGCGGCCGGCCGGCCCGGAAGTCGGGGGGCCGGCCATCAGTGCAGCAACTCGAGGACGTTGGTGCCGTCATTGACGAACAGCACGCCGTTGCCTGCCTGGTTGATCGCCACATCGAAGAGGTCGCCGTTGCCCGGGGGTTCCTGGCCGATGTCGTGATCGGCGTAGTACTCGCCCGCCTGCTTCCCGCCCGGGGTGACCTCGACGATCTTTCCGTTGGTGGCGTTGGCCGCCAGCAGGTCCCCGTCGGGCGCGCGCACCAGCCCCAGCGGGTTGGCCAGCTGCCCTCCCTTGGTCAGCGTGGTCCCGGTGCCCGCCGAGGTGGCCCGGGTCAGCGCATCGGGAATCGAAGCGATCCGGTTGCTGAGGTTGTCGGCGACATACAGCGTCCCCCACCGGCCCAGGGCGAGCCCGGTCGGGCCCTTGATGAACGCGGCGGCGTCCGGCCGCTCGGGGAAGCCGCTGGCGACCACGGTCTCTGCGGTCGGCCTCGGCGCCGCGGTCGCGCTTTCGGCCAGGGTCAGGCGGACCACATCGCCTTGGTCGCTCCCGGTCGTGTCCTTGCTGGCCGGGGAGATACCGACCAGGGTGTTGGCGACGAACAGCGTCGCGGTCGTGCCGTTATCGCTGACCGCCGCGTCCCACGGCCCGTCGATGTACGGCCCGGAGATCGTGCCGGCCAGCCTGCCCTCGGGGGAGATCAGCAGCAGGCAGCCCGCGCCGGCCGTGCCCACCTGGCCGTTGCCGCTCGGCAGGCTTCCCGCGATCACCCACCCTGTCTTCAGCTGCACCAAGGCCGTGGTCAGCCCGACCCCGCCGGGGCACCCGGAGACCCGGGCGGGCAGGCTGGCGAACACGCTGAGCCGCCCGTCCGGGTGCAGGTCCACGATGGTCGTCCCGGTGCCCTGATCGTTGGACGCATTGTTGAAGTTGTCGACCAGCACGTCGCCGGCCCGCACCGAGCCAACCGTCTGGGTCACCGGCCAGATCGCGTACGGGTTGATGTCGCCGTTGGCCGGTGTGGTGGAGCCCAGGACGGTGACCGTGGCCTTGCCGGTCAGAAACGAGCCCGCAGCAGGCGGCAGCGAGCTGGCCGCGGCCGCGTTCTCGGCCGCGTACTGGGAGTTGCCCGATGCGCCCACCTCGGTGCCGTTCAGGCCCTGCGGCGTGGCCGGGCCAGATCCCGGCCCGCAGCCGGCTATCCCAAGACAGATGGCGGCCAGGACCGGAGTCACGATGGCAGCGGGCCGCCAGGGCAAGGACGCGAGCACGCACATGGGCCGGGTTCCTCCTACCGCGGGCTAAGTTAGGCTCTCCTAAGTAAGGAGAGCCTAACCTAACAGCGAGGGCGGCTACCCGCAACCCTCGGCGCGATCCGGCCTACTGCGTTTCGGGGGCGCTCGGCGCGCCCGGCGCGGCCACCATGTCGCTGCTGGTCATCCCGGCTGCCTCGGCAGCCAGCTGGTAGCCGACCTCGGCGTGCTCGCTGAGATCGAGGCCGGCTTCCTCATCGCCGGAACTGACCTGCAGTCCCACGGTGTGGTCGGTTACCCACAGGATGATCCAGGTCATAACGAACGGGAAGACGAGCCCGGTGACGGCCAGTACCGCCTGGCGGCCAAGCTGAGTCCAGCCACCGGGCTCGCCGGCGGCGTTCACGGCGAGGCTGGCAAAGACGCCGGTGAGCAGGACCCCGATGAAGCCGCCGACCATGTGCACGCCGACCACGTCGAGGGAGTCGTCGTAGTGGAATATGTCCTTCAGGTGGACGGCGCCGTAGCACACCAGCCCGGCCGCGGCGCCGATGATGATCGCCGCCCAGGGCTGCACGTAACCCGACGCCGGGGTGATGGCCGCCAGCCCGGCGACGGCACCGGCGGCGATGCCCACGCCCGATGGCTTGCTGCGGCGCCACCATTCGATGGCCATCCAGGCGAGCATCGCGGTGCAGGCCCCCAGCTGGGTGTTTACCAGTGCATAGCCGGCGACCGTTCCGGCGGATGTCGCGCTGCCCGCGTTGAAGCCGAACCAGCCGAACCACAAGATCCCCGCGCCGAGCAGCACCAGCGGCACGCTGTGCGGCCGCTCAAGCTGGTGCCGGCGCCGCAGGTACAGCGCGGTGGCCAGCGCCGCGGCGCCAGCTAGTTCATGGACTACCGAGCCGCCGGCGAAGTCGATCGCGTGCAGACCGCCCGAGCCGAGAAACCCGCCGCCCCACTCCCAGTGCGCGAACGGGCTGTACACCAGCAGCGACCACAGGCCGATGAACACCAGATAGCCGCGGAAGCGCATCCGCTCACAGAACGCTCCCGCGATGAGCGCCGGGGTGATCACGGCGAACTTCATCTGGAATGCCATGTACACCAGCGACGGGATTGTCGGGGCGTAGCTGTTCGGCGTCCCATTGACGTCATGCAGCATCACGTTCTGCAGGCTGCCGATCACGCCGCCCCAGTGATTGCTGCCAAACGCCAGCGAGTACCCGACAATCACCCACAGCAAGCTGACCACGCCGATGGCGACAAAAGACTGGACCATCGTCGCAACCACGTTCTTCGCGCCGACCAGGCCGCCGTAGAACAGCGCGAGCCCCGGCATCATGAAGAACACCAGCGCCGTCGAGGTCAGCATCCATGCGGTATCACCAGCGCTGATGTGCATACCAACCTCCTCATGACCCGCGACGCCATTGTCCCGGCATGCAGTTG